>Ga0209337_1001943_pt1 | contig 15300 bp, 5 predicted proteins | sample LinPmetageLP53_FD_184044 | JGI IMG/M metagenome (GOLD analysis project Ga0209337, IMG submission 184044) | Marine viral communities from the Pacific Ocean - LP-53 (SPAdes) (version 2) | ecosystem: Environmental > Aquatic > Marine > Oceanic | place: Pacific Ocean | collected 2010-02-08
TTACCGTATCTGTTTGTTTTTCACTGAATGTACCCGGTGTATCTTTTTCTTTACTACCGTTTTTCATATTAAAATTTCCCATAATATTATTTTTTAGATTTATTACCCCAGTTAGCAGCGCCAACCTTACGGCATTTTGCTATTGCTCCACTTGCATAAGCAGATGGGAATACTCTATATTTTGCTTTTACTTTTTTATAACACGCGTCTTTTGGCATAATTAGTTTCTTTTAATTGTTTCTCTTTTAACTTTTTCTCTTGATTTTCCTTTTTCTCTTGGAACAGACAATCTAGAATTCATTTTAGGTTCCTTTTGATTAGGCCCTAATTTAACGTCCCACTCACTATATCCAAGTGATAATGCAATTGATTGCCATAACTCAGTTTCACTATTTGAAGCTAATACTAAATTATTCCATTTTCTTATAGCTCTATCAGCTGGTAAATTAAATACAGCCGACAATATTTCTCCTGAAGATATTACAGCTGGATTTTTTGTATCAAGACCAAGCTCTCTCATTTTTTCTCTTTCTTGCTTATACGTAAACCTTCTACCCGCCCTAATCATTTTTTGTAGTTTAGAGTTAATAGGCGGAGATAGTGATGTAGTTTTAATAGCAGCTTGTGTAAAATCTTTTCTACCTTTTTCTTGTTTGATTACTTCAAGTATAACGTTTTTAGTTGTTGCTGCAATCGCACCATATACACCTGTACCAACTATTAAAGTATCAGCCATTCTATTTCCAATATTAAATAGTCTGTCTTTTTTATCATCTTCTTCTTCATCATCAAATGCTAAAGCAAATAAAGCAGTTTGTAGTGCATGAAATATTAAGTTTTGTATTGCACCATAATATACTATTTTAGATACATTTGATTTCCAGTCACCACGCTTGTTTATAAGATCCAAAGCAGCTTTTTTCATAAGTCTGGTATATTGCATAGGCGTGTTCTGGAAAGCTAATATAAGACGTCCTAACGGACTAGCTTGTTGCTTTGATATTTTATCAGGTCTTGATGATTGCTGTGCAGTTTCAGATAATTCTTGAAAATCTAAGAATGTTTGTTCTTCTGCTTGTTTTTTAGATATACCTTCTGATAAATATTTGTTTAATCTATTTCTATAAAAACTTGCGCCACCAATAGATATTGCAAAACTATCTGCTATCTGTGTAGGTAAAAATCCTTTTTTAAGTATTGCTGCAAGTGCAGATTTAACTTTATTTGTACTATTAGCGGTTGCATTTGCAATTTCATCTGCGTTAACGTCTGTTTTTAAACCTGATCTTCTAGCTTTTAAAAAGTCTGAGTTATATAAAAAAGCAAAATCAGCCCAAAATTGTTTTTGATCTGCAAATGCCGCTCCAGCTTTTACTATATTATTATCAGACCAGTTTATAAAGTTAAAACTTGATATTGTTTGTAGTAATGCTGATCTTGTATTAAAGAACATTATAGTACCAACAGAGTTATTTGTCCAGTCTAAAAAGCTATTTGTTATATCATCAGTCTTATCAATGTTTCTGTTTCTACCAGTTCTTATTCTATTTAATATATTTTCAAGAGCATCAATATAGTTTTCACCCATTAAAGCTCTTAACTTATTTACATTATCACCTTGTAGCTTACCACCTCTTCCTAAAACACCGATAGCTTCATCAACGTTATTAAAGAACGGAGCTAAGTATTCTTTTCTAGTTTTATCATTAACATGATCTAATATATCTGTTAACATAGTTCCTGCTAACCAATCATTAGTTTCCCCTGGCTCTGGATATATTTTTTCTTCAAATATATTATCAAGCTTTTCCATAAGCTGCATAGAATCAAAATCCTGCCTTACTGAATTACTTAACGCTTTAGCCTCGTTTTTAGATAAACCTGGAACAGTATATCCTTTTTTAACCCATAAGCGTACTCTCAATGCTTGCTCTTTTGTATAACCTGGAATTGGTGATTCAGCACTTAAGTCTATACCACTTGCTTTTATTTCTTTTTTTACTTGTTTAAAGTTTTGCAAAGTAGCTTGTTTAACAGCATCAAAAGTCATTAAACCCTCTGCTAAAGGTCTATAGATATTATCTTTAAACCAAAGAGCATTTTTATTACCCACATCACCTTTGCCGTATAACGGATACATTAAGCCTTCAAAGTCTTCTGCTGAGTAAGGAATTAATGGTCTAAACCTATCTTTCTTTTTACCTCTTTGCTTAGACGCAATAAATGATGGCACATCTTCCATTGCCATACCTTTTGTTTCTTGTAATATACCAGCAAATTCTTTTGAAATTGATTTAGATGCAAAAGCGTTTCTACCTCCAGCTATCCATTCAAGATTATCTAAATTGATTTCCTTACTTGCAACGTCGTATCTTGCTGTCCAATTATCTTTGTCAATATTCCAGCCTTTAGGCATGCCAATTTTTCCAGCCAATCTATCAATTATTCCCGCATCAACTTCGTTAAAAGCTACTTGTTTATAATTTTTTTTCAAAAGATTAAACGCTTCATTAAAGTTTATATTTTTATTAAATGCCGCTTCTATTAAATAATCCGCAGCAAAACCAACAGGAACAGCGTGCTCATACTTTAATTTTTTATTTCCAGCTTTTTTATCATAAGCCACAACTTCAGCCATAAGGGGGTGTGGGTGATCTCTATTTTCTTGGCTTACATAAACCATGTGAGATAATGTTTCTTTATAATTTGGGAATTGCTCAGCAGCTTTATTAAATGCAAGCCAAAAGTCTTTTCCTATTTTTTCAGTCTTTGCATTGTATTTAACTAATCTTTGAGGGTCTTTTTTTATGTGATCTAAAAAAGTTTTTAAATTACTACCCATATGTTTATACACAGGTGTTTTTCCGTAAGCACTATTTTTTTTACCGTAATTAACTTTATTTAATACTTTTTTTATTTCCTCTCTAAAAGTATTATCAATTACCCTTCTATTTGGTAATAAGGTTCTGCTAGTAAACATGCCTTCCGGGAAAATACCAGATTCAACAATTTCTTTTAATTGATTACCGTATTTAGTAGCTTGTTCGGGGGTGTTTATATTTACTTTTCTAGTGGCTAATGCCGCAGATTTACCATCTGCTAATACAACAGCAACTTTAGGCTCAACTAATTTTCTAACTTCACTGTTAGTAATAGCTCTACCAACCTCCCTTTGTAAAGCTTTTATTAATGTTTTTTGATTTCTATCTCCAGATCTTTTAGTAAACAATTCGTTCCATTGTTTTTTATCAAACTTTAATTTATTTTGAACTGGTAATCCTGCAGCTGTTCCTTTTTTCATGTCAGCCCTTGATTCTTTTTTATAAAAGTTATTAAGTATTGTACCCTTTATACCTGTTGCTGTACCAAAAGTAGATCCTTTTGATTGAGACATCGCGCCTAGTGGCAATATAGCGTGCAATACTTCCCCATTAGCTTTAACAAAATTATCTGATGAATTAAATATTTTTTGTGTTACTTCAGGAGCAACATCTTCTAAGGTTTTATAATTTAATAAATCCACTTCATTATTATCAACAAAATCCTTAACCTTTGCTTCGTATTCTGTTTGTAATTCTGGATTACCTACTGTTAATTTTGGTAAAGCTTTAATTTGTGTACCTTGGTTTTCAGTAGTAGTTGTTTCTGTTGGGGTAGCCTCATCTGCTATTTGTACTGTTGATCTTTCAGCAGCTTCACTTTCATCAACATTAACTTCTTTTTTTGTTCTTTCTCCTTCTTCAAACAAAGCCTTCTTAGCATCTAATTTTGCAAATCTTGTATCTGACATTATTCTTTCAACAAAACCTTGCATCCCAATCACAGAGCCATCTGCTCTTTTAGATTCAGGATTAAACTTTAATACTCTTTCTATAGTACCATCAATTACTTTTTGCGATTCAGCTTGAGAAACCGATCTATTCTTTATATAGTTGCTAATAGCCCCTGTATATATAGAATTAAATACTTTTACGCCTTCTCGTGAACGAGTAAACGCATCATACTGCGCTTTAGTTTTAATATTTTTGGGTACAAGATTATTAATTTCTTCAAATAAAGCTTTAGATTCTTGTGCTTGGCCTGTTACAGTTTCTAGTTTATCCCTCTGTTTTAATGCTTTATATATCTTAGGTGATAATGTTCCCTCTTTAATACTGCCAGAATATTCTCTCATAAAGTTATATACGTCTCTACCTGTATCAAATTTTATATTTGAAAAACCTAAAGGCTTTAATATATAATCTACAATAAAATTACCAATGGTATTAAATATACTATCGTTGTATTGAATTTCACCATTTGCAACAGCATCAGAAAATTGGGATAAGTATTCTTTATTAAAAGCTAAACTACCTTCTTCTACCTTATAATTATCAACTATTCTTTTTGTAATAAAAGCATCACTTTTTGAAGAAACAGTTTTTCTAAATTTTGTTACTAAGTCAGCAGTTTCATCACCGAAGTATTGCTCTAGTATACCATGTAAAACTTCATGGCCTCCCACATTAATCATCTGTTCTTTAGCAGCAGCTCTTTGGTCTACATGGAACACACCATCTAAATAAAAACCTATACTTGTTTCAACACCAGCTTCTTCTGCAGCTTTAGCAAAATCATTAGGATTATCATAAGTTATAGTTTTTAAATCTAATATATCACTTCCTTCAAAACTTTTAGCAAACGCAATTGTAGATAAAACATTTTGAGATGCTAAGTTATCTAATATTTGTTTATTTTTACCTTCTAATTCAGTCGTTGCTTTTGATTTTCTGCCTGTTGAGTTATATTTTTCTGCAATTTCTTTAATTTCAGATTTTATATCAGATAAATCCATTTTTGCTGCTTCAGTGTCATTACCTTCTAAAGCTTTTTTCTTTTTTTCAAGCTCAACCATTTTGTTAATATCAGCCTCATCAGTTACTCTTGTATTTTTTAAATTAGCTTTTATATTTATACTTTCAAATCTATCGTCAATTTGTTTTTGTAAATTAGGATCGTTTTTAACATCAAATGGCACACTAGATACATCTATATCCTCCCCTTTTAATTGATTTAAAATATCAGCTTTAGTAGCTTTTTTACCGTGTATAGAGTATGTTGGTTGATTTACCATACCAGCAGCAATATTTACAGGTGCTGTTGCTGTCCCTGCTATTGCTTCAAAACCAATTTCAGCTACATCCATTTCTTGATCAGCTGCTAATCTACCTACTACTTCACCTGTCCCACCTCCTACTGCTTCTACACCAACACCCGCAGCCACTGCAGCTAATGGTCTTCCACCGCTACTTAATGTTCTTGCAGCTTTACCAGCTAAACCACCTGATAAAGTTTCAATAGCACCAATTGCTATTCCTCTTCCTACAGCTCTTCTTTTTATTAAGTTATATTTTTTTTCATCTGCTAAAAATTCTTTCACATTATTTAATGAAAAATCCTTGCCTTCTTTTTTTAGTTCTTCTTGTAGCAATTCACCAAATGTTAAACCAGTTTCCATTGCTCCACCTAAACCACCAAATAAACCAGCAAATCCTCCAGGTACTGCACCAATACCAAAACCTCCAAAAAATCCTGCAGTAGCACCTGCACCTGCACCTGCAATTGCGGTTTTAGCAACTTCGTCAGAATCTAAAGCTGAACCAATTAATGTTGTCATAGAGCTTGTAAATACTTGTGGTATAATAGTAGGATTATTAATTACACCTTTTATAAATCCCCATACGCCTTTGCCTTCTTCTTCATATATTTTTGAAAAGTCACGCATTTCGTCTGACATACCAGCGCCCATTGCTTTTCTATTTGCTTCAATAGCTTTTAATATAGTTTCATCAGAGGCATCCACTCCTTGATTAAATAAATCTATGTTTTCACCTACAGCTTGAGACGCCGCAAATCCTTGTTCTGCAGATCTATATATATCACCAAAAAAGTCTGTAATAATATTTTTACCTAAAGCTCTTTCAATAAACGTATCATCTTCTTGTGATTCCAACGAAGTACTTCCCAAGCTGGATCCCATATTGAGTGCTGTTCCTGGCTCCGCAAACGCACTCTGATTTGCGGGTGATGTCTTTGCTTGTATGCTGGTATTATCTTGTAGCAATTGATCAAAAGTAATTCCTTTTCTATCTGCTACAATTTGCAAGCTATCTTTACTAAACGTCTCTCCGTTTATAATGTATTCTTCCATATTTAATTTATTATTAGCTTATTGCTGCTTCAGCTTTATCAGCTTCAGATTCCTTTTCTTTTTGTAAATCAGCTAATGCTGTTTCATAATTACTTAGTTGGCCTCCAGCTTTTATATATTCATAAATAGCTATATCTTTATTAGTAAGTTGCCTTAAATTTTTTGTTGTATTTAAAGCCTTTTTTATATCAGCTAGTTTTTCTCTATAAGTGTCCTTAACTGTATTGTCTATTAGAGTATTGTTTGCTGTTTCAATGCCCATTAATTTAATTTTTTTGCTTGCCTCCTTTGATTGATTTTCTAATTCATCCCCTTCATTTTGCTTTTTCCCAATAAATCTACCCTCTGAATCTTGCCCTTTATAATTTAATTCATAGCCAGCTTCTCTAACATTATATTCAGAAAATACACCATCATAATCACTGTTAATTCTATCAACTATTTTGAATCCTTCACTTCCCATAGCTGCTCCACCTGTAACACCTAATGTTCTGCTTACAAAACTATTTAGTTTACTTCTACTGGTTACAACAACGTCATTCCCATCCGCGTCTTTTTCTTTAAAAGGTTCAGTATCAAATGTGTTAAAATATTCAGGCACTCCTGCCTTTGTGTCATCTCCAGTTAAATCTACTTTTTTATTTGGGTCTTTTTCTTCATTAGGTGTAAAATACATGTTACGTAATTGATTTAGTGCTTTTAAAGACTCACCAGCAGTTGCTTTAGTGTGATCAATTAATATTTTTCCTAATGCTACTTTTTGACCTATATCCTTTAAATTATATGTTGCCCCCACTACTGGGTCATCATCTGATCCTTTTTTTACTACTAAAAACTTAACTTTATTGCCATCCATTTGAAATCCTGAAATACTTTCACCTGGATTTATTTCTCCTCCTATAAAATTAGAAAAATCACTAGTTGAAATAGAATTTTCAAGTAACGCGTAAGAATCTTTACCCATTATTTGACCATCTGATAATTTAATTGCAGCTGGTTTAGCGGCTATAAATGCTTTATTAGCAATTTTATAACCTTTTTCTGCTATTAATGTTTGAAGCCCAAGTAAATCTTTACCCTCTAAATCTGCTCTGGTTGCTAAATTACCATCTATTAATAATGATTTTGCTGTTTCAATATCACCTACATTTAAAGCGTATTCTTGTAAATCTCTTTTTAAATCTTCTCTATTAGTTGTAGCACTACCAAGTGCCGCTATAGAACCTGATACTTTATTAGCATCAAAAGTTTTTTCAGCTATTGTTAAATTTTTAAGCCTATTACTATCAACCACCCCCTTAACACCTTCAATAATATATTTATCACCTTGAATTTTAAAATTACCACTAGACAATGCTTGAGCTATTTTATAATTATCTCCTGTTAAATCAACACCTCCTGCTATATTACCCTTAGCTATTTTACCTGTTATACCCGCTATAAGCTCTTGATCACTGCTATATCTTGCAACTTTTTTATTAAAACCATCAACTGCCTCTTTGTATTTAGCCGCTTTTTCATACTGAGACAATGATTCATCTTTAGCAATATCATTTAATAAGTCTTTTGTTATTTGCGCATCTGATGTAATAATTGTGTCAAAATCTCCTAATAAACTAGAAGTATCAGACATTTTATTAAGATTATCAATAGCTAACTCTTGGCCTTTCTTTAATTGATTTTCTCTTTCTTTTTCTTCATTAGCAAGACCCATTAAATACCCTTGTAAAGGTTTTACACCTTGTTCTAACCCTATTGATAGTGCATTAGATTCAAGCTCTTGCGCTTTTGCTAATTCTTGATTTGTTTGTAGTAAACCAGAATACATTGATCCTCCTGCTGTTTTTGTTGCCATAATTAATTATTTAAATCGATCTACCTAAAGCACCTAGCACTGATCCAAAATATTGTGTATTTTTATCGTTTGCTTTTCCCTGTAAAAATCTATTAAATTTAGAAGCATCCCCTAAACCTATATTTGTTGCTAGCCCTACGTTATCAGCAAATCCTGTACCTACTATTTCATTAGCGGCGGGATTTTGATTAGTGCCTCCGAATGCTGAAAATGCTGCTCCAGCGGCAGCACCAATACCGCCTACTAAATCAGCTTTTGCCTGTGCTCTTGCTCTTGTGGCTGATGCTAAATCTTGATTAGCCATTCCAAGTAAAGCGGATTGTTTACCCATTTCTAATTGTTGTCTTGAACTTTCACCTGCTCCTCTTAATTGTGCTGCTTTTAAAGCCCCCTCTGCTGCTAATCTTTGATTCATAGATTCTTGTTTACCTAAATCAGCATTAATTCCTTGCTGTGATTGATTCACAATGCCTAACAGTCTTTGAGACAATTGCTCTGGAGACATTCCAGCTTCTATACCTTGGGATAATCCTTGAGATGTAATTTGATTTGCAGTTTGTTGTTGCATTCTAGCTGTTTCTAAATTTACCTGCAAATCTTCAAATTCATTTTGAACTTGTGCATAGGGGTTTGTAAATTCAGTTGCTTCAAAAGCGGCCATTTGTTTGTCTCTACGACCCTGCGCAGCTCTTTCTCTTCTCCTTCTTTTTCTTCCTCCAAACAAGCTACCTATACCTTTAGCAATACCAGGAATTGCTGATGCTATACCTGCTATAGCCATTGCTGGCAGTGGTCCTTTTGTAACTGTTTCAGCTACTTCTATTATTGTTATTATTTCTTCCATGATTAATTGCTGCTTATAAATATTTCTGAGTTAATTGCAAATAACTCTGCGTGATCTGTTGAACTGTTTTTAAAATTTACTTCGGCATAATAACCGACTATTCCTGATGTATTCTTACTATTATCTTTTCCAAAGAAAATATAACTGTCATTAGCTAGCCCTGATAAATTACCATTAGCTTCACAAACTATATAATTATCAGCAATAGTTTGTACAGGCCCTATTTTTTTTATACTTTCAGGATTAGTTGTTTTGTCTAAATAATAAATTATATCATCTACTTGCAGTGAAGCGTTTTTTGTAAATGTTGTTTGCAGTGTTATTAAACTCATATTTTTATTATTACGTTATTTTATGGACAGTTAAGGTTATAAGGACCAGCTAGTGAATAACCATTCCATATATAATATGTTGAATTATCTGTTGAATAATATTTTGTTCCTGACATTAACGTTCCACAACCTGATTGTGTATATACTTGTGTTGTATTTCCAAGGTTAGTTCCGTTTATATATAAAGCCTTTGCGCTTCCATTGCCACATAAGTCATTTGCTGCTGATGTATTAGTAGCAGGATTACTATTTGTATAATAAGCTGATACACTGTTACAAGTTGATTGAGGTATTGTTGCTGTTGCTGTATCTCCTGTACAAGCATCTGAACTACTTATTGTTCCTGTTAAGGTTACACCCCCTGAAAGAGTTAATGCAACGCCACTTTGTAATTGTGATTTTGATGCACTTGTTGGACTAACTGTTCCTGAACTTACACTAAATCCTATTGAAACTGTGCCAGTGTGTCCTGATCCAAATGTACCAGTTATTGTGTCTGTTCCATTTGAACTATTATAACTACCAGAAGAACTAAGTGAAAAAGAACAATCTACTGCATTTGCATTTTGACAAGCCGTACAACTATTATGGAATGTTTGTATTTCATCCATAGTTGAATCTCCACTACTACTTCCAGTTATTCTATAACATGTTACTACTGTAGTACCTAATTCAAATACTGTACCATTTGATAAAGCGTCTACACTTGTATATCTTACGGTAATTACTTCATCATCATCTGAACAATTTGATTGATACGATTGCGCTGCATAAAATCTTTCTACAGGATTATTAGCAAACCAGCTTATAACATGAGAGCTTGATGTTTGAGTAATACCTGAAGCTGTTGCAACTACTTTATAATAAACAGAACCTGCTGATGATTCGGTTACACTTAAGGTTGATGAAGTTGCTCCTGATATATTTGTAAAACTACTGTTATTAGTTGATTTAGACCACTGATAACCTGTTGCTGAAAATCCAGATGCAGAGGCTGATAAAGTTGTAGATGTATTTATTTCTTTTGTTCCTACACCGCTAATAGAAACAGAACAACCTGTACAATCACAACAAGATGATGATGGTTGGTAAGGATAAGATCCTGTAACTTGAGCACTTAAAACACTATCACTTCCAGTATAGTTAGCATTAGTTACTTTGTAACAGCCATCTGTAAAACCACTACCAGTTAAATTAATAACTTGACCATTTGTATAACCACTGCTATTTGTAATATTAAAATTATGGGTTGTGCTTGCTGGACAAAGCTGTGCTGTTACTTTTTGTGTTGGCACTGCCCATGTTACTGTTTTTTGTGCTGGATTTGTAATGCCACTTCCAGGTGTTGTTCCTCCTGAAACAGTACAAGCATATGTAACGTTTCCTGAAAAGGTATTTGCAACTGTTGCTGTATAGGTATTGCTTGAGCCAGATTGAACCTGAGAACTACCTATTGTCCAAACAAATGTACTTCCAGAAAAACCTGTTTGTGATGCTGTTAAAACAACAGAAGCAAATGCACTATTTGTACCATCACCACCTGTTATTGAATAAGCATTACAGCTTAACCATGAACTTTCAACACCCCCTGTATTGTTTACATAAGCGTGAACACCTGATACTGAATATGTACCAGCACTTATGTTACTTGTTGATCCTGATGTATTACTATAAAATTGTGTAGTTGTTCCTATACTTCCTAAAGTATTACCGTATAATGTTACTTGATTACTAGTATCTGTACAAGCTGATGTTGTTGGTGATGAAGCTGAACCAGAACCAACATAATTTAAAGTATATGATGGAAAATTATTCCAAACAATAGTAGCATTATTTGAATCTACTATAACTTTAGAATCGCTACCAGCTGTATATGTAACTGTACAATTGTAATATACTGTTGCACCCGCTGAAGCTGATACAGTGGTAAATGCAACCGCTAAAGTTTCACTTGTTGCATTTGAAATATTAGACAAGCTACTTGGGTTTGTTCCACCTTTCCATTGGAATGTAGGTGTTATACCTTGTGGCTGATTAGATCTTGTAGCCGCAGATAACGTAACAGTTTTAGCACTACCACCCTCATTTACAAAAGAAGCAGAAGTATTTGGTGTAACATCAACGACAGGTGTTAATACAGCCGTACAACTACTATGTGTTGATGAAAATACAGGCGAAGCATCAAAGTCTGTTCCTGTATAACTTGCATCTTCTATTACCCAATATGTATTACTTTCTTGTTCTACTGTAAAACTTATAACGTTTCCGTTTGCTAATGTTGCATTACCATTTAAGTCTATATTAAAGAATCTATCAAAACTTGAGTCATTACATTTAGATGCTCTTACCCCTTGAGAACCACCTGCACAACTTACAGCTGCTTGAGGTATTCCACTTGAGCTAATAAATCTGTGATGATTATTTGAACCATTACTAGAATTAGAATATGTTCCTTGTAAAAAACCTACTATACTTGTTGTTTTATCTTCGTAAAATTCTGTTGATGCTGTAAACGAAGCATTATTATGAAATACTGTTCGCGTTGTACCGGATCCACAGGCTCCTTGTGTTATAGAGCTACCAGCTAAAAATTTTAAAGATGTTGAAGGTCTATCTGCGTATGTTACCGTGTGTTGAGCTGAATTAGTATCATCATTTATTCTTACTATATAATATTCTGCACCTGTACCTGTTTCTGATGTAATTAATGTAGCGTTAGTAGCACCTGTTATTGCTGTGCTATTTGACAATGAAAATCCACTAGAAGAGCTTTTGTGCCATTGATATGAAGTTACCGTACCTGTAGTTGATGCTGTTAACGTTATATCTTGATAAGTAAAAGCTGTAGCTGGTGCATTTATAACTACTGAAGCTGCTTGCGGGGCATTTACTGTTGCAACAGTCGGTTCTTGCGAACATAATCCTCCAGTTACCGTTGCTGTTATAGTAACGCCCTCACTTAATGTTACGCTTAATCCAGAAGCTAATGCTGATTTTGTTGTAGTAGTTGGTGATATTGTTCCACTACTAACTGTTAATGCTATTGCATCTGAATTGCCATAATCTGTTCCACTAAATGTGCCTGTTAATGTTGTAGCCCCCGATGAATATGAACCAACAGCTAAAGAAAGTCCACAGCTCCCAAATGATCCTGTAGCTGTATCTGTACAAGTCAATGTTCCTGAATTAGAATATCCTGAGCCTATATTTATAGTCGCTGTATATGTTACAGTACCATTAGTATAAGTTGATGGTGATATACTAGCTATACTACCAGCACTTACAGTACCCGTAACGGTTGCCCCTGTTGTTCCATTAGGTATTTGAAGATTAGCAGTTGTACATGTGAACGTTGAACTGGTTGCGCCTGCACTTGCTGAACAAGTGATATTACTACCTGTATTATCAAATCCACTAGGAGCCGTTATTGTGGCTGCATAAGAATGTGTACCTGCTAAATATGCTGATGGGCTATACGAAACTATTGTACCTGATGTTACTGAGCCTGTTACTGTTCCGCCAACTGTTCCACTATTTACAGATAAACCAGCATTTGCACAACCGAAAGTTTCTGTTCCTGTGTGTTGAGACAAAGTACCTAAACCTTGTATTGAAAAGTTTTTTAAATGTGCTTCATGCTCTGATGTTGAAAGAGAAGTAACTTCATCACTATTACCATGTATTATACCAAAATACTTTCCTTCTTTTTCTTTAAACTCAATTACTTGCCCTGATTGTTGATCTGTTGTTATACCTAGTGTATTTGTACCCCAACCTGTAGTACCTTCATAAGTTATGTTTTTAAAGTTTTTTATAACTGATGGTTCTTGATTTAATAATGTTTTAATTTCTGAACCACCAAAACTTCCATAAAAAGTATTTCTTAATTCACCGGTTGCATGGTGTAAATATAGTTCACCTCCGTAGCATGTATAATAATTACCATTTAACGACACCCCTCCATCTGGAATAAATTGTAATCTTGAAACCCAACCGTCTACATCTTCTTTAAAGCTCAACGAAACTGTTGAAAACGTTAATACATATTGATCTGAATAAATATCATAACTACCTACTATATCGCCTGTTTCATTTAACAGTATGTCTCTAAAATAAGTTGACATACCTTTATCAGATATAACTGTTATTCCGTCTTTTGATAATCTAAGTACTGCTCCTCTTGCTTTGTCTGTAAAATAAGATCTATACCCAAAATCAGAAAAAGATTCAGGGTTTTGAGATATACCGTATTCTCCATTAAAAGCCACCGCTTGACCTAAAACATTTTGAGTTGCTGTTATATTAACATTACCATCAGCATTAAATAAAGCATCTTTATTAGCTAATATTCTTAATATTTTATCTTCGCATAAAGCTATTAGGTCTGTGTTTCTTGTGTGTAATTTTTGTATGCTACCATATTCAGGATTTAATTCTTTTGTAATTTTTAAACCTTGATTAAATTCATTTAATCTATTTATATTACTGTCTGAATTAAATATACCTGAGTATATTAAAGATGAAGGTTGTTTCTTTTCTGTATATTCTTGAGGTGTAATTGTAGAAACCTTTACTCCGTTTTGTATTCTATCTTGATTGAAATCATCTGCTATAACACTTGATTCAACACCATTGCCCATTATAAAAGCATTGTAAAAATCTAAATCATGCCCACTTGAAGCTGTCCACTGATCAATATTAAAAGATTGTGGAATTTCATAATATACGTCTAAAACATCTTTTTCTAATGGTATAGTTTCAAATATAGCTGGGCTTAAATTTGCAGTTACTCCAGATTGGCTACTATAAGTTATTTGAAATGCTGTTGGAAAATCATTTACATTATATTTTACTTCTGCTTTAGTAACAGTACCCGTAGGGTCTACAAAATTATTTGATGCTAAATTTCTACCCGCTGCGTGCCCCGCTAAATCAGCAAAGCTATTTGAGCCAGCTGATTCACCAACAACGCCAGAAGCAAAAGTATGAGTTATACTAGTGCCTGCTGCAATAGTACTTATAACTTCAAATATTTTACCATCTTTAAAATAATATTTATAAAGCTCTTGTGTATCTTGATCATCAGGAGCGGTAACTTGCCCTAGAAATAATGCATCATCTATCGTGCTATACACAGTTTTAAAATCTATTTCTAATATTATACCATTCGCGCCAGCAAGACCTTGCTTTTTAATTATCTCATTATTTATTAAATCAGTATTTTTTACTTTAATAAAAAACTTACCTTCAAATGATTCTGGTGAATCAATATTCAAAGGTTTTTCTTTTGCAATATCTAAAATTTTTGATTTATAATTTTCTGGTGTAACAACTAATCCTCCTTGTGCTCCTGTGTAAACTAAAGGCGTTTCATTATTTAAACCCTTTTTTAAAGTTATATATTGCCCTTCTTGTACCTTATTAACTTCATAGCTTGGAACTACAAGCCATAATGTTCCTGAATCCTCAGTATCCCTTTTAACATCTTCAATTACTAAATTATTATAATTATTTGAAGATGACTTTATGTAATACTTAAATCTTTTTATTCTTGTGTCAAGTGGGGCCGCATTTGTGTTTTTAACATTAAATTTTTTACCAACTGTTGTATCATTTACAGTTAAAATAGCAGCACCATTTATTGATTGCACAAGTAATCCACCGTGAAAAGCTATTTTATTATAACCTGAATCACTTGTTAAAACAGGACTTTGTCTTCCATATTCATCTTCAAATACAACACCTATTTGATATTCCCTACCGCTTTTTACTGTAGCTAAATCTTTAATACTAGCCGTAGTAGATGCGCCAACAGCCGCCCCAGCTGTAGATAAATGTTTTCTTGTTTCTTCGGTATTAATATTAGCTCTATCTTTAAGGTGCGTTTCAAATGTAGGTGTATAACCTTCTAGATTTAAGCCATCTGTGTAATTACCAAATATAAGTCTATTCCCCACTACATCTAATGCTTTAGCTTTTAAAGGCACATTATCATATGCTCTTAATAATTGGTCATTATTTAATACTGATTTTTTACTAGGGCTATTTACTGATATACCTGTTGCAAATGCAGATTCAA
>Ga0209337_1001944_pt1 | contig 15290 bp, 16 predicted proteins | sample LinPmetageLP53_FD_184044 | JGI IMG/M metagenome (GOLD analysis project Ga0209337, IMG submission 184044) | Marine viral communities from the Pacific Ocean - LP-53 (SPAdes) (version 2) | ecosystem: Environmental > Aquatic > Marine > Oceanic | place: Pacific Ocean | collected 2010-02-08
AAAAAATAAATATAAAATATTTAATTATATTTATTTTTGATTTCGTGATTTTATATATCAATTTTACTTACAATCTAACTACAAATCTTTATAGCATCAAAACTCTTTGCTCTACTTAAGGCTGTATACAAAGCTTTTTTAACATCTTTTAGTCCACCATTTCTAGAGAACCAGTCGCTTAACATAAACTCCCCATCAAATATATTTACCTTACCCTCTACGGTGTCCCCTTGACTCTTATGAATAGTAGTAGCATACCCTACTACAACCTTTTTATGAAAATCTTTAATGTCGTATGTTTCGACATCAATTTCATTACTAATAGTAAATGTATCATCGCTTACCTCAATACATCTTACTACCTCGTTTTTCTTAAACTTTTTATGACCATCCTCATTCTTTTCTTTTGTAGTGATAAACATAATAAGAGGCATACCTTCATATACATAAGCGTCTTGGTGATATTTTTTAGATTCACTCAGTTCATTTCCATCCTTATCTTTCGGAGCATCATACTTAACAAATACCGCATCACTTGGTTTTAATCGTTCCATACATTTATGATTGATACTTTGAACTGTACTGTTTCTATAACAAATATTAGTAGATGTTATTAGGTCATCAATAGTATAATCCTCTTCATTATCTAACATACTATAATCATCTTTTTCCCATAAATCCTCTAATTTATCCCATAATATTTTATCATATCTTTTTCTCGTTGTAAGTTCGCATCTATTACCATTTGCTAAATAATGAACTACTGGATGTTTGAACCAATTAATCGCTGCTAAATCATTTACGGGTGGTAGTTGCCTATAATCACCAATCAATATAAACTTAACATCACTTTCTATTTTAAGTTCACATAACAACGCCCATAAGTCAGCACCTATCATACTAATCTCATCTACAAATATAACACTTACTCTTTTCGATAAACCTCTAGCCCATTCTCTATTTACCTTTCCATCCTTATCTATTTTTAAGAAATTATGTATAGTCTTACCATTTAGTTGAATTGTAGCTTTGTTAGTAAATGCTAACGCTTGAGATTTTAACCCACTTAATTCTAAACATTTCATACCCTCTATTGATACATACGACTTACCCGTACCAGCTCTCCCTAATAATAATCCACCTCCATTATCAACCATATCACCTATTATATTTAACCATTCATCGCTATCGTTATACTCCATATCGCTCCATTGGGGTTTATTATGTGTATACTGTATGTGTCGATTTTCATTCATCGGTTTTATATCATCTATCGATAGTTTCTTATAAGATTCATCTTTTAATCCACCAATTTCATTATTACATTCTAAATCAACACCATCATAAATAGCTACTGCGTCTGTTTTCCTCCATAGGCATTCCCCTTGGCTCTTCTTAATTATTTTATGTAGTTTAATATTTGCTTGGTCTAAAATCTGAATAGCTATAGGAAGATTATTACTTAAATATTGAGTATAATGATTATCACCATAAGTATAGATAATTCTACCTTTCTCCTTCGCTGGTAAGAAACTATTGATGTGATTGTATACATTATCTGGTAAGGAATTATCCCGCCATAGTTGCCTCGCCCCCGCATTCAAATTGCTCTGAGTCCTAGTTTTTTTTATGATTGTTTTTTGGTTTGTTAACGCCCTCATTCCTACGAACTTTTCAAACATATTATTAGGACATTCATCGATATGTAATAATGTAGTTTTTTTATCTGTTTTAGCCAACATACCGTATACAGCGTTAATAGCATTTTTCATCAATACATTTTCATATTCATTAGTAGAGTCATATAAATCAACAGACATTTTTTCTACTATCTCTTTTATCGTAATAGGTTCTACTTGTTGACTAACTGTATTGTTATGTATCTTATAAGCTTTTTCTGACGAATATCCTAATATACAATAATATATATCATTAAGGTTTATGATTTTCTCACTTAAGGCATATACAACCATAGCTGAACTATACCAATTTGACTGATGTAAAAGAGTTAAATCATCTGTTCTTACATAATACAATCCTAACTTAATTTCATCTTTAGGTTTGAAATATCTTATTACTGAATAAAACGGAATGATTAGTAATTTTTCTAATGGATTTTCCATAACCCAACGATAATGTTTATTAAAATCATATACTCTCGCCTCCTTGTATTTATTAATCCATTCACTACAATAGGGGTCGCTTGTAGCCCCGTAATGAACTCTATGTTTAATTAGTTTATCACCTAATAACGCTTCTCTTACTTGTGGATTGAAGTATGACTTAACTTTGAATTGTTGTAAGTATTCATAGGTAAAAGCTTGAGCTGGTTGACCCTCGTAAGTTTTTCCATCAGTTATATTACAGTATCGTCGTATATCCTTAACAATTAAATCTTCCTCATAGTCTAATATATAACTCTTATTGCCTAATTTGAAATTGCTTAACTGGTCATTGTTTAATTTTATACAACGAGAATAACAGTTCTGTTTTACCATTACCTCTAAGGCATAACCTACTTTATCGATATTATCAATTTTTTGTTTATAAACTATATCCATTATTTTATCCTCTGATACTCCCTCATCTTTCGCTCCTACTTGCGTGAATACGCTATTAATATTTTTTGCCTTATCGCACCATTTTTTTACTTTACTTGTTTCAACAATAGGATACAAATGATTATTTTTCATTTCAAATACAATAGAGGGTAATTTATTACTATCTCTATACCATACTGACTGATGTATTTCACCATCCACAATAGCCACCATATTCACTTTAAGATTTTTACATAACAATTTAATATGTTCTATGGTGTATCCATTTTTATTAGGATTTTGTTCTATACAATATTCATAATGTTTATATCTGTTAGTGGTAATAATACCATAATCTTTTTGTTCTATTATAGGGTCGTATGTATTAGCTGGTAATTTCTCCCCATAATAATTAGGGTGATTGTATTGAGGTTTCAAATTGATTATACTTTGTACATTATCATCTCCATCCCCTTTCTCCCATTCATCATCTAAATCATCTTTCTGATGAGTAGCGTAGAACTGTATAGCATTATCACTTTCTTCTTCTGTTGCTTTTTTGTTAAGTTTCAACATTTTTTTAACTCCTTTTTGGTCTTTGTAGCGGTATTTGATAAAATCCACTACACACATATTACGCTTTGTATCCCATAATTCATTATCAATATAATTATCTATGTTAAGAGACGAGTAATCAAACATAGGTACACTATTCAAACTTCCTCCTACATTACCCTCTATTATATTTATAGAGCCTATTAGTACCACTTCTACTTTATCATAAGGACTTTTATCCTCCATCATTTTCTCGTATAAGTCCTTCTTTGCCTTCTCTACTGTTTTGTAAATATCCTCTCTCTTAATTTTTAGGGTGATAAGTTTATCTTCTGTCCCACCTTTTCGAAAGCCATCATATTTTTTCTTAAAATATCCAGTAGCTTGTATTGTAAATGAAACGGTAATCATTTGTTTCTTCTTAAAAAGTTCTTTACGCTTAGCTTCTCTAAACTCTTCTCTTTCCCCTTCTAAAACAACATCTAAAACATCTCGTAAATATCGATAAGCACTATCGATACGATTCCCGTTGTATCCTTGGGATTTAGCTACAATTAATACATTTTTCCTTTCATTCTTTCCTCCCCTTATCTCGAACTGTCGTCTAATATTTTTCTTTCCGTACGCAGATTTAGGGTTTGGTGTAATAAGATTCTTAGGTAATCTTTTAGACATATATAATACATCAACATTTTTTTTTTGAGAAATAATACTCATTATATTATACTTACATATTTATCTTTAAGTATTATTTTATTTAAAACATTTAATCTTAAATAAAATAAATAATTCTTAATTTTTTAACATATCTAAATGTTTTTTAATATACTTATCCTTAAGTTATTTTAATTATTATTTACATATTCACCAAAAACAGAGTCATCCTTAATCAAATGAGTTCGAAAAGTAAGTTTCTTTTCTTCTTTTTCAGCTCGTTTCCTAGCCCTATACATTCGCATATAAGCTTTATTGTATTGAGATATATATTCCTTATTTTTATGTTTCCAACACATTGTAGCGTCTACACACTTTTGTTTATTATTTTCATAATATTTTTGTTGAGCGGTTAGTTTGTTGATTGTATTAGTTTGTTTTTCTGTTAAACTCATTATATATAATAATATATATATAATAACTTTAAATGATTTTACTTACAATAAATTATTTATAAAAAAAGTAATATTTAAGTTGAGATAACGAAAACATTAGCTCCTCGAGTATCCAAAGAGATTAGTACCGAATTACGAGCAAAGAAGTATACATCACACGCCAATTTTCCAGCACCACCTCCAGTGTAGTTGCCTCGATATTGGACAATAGAACCAATTGTATCTAAACCGCTGTAAAGAACATCGCTCTTGTGGGCTAGACTTTCCAGTTCAATAGAGGCAACAAATGTACCAATACCTCCGCTTGTAGTAAGGTCAGCATTACCACCAGTATTAAGACCAAACGGACAAACAGTTCCGCCCGACTGAATTAAAACATCAGATGGAATAGCCACCGCAGCAGCACCAGCAGCTGTAGCTGGGACACCATCAGCAGCCGCCCCTTGGTTATTAACATTAATACAACTGTGGTGGTCGTAGTTAGAAAGAGAATGAGAAGCAATCATTGTTTCAGCTAAAGATTCAGCTAGATTTCCACTATCAATGGTATCAGCGTCATCGCACTTAATAGGGAGTTGAGGATACGACTTACCGTTGATGAACAGCTGGTATTGTTCCAAATAATTTTTAGAACGACCACTGATAGCCATCTTATCTACGGCGTTATTCGCTTGGGGAATATGAACTACATATAGAGATTCCATCGAACTCATACTGAATCCTAGAGTAGCTGTAAGAGTTGAATCAGTAGCTCCGATAGTAGAGGTCGCACTTCGGAAATCATTACATACAATATTGTATACGCCGCCAGTCATTTCATCTACCATATTGAAGGCTTCTGGGGAAAGTTCTACTGAATAACAAACCATTTCTACATCAGTCAAAGTGTAGTTAGCGTTCGTAGAAGCACCACCGGTAAAAAATGCCCTCGTAGAATCCTCTAGGGTAATGCGTAGACGGATTTGGTCTCGACTGAATGCTGGAATGTATCTCATAGGTGTAGTAAGGTGGAGAGGATTAAGAATCAGAGGAAGAGCAAAAGAATGTTTATCACCATTAGCAATACTGATACCTTGCTGTTTAGCGGTAGTACCGAGTAGAACATTTCCTACATTCGCCTTATAAGAAGGAGATACATCTAAATCAAACAATGCCGCCGCCAAAACATTATAATTTTGGAGGTCAGAAATTACTTGACCCCCAGTCTGTACAGCCAGACGGTTAATCAACGAGTAGGCACTCTTATCAAAAGTTGCGGTCTGTCCATCACCATTTTGAATCTTAAAAGAAAGATAAGAGAGATTGAAATCAAAAAAAGTATTTGCTACATTTGCCGGTAAGTCGATATTAATCGTCTGTCCGAGTGTAAACGATGTACCATTAGACGATGGAACTTTTTGTCTAATTGCTTTGGACGATACCGCCCGACGCTTCATATTTGCGTAGTTCATTAGGGATGAGTTAGCTTCAGCCATATTTATACTATACTATAAGAAAATAATATAGTATAAATTATTAAATTATCTAAATTAAACTTTAAGATAAAATTGGAGTATATTGATTTCCTAAATTAACCGTAGTTTTAATAGGGTCGTAATATACAAACTTAAGGGTGATGATAAAGTCCTCTATTTTATTTCCAGCTATATTTTGATTAGTTCCTAAACCGTCCAATACTAACATTACCTTTATTTGACTTGGACGAGCTGTTATTTGATAAGCGGGATTTTCTTGTTGATGATTACGACCAATCCGCCTACCGAATTGGTCGCCCTCTTGTGATGGTTCTACTTGAAAAAGCGTAGGAGGTAAAAAATAATTATTACCTACTGTATTCGCGTTGGCGGCAGTAGGATACATTAAACAACAATTAACATTATGAACAACACCCGCATTTTGAGCTAACCGTATTCTTCCTACAGATGCTTCAATAGTAGATACCGTACTTCTTTGATTGCTTTGATAAAAACCATTAGGAATATTAAAAGTATAAATACCTTTTAATTCATCTGCTGCTGTAGAGACACTTGAACTTTTGTTTATCTGTATGTAATCGTATAGTGGATATGCTTCCATTTATATACATTATACAATTAAAAAAAAAATCAGAAAAAGTATAATATTTTACTTTTAAAAAAAGTAATATCAAAAAAAAGGGGTCAGCGGGGATTATCCCCGCATTTAAACCAATCGACTTTCAGCCAATTTTTCCATAGCCCCTCCTAAATCTCCTTTGCGTAATTTTTCTATACCCTTACCAGTATTTCGTACTTCCTTACCAGCCATACGAACTTGTTCTGGAGTAATTTCAATTGGGGCTCCCGCTACCGCCCCTCCAACTGATTGAGCTACCGGAGCTATAACTTCAGCGTGTCTATCCATTAATTTTCCTCCCTTTTTCAATCCGAGGCTTGTTTTCTTCATTGCCTTATTACCCACTCGTCTAATATTGCGTTGGTCTTTTTTTCCGAGAAATCCCATTCTATACATTAAGTTAATTTTTTTTTTCTACTTGTTCTTCCAATATTTCATCTTGTTTAGTTAATGAATGTGGAAGTGTATACTCTCTTAATTCCCTCATTTCTCTTTGATATTGATAATGAACTGAAAAGGTTAAACTAAACTCTACACCGTTAATAATTATTTCTCTCTCATTAATATCTTCTAATCTTATACTAATTTCTCGAATCTGTCTATCTGAAAGTAAATGTTCTATTGTAGTAGGTGGTTCAAAATAAATATAATCTCCGAATGGTACATTTACATTCACTTTGGCTATCAATCCATCAGATTCTCCTCTAGAATCTCTATTACTACATCCTAAATTAGTTCGAATATAAATATTTGCTATTCCTCCTAAATCACCTATAAGCGTAGCTGTATAACTTGTTGAGGAGGTTGTAGGTAATTGAGATGTTAACCCTAATTCTTTCATTATTGTAGTAGGATTATTAGTAGTTGAAATTATACTAAACGCTATATCCCCAGAAAAAGTATAAGTAAAAGTTGTACTACTAATCGATACTGAAATTGTACCTCCTAATGTTGCTACAACTCCACTATCACTTAAGGCTGTATTTAAGGTAGTTATTAAAACCTCGTCATCATAATTACCAGAAACTATAGTAATAGTAGCTGTTCCATTTGTTGTATTGAAACTAATTTTATTGTTAATACCGCTATTAATATTGTAAATTGTATTAGGCATTTCGAACTCAGATAATTCCATCAATATCCTCGTATTAGGTGGAGGTGAAATGGGATTTTCTAAATAAAATATTTTATTAGCGTCGCTATTTGTTTTAATAGCCTTACTACTTTGTAAAAAAATACTTACTGAACCGTATGGTGTATCTCCTTTAATAGACATTATATATATATACTTTTTAGAAAAAATTAATTACAAAAAATCATAATATAAACATACTTTTTGGAAAAAAGTAATATCAAAAATAAATAATATCGAAAAGGTGGTCAACGGAGGATTCCTCCGTATCTATTTCTTATTCTTCTTCTTCTCTTTCTTCTTCTCTTTCTTTTTTTTTTTCTGTCCTTCCCGACTTCTTGTTTCATCGCTAATTATTCTAGCTACGGGAGCCGCCCCTAAAGTCAATCCATCATAAGCATATCCTACCACTCGTTCAGTTGTTTTTCTGTCCCTATCACCAGCTCCAAACATACGAGTTGCTCCCCTACCTATTGTAGGTGCGGGATTTATAATCGCTTTACCGGATTTCTCACCTATATGTCTCAAACTATTTGGTCTAAAACCTTTCTCCTCCCCTTTTTTCTTCCTACCTTTTTTCGTCCTTAACGGTTCTCCATTATCAATCGCTTCTTGCTGTCTTGCTCGTCTATCTCTTACACCTCCCATTATATAGTATTAGTCTTTATTTTTTCTATTATCTTTAATGTTAAAATTAGATAAGTAGGATTTCAGATTTTGCTTAACAGAACGGGATTTACCCCATAATATATGATAGCTTAAATATCCAGCTCGTAGTGGGTCTTTTGTTTCTAAATCTATCTTATGTCTAGCTAAGTATTGTTTTCGTTTTTCATCAGAAGCTCCATCAGTATAAGTAGTTCCTTTTTTAAATGGTTTCATACCGAAGTGAGTAGTTTTTTTAGGATTAGCAAAAACAGCTTTGAATCTCTTATCCTTTCTATCACTATTACCAAAGAATATAAGTATAGGCATTATATATATACTTTTAGAAAAAGTATTACAAAAGTATTATAAATTATTATCCATAATCACCATAATCAGTTTCTTCATAAATCTTATAAGATGTATCAATAGTAGGAGCTCCTATTTCAGCAGCAGTATCCGATTCGTCCTCCCTAATTGGTAGTAATTCACCAGTAGCGGTATCTGAACCTACTAATGACCCCGCTGTTAAGAAACCGGTTTCCGCATCGCTCTTTTCCTCAGCTTGTCCTAATGTTGAACCACTGGATACCAAAGCATTTAATGATTGTCTTTGTCGTTCCCTTGCGTTCTGACTCCTTGTTCTAGCCATTTCGTCCACTATCCTAACTCCTTGTTGTGAATATAGGTCTTCTACATTACGACGGGTGTCTTCTAAGCCCATTTCTTCTGACTCTTGTATTTCTGATTTTTTTCTTCTAATAATTATCTTATTATCTATCAAAGAATCTTCATCTGAATCGTCATCTGAATCGAAATCTTCTGAACCAACACCTTCTGTACCTAAACCACCGGTCTCGTTATCATCCTCACTATCCACCTCACTTAATCCTCCATTATCAAAACTAGAAGGTAATAATTGGTTTTCTGGTAATAATCTTGGTGTGTATATATTTCCTCGAACTGAACCTATCGCTGTATCAGCGGGATTAGGGTCTAACCTATTTTCTGATACCGTTCTTAAATTGGGTCTCTCCCTCCGTTGTCCTTCAAAATAAGTTCGAGCATTCAATCGTACAGCGTTAGCGTCAATATCCCTTCGAAATGGTGGTGGTTGATTGAATCCTAAACCTCCTACACCTCGTTGTAAAATTGTGGCTTTTGCTAATGATTTTCTTAATTCTCCTATACCATCAACAGCTTTACTCTTTTTCTTCCTTCGTTTTTTTTTTCGTTTTGGTTTCGGTGCTAAATTAATAATTACAGTTTGTTTCTGTCCTTGTAATTGCCTACTCATTATATATATATACTTAAGAAAAAGTATTACAAAATTATTTATACTTTTAAAAAAAGGTGGTTAACGGAGGAATCCTCCGTTAGGAAACTGTAATATTTAGTCTATTAAACTTTCGATAGTACTGGAAATTAGGGGAGTTCCTCATAGACATATCTACGAATAGGAATGAATGTCTTTCTTTGAATAAATAATCAAAAAAGTTCAACATATATTTTTTACTAAATGGGAGCATCTCTGTATAAATTGCCTCCATCTCTGGGAGGGTTTTAGGTTTGAATGTTATAAAATGACTTAAATTGCTTCTGATTCCCGTTGGAATATCCTTAAACTTTTGAGAAATTACCCAAATAGTCAGTTGTTTATGTCTTCGATTTTGGAATAGAGATGTTAACCGTTTTTCTAATTGTTTATTTTTTTTTAACTGACTACTTACATCATCTAAAATAAGTAGGGTATAATTGGTATCATCTTCGTCATCTGGTTCTTCTTCAGTTAGTTCATCAACTTTATCTAAAGCTTCATTATCAAAGACGCTAAACTTCTTCTCATCTGGAATCCCCTTAAATATCCCGCTAGTAATAGTATGGAGAGATGGACTAATGATAACTACATTATCAAATAATTTTTTAAATGATTGTCTAATACCTTTTTTCTTATTACTCCCCAATAAACTAGCCATAAGCGTAGTTTTACCACTACCACTATGTCCTACAATTGCTAAAGCAGACCCGCTTACCATCGTATCTAATGGTGGAGGTAAATCGCCTAATTTATCATCGCAATTCATTTTAGTTTTCGTAATGTGTAATTTAGAGTTTTCTTCTTCCTCAATATTCATATATATTAGTAAAAGAAATATTTTATTAAATGTTTTAAAGGAAATGAACATTGGGTCTGGTTGGTTTCCTCTGTTCCACTACAATATTTTTAGGTTTACTCTTTTTCTTTTTAGATTTTTCCACTGATATTTTTCGAGGTGGTGGTGATTCATCATCATCACTATCGCTTTCACTCTCGCTTTCACTCTCAGTTTCGCTCTCACTACTCGGTGGTGTGGGTGGTTTAGTTTTTTTCACTTTTTCTTTTTTCTTTTTGGAACCAGACTTTTTCTCGTCCTTTAAGTCATTTTTATTATTTGTATTTTCTTCTTTGAGTTCTCTTAATTTTTTATCTAATTTAAGGCTTTCTAATTGTTCTTTGTTCTCCCGTCTCTTTTGTTGAGCTAAAAGTCTACCTCGAGCTAAGGCTTCTTTTTGTTTATCAGTCATCTTTCGTTTAGGTTTTTCGACAATTTCATCATTATCACTATCTCCATTTACTTCCTCTATTTTAAGTTTTTTTTCTGTATTTATTTTCTCAGACATATATATATACAATGGAAGAAAATAAAACGCCTAAAAATTGTCCTAATTTGGAAAACACTTTAGGGAAAATTGACTTTCCTACTGAAATAGCTGAAAAATCTAATATACAACTTTTCTGTGAAAGTAATGAAGAGTTTAGTGGTGTCGAAACAGTACAAGATAGTGGATGGATTCAGACAGCAGATAGTAATTTAGTTGAGTTGTTTTCTGATATAATTACACTAAAACAAGCAGAGGTAGGGATAGAGTTTGAAAAGTTTGATTTTAAGGAACATTATAACTCTGACTATTATCGAGAGAAGTTTCCAAACTTTGATGATGAATGGTATGAATTAATGGAGAAAGCCACTATTAAAAAGTTTGAAGACCTAAGGAGATATAAAGAACCAATAGTAATGAAACCAAAAACAAAAGATGATTTTATAATTAAGTTTTAAAACTATATTTATACTTTTAGAAAAAGTATTACAAAATTATTATACGGTTTTTTTGATAATACTTTTTTCTAAAAAGTATATATAGATGGGTGAATGTCCGTTATGTTTAACCGATTACCATAGTAAGCAATTTATTACTACTGGGTGTTGTCGTCAGAAGTTCTGTATAAGTTGTGGTTTACAGATGATTAAGATAAGTGATATTGGATTACCATACTTTGAAAGTTGTCCCTTTTGTAGAGAGAAGTTTTATTTATGCCTAAATCAACTCGATAACTTTAACAAACCTCAACTTCTTAATTTAATAAAAATATATAGCAATAGACCTCCATTGGTTTATTTCCACAGCTTAGTATCTCAGACTATCAATACCAATACACCTTCAGAAACTGAACTTTCAGAAACTCAACTTTCAGAAACATTTCAAATGTCCAACGAGGATACATCTCTGATACATCAACATCCTAATAGCGTTATTACTAATGTAAATGGACAGTGGACTAATATGTTGGGGGAAGTAGTTAACCCAGAAGATTTATTAGTAGAGGAATCAGATATTTAATAAATCATATATTATACTTTTCTAATAGTATAATATATGAATAATTGGGACGATAGCGTAGTGGAGTTATTAGAAAGTGTAAGAACAAATAGCACCTTCTTAAGCGAGTATCATCGTAAAACCTTTTTCAGTTTAAAGTTTATGAGTGTTTATTTTGATATACCGGTCATAGTATTAAGCTCTTTCTCAGCGTCTTTTAGCGTAGGTTCTCAGCCTTATTTAGAACAAGGACTAATTAGTTTAGTGGGTTGTTTTATTGGATTTGTAATTACTATTATTACCAGTACAAAACTGTATTTAAATATAGATGATGCTAAAAAATTAGAATTAGATATGAGTAAGGACTTTTACTCTTTAAGTATAGAAATAAATAAGATGCTTACTTTAAAACCAGATGATAGAGGAGAAGACGGTATAGCCTACTTAAACAAAAAATACAGCAACTACCAAGATTTAGTAAGGAGAAGTAATTTATTATGTAAGAAGTTTAAGAAAGATAAACTAACTCATATAGAGTTATTACAAATTAGTGGGAGTTCGAATGGAGAAACTAGTAGTGATGAAAATGATAATCATTCTCCTCGAAATCCTAATTTAACGAATATTATAGTAGAACAAAATCTCTAAACTATATATATATATGTCTAGTCATTCCGTTTCTAATTCTGAAAGAACTGGAGAACTATTAAGTTTACCACCATCCGCCCGTAGTGAAGATACTTTACCAGACGCAAGAGGAGGTTCATTTATTAGAGATTTACCACAATTCAATCCTATGGACGCAACATTACCTACTGATAGAGAGAGTCATAAAACAAATGAATTAATGAAAAATGTAAGGTCAGTCGAGTGGCGTAATCCATCCGCTAATGCTTTTCAAAGTGATTACTTCTATAATCAATTAGCAACTACCAAATGATATTACCTTTTTAAGAGTTATTTTTTTTCTTATTATAGTTTATATGAAAGATATATTTAGAAACTATAATAAGGTTGTTAAATATTTACCAATTAACAAAAGACGAAAAAGGCTAAGTAAAGATGAAAGAGACTTCGATGAAAAATATTTTATAATAGATAAAACAGATAATATACTCTCTTATTTTTTCAGAATACCATTAGATTATTTATCAAGTATCAAAACAAGGAAGGGGAAGTTTAGATATATATTAGATGTTTTAGAATGGAGAAATGATAATAAAATAGAAACTCAATATCAAGAATTAGTATTGAAGGCTTTAGAGTTTAGTAAATATATACCAAAAAAAAATATATATTAATATTATATAATGAGTAAATCAATAACTGGTAGAACACAATTAAATATAGGCACTATAAACCTCACCGAGATAGTAGCCAACACCATAGAGGCAACTAATAGTATTAAAGGAGATTACTTAACCGCTAATAAAGGTCTAGCAACGGACGCAAATAAAAAGATAGTATCGACTAATGCCTCGTCTACGGAAATAGATTTTTTAACCGGTACTACCTCAAATATACAAACTCAACTGAACGCTAAACAACCTACTATAAGTTTAACTGCGAATAGGGCTTTGGTTTCAAATGGAAGTGGTGGATTAGCTGTTTCTGATATTACTAATACTGAATTAGATTTTTTAGATGGGGTGAGTAGTAATATACAGACGCAACTAACTACAAACGCTTCTGCTATTACTTCAAATACATCTGCTATTGCTACTGCTAATTCTGCTATTACTTCAAATACATCTGCTATTGCTACTGCGAATGCTGGGGTTGCTACAAATGCTACTGCTATTGCTACTGCTAATTCTGCTATTGCTGTAAATACTACTGCGATAGCTACTGCTAATTCTGCTATTGCTGTAAATACTACTGCGATAGCTACAAATGCTACTGCTATTGCTGGAAAAGAACCTACTGTTAGTTTGACTGCTAATAGGGCTTTGGTTTCAAATGGAAGTGGTGGATTAGCGGTTTCTGATATTACTAATACTGAATTATCTCGTTTAGATGGAGTAAGTGGTAATATCCAATCTCAATTGACTACAAATGCTACTGCTATTGCTGGAAAACAAGCAACGATAGGAAATAGTTTATCTACATCGAACACTTTTACATTAGTAGTTGGGTCGTTAAGTCCTAAAACATATACATTTAACGCTACTGGTGATTTTGTTGGTGCTGGTAGTATTACTGATGCTACTGGAAATGTATTAAGCGGGAAACAGAATATTTTTAGTGCTGGTAGCAATTTAAGTTTTGATGCTTCTTCTACACCACCGACGCTAAACGCTACGAATACGGATACTAATCCGTGGACGATTAATGGGAACATTATTTCTTATACAGCTGGGCAAGTTGGTATCGGTGATGCTGGGGCAAGTGATAAAGCCCTATCAGTAAGAAAAGATGGACTAACAAAAGTATTACAATATTGGGTTAGTAATTTAGGAGGACAAAGTGGGGATAGACCCTTACTGCTACGCTCTCCCGATTCTGATGATGTAAATAGTCCATTTGAGTTTCAAACTGGAAATGCTTTATCATTTATAATAGATAGTATAGAGGCTTTATGTATTAATAGTGCTGGAAGGATTGGGATAGGAAACGCTAGTCCTACGACTGCGTTGTATGTTGATTGTGGGGCTGGATTGACTAATGATGGTATATTAGTAAGGAATGATTATGTTGGAAGTCCCGCAAACGCTCAAATTACTTTTTTAAGATTAGGTATAGGAGATACTAACTACGCTCAAATATCCGCCCATACAAAAGCTGGTGGTAAGACCTATTTACAATTCCATACGCAATCTGGTTCTGGGGCTAATAATATAAACGAAAGAATGCGTATTGACGAAGATGGAAGGGTTGGGATAAATACAGATTCACCCGAAAGTTCATTACAAGTAGTAGGAACAGTAGACGCTACACCATCAACAAAAGGTATACATTTAGGTATGAACGGGCAAGACGCAAGAGTTAAAATCGTTGGTGAAGTAGCGGGAAATAATCACGATTTACATTTCACTTATGCTGGTGGTGGTTCTATTGTTGGTTTAATACGATATGTAGGAGCGTTAAACGACTTTCGTTTTTATACTAACGGCGTTTCAAGGATGACTTTGGATGATGTTGGTCGATTAGGGATAGGAACTGAATCCCCTTCACAAAAATTAGAAGTTGATGGTTTAGCGTTGATTGATAATGCCCTAATAGGCGACTGGGTGGCAGCAAATAATTTTGCCGTCTTTGCGTATAGCGGTAATAACACCGTTGGAGATTACGCCTTAATAACAAGTTCAGCGGGTGATACTATTTTGAATAGTGCGTCGGGACGGAAGTTAAGAATGCGTATTAATAATTCAAACGCCCTTACTGTTGATAGTGCGAAAAAGGTAGGGATAGGGACTGACGACCCCGATAACACATTAACATTAGACGGCGTTTTTCAACTCAATCCACAAAGCGGTTCTGCGAAATTTGCGATGTATAGTGATAACGATAAGTTTGAAATTAACAAAAGAAGTAGTAGTGGAGGTTTTCAAGCAAATATGTTTGTTATGAATACAA
>Ga0209337_1001945_pt1 | contig 15289 bp, 10 predicted proteins | sample LinPmetageLP53_FD_184044 | JGI IMG/M metagenome (GOLD analysis project Ga0209337, IMG submission 184044) | Marine viral communities from the Pacific Ocean - LP-53 (SPAdes) (version 2) | ecosystem: Environmental > Aquatic > Marine > Oceanic | place: Pacific Ocean | collected 2010-02-08
GGGCTATGGGAGAGAGCATGAGCTTTACCCTGGGCGCTGACGGGAAAGGACCAAACCATGGCGGTAAGCACTTTGGTGCTGCCTTTGACAGAAACAAAACTGCCTCTGGGATTATTTTGCCATGAATGTGAAAGAAGCTGTTCGCCGTCTCAATGGTTATTTGCAACGCCGTGGAAAGGTGGATGGTTCTGGTGGTTGGACCAACCAGTATCTTTTAGATCTTCTTACAGATGCAAACTTAGACATGTACCATAGGGTAGTTAACTATGGGCCAGAGATCTTCCAAATGCACGGAAGGTTTACCTATGAAGAAAACTCTACAGAAATAAACTTAAACTCCAAGTTAAGTAGTTTGCCAATGGCAATTTGGTACGCTGGGATTCTTTCAAAGGATGAAGCGATTGGGCCAAACAATATGCCCTCTCAGTTAAATATGGTTAGAAGAACAAATATGGACTCTGCTAATTCTGTAAATGGGATGTCTTCTACTACAGGGTTTTCTGGGGCTTTTGCATCAAATGGCGACACCATTGAGATCCCTGCGTTTAGCTTTGGCAGTGGGGCGGGAAACGCAACTGCTTACTATTTAGGTAAAGAGTTCCACATTAGACCTGTTCCTCGTAACGACGTTTACGTTTACATGCGCTTTACGCCTGATGCGCTTCCTGCATTAATTGATGACGACCAGGACCTTTTAGGGGGCTTTCTGCCGCAATTCCACCCTGCCATTGTGTACAAAGCTGCTATTCAGGCTAAAAGCGCAAAGGGTGAAGATACAACCCAATTAGTAGGGCTGTACCAAGAGATGATTGGCCAGTACGACTCCAACCTAAAAATGGGCTGCCGTCAAAGACAACGGCAGCAGCCACAACAAAGAGATTCAATGCGATGGGAGTACTAGATGAGATCTTCCTCCCCTCCAATAGCTATATATAAAGCACCTATTAAGGGCATGGATTCTAGGTCAGTTAGAGCGCCTGATGCGCCTAACTTTCTCCTTAATGTAGATCTGTCTGACCGTGGGTTTTATCAAGCTAGACCAGGTGTAAAAAAAGAACTAGACCTAACAACAAGACTTGGCGGTACCTCTACAGTGTTGGGTATTCACTCTACAAGAGTTGATGGCAACTTGTACTTAATTGTGATCTATTCCGATGATGCTAGTAATTTAGTAAAAATATCTATTCTTGATTCAATGATGGCTGAAATTGACTCAGGCGGTTTTCCATCTGCGCTTAGAAGTGAGCCATTGAATAAAAGATTCCGGTATTCTTTTGTTAATGCTGGAAGGTTTGTTTATTTTTGCAACGGGTATGGCCTTTTTTGGGAGTTAGAAATTAAAGGGATTCCCGGTGTAGAAAAAAGAGAAATAACTCTTGAGGCCGGGGGAAGATCTTCGGTTTACTCTTACTTGCAAGGAAAGATATCCCCATCATCACTTAGTTATTTTTTTCAACAACTTGTGATTAGTGGCTTTACTAGCTCAAAAACCGTTCCACTAAGTTCAGTTTCTGAAGTCGTTGATTCTGAAAGACCTTGGCCTCCATCGGAAATACTAAACACCCAAAGAAATACATTTGGTTTAGATGAGGGCTGCATATTTGTAGCAGAGCCTGGCCTTTGGAGAAGCTACCCGATTGAAGACCCCGGTGGGTTTTATTGGATATACAATGATGATGTTGTTGCTACCGCAGGAATCGGCACAAACTTAATTGTATTTTGTAAAAACACAGTTCGGGTAATCCTTAATCACGGGAGCAATACACCCAGAGTTACTCACTTAGCTGAAGTGTCTATTGTGGGTCCACACGCAATTGCTTACTACGAAAACTTTTTGTTTTTTGTGGCCTTAGATGGTTGTTATGTAACAAATGGTCAGACCTTGCAAAAAGTATCTTATGAGATGGACGACTTGTGGTTTGGAAGAAGTGTCCCAGAGATAACAAGACACACCCAACGGTTAATCCAGAAAACAGCCTACCCTTTCCATGTTAACAGTAATGCGCTTTTTAATACTGTCTGCATTAACGATAAAAGCAGACAGCAGGTTATGGTTTGTTTGCCAGCAAACGATTCCTCCGTTAATAACATGATCTGGGTTTACAATTACTCGGATGCGGTTGAGGGCGTTGGGGCTGCAAAATGGTCTATATGGTCTGGAAAAGAAGAGCCGACCTATACTGGGACTAGCCTTAGCCCCTCTAGTGACTTCCCTCCTACCCCTAGTAGCCCAACTCAATCTAACACGTCTACAGCGTCTAAACTGTTTCATTGGAACTGTGTGACTTCTGATATATTTAGAGGTAGCCAAAGGATATTTGCTGGGACAGATGACGGAAAAATATTAGAGTTCGGTGTTACTAGAGAAGACTTTAGTGTTTACCCATCATGGGATGCAGATGGGGATCCTGTTGCAGCAGCAGTAAAAGTCCCATTTCCTGTTTTAATTGGTTTGGGAAGAGTTGGAAGAGTAGACTCTGACGGTAGAGTCATTTGCACCGACGTTGCTGTTAGAAGAAAACAACTCTCTAAAAACAACGACGACTCTTCCTCGACAACCAAGTTAATTACTGTTGTTAGGTCTGAGGGTGAAGGCTTAAAGCACTTCGATGTTTCAGAAGTTGATGTTGAGTTTTCGGATACAATACTGAATGCCCAGCAGGGTGTTAGCGAAAATACCAAGTCAACATTAAATACAATGGTCCTTGGCGCGTCTCCTGCGGGGAGTAACGCGCCTTTGATGCAATCCGAATACTTTGAGGCGTATGCAAGGGTAAATGTCCCTGACGAGGAAGGCAGGGCCTCCTACGTTGACTTATATGCTATGCCTACAACTGAGCCACACAGGTTAAAGATTTCCGAGATCAGAGTTCACGGAAATGTAAAAGGTGGTTCCCAAAGAGAGCAATCTTAAATATAGTTAAAACGAGAGGTACAAAATGGCTTTAATTACTTTAACAGGCGACAGTGATGGAGATCTGCATACAGCAGACCTTCATAATTCTAAGTTTGGTGCTATTGCCAGTGTATTAAATGGAAATGTAGACTTAGATAACCTAGCTAAACCAAAGTCTACGGGCATAATTAGGTTTAATCTTAACGGATACCATGATTCAAATACAGACGGACACAATGAGTTTTACCAGCTAACCTCAGCAACCGCCGGAAATATTAACGGGCTTGGGTTTCTTGCCAGCACAAATGCAGATAATGTTGTTAAATCCACATGGTTTAAATGCCCGATTGCTCTTTCTTTGCAGAATTGTAAAATTATTTATTCCACAAGTGCATATGGAAACTCTGGGCAAAACTTTAACGTCTATGTTCAGATCTCAAGCTCAACAACAATAACTGACAGCTACACAACAATTGGGACCTTTACGAATGACTTTAATGGCAGCGTTTCAATTAATGAAGAAACAATAAGCTTAAGTTCTACAGCGGTAGGGGCTAATTTCTACATGCGAGTTGTTGTTGAAAACCCTTCTACTTTTACGCTAGGAGAGCCGCCTCCCGGTTTTGAAATTACGTTACAGTACAAAACTGACCACGTAGCATAGGTGAATTATGGCTATTAATTACGACAAAGGGCAGGTTCCGAAAGGAGCAAGCAACTCAAACGGGTTAGCTCAGACTCCAGGCACCCAAGCAACTGCAATGCAGAATGTAAACACCGGGGCTAATATTAACCCTAATATGCCAAAGGCTCCCCAGCTTGCAAAGCAGTCAAGAAGTGACTACCAAAGGTCTTTAGGTGGCATGGCGCCTCCAAGAGCGCCAATGCCTACACAGGCCCGACCAACATCGGTAAGGCGGCCAGTATCAAGGCCGGTTGTTTCTCGTGGTCTTCCTATGGATCAAAGCAGAGGGTACAACATATTTTCTGGGATGGATGCTAATGAAATTTCAGGGATGAACCAGGAGATGGGACTTTCTAACATGACCGCACTTCCATCTTTAGCTCCAGCGTCTACTGCAATGCCAGCGGTAAATCCAGCTTTGTCTGGGTTTGGGCTAAAAGAAGGAACGCAAGCGGTAGGATCTGATTTAAGATTTGTTAGTACTAATATACCAGAAGATGCATACGAGCCTAAAGAGTCTGTTAAATACTGGAGTCCTGAAACAGAATCTACTCGGACTGCAACAATAAACGAAGATGGCTCTGTTACAGTTGTAAGCGAAGATGGAGAAGAGCTTGCAAGCTTTGATGCTGGGTCAGAAAATGCAGAAGAAATGATAAGTAAATATAATTTATCATCTACTCCAACCTCTAGTGAAGATGAGGGTGAAGACGGCTATGTTCTTCCTACGGAAGAAGAGTTAATAGCTGAAATCCTTCAAGAGCAAGAAGATAATCAAGAGGGCTACGATACAGAAAAAATGGCTGCAACTGAAGCTCAGATCACCGAAGACTATGAGCAATCAAAAGAAATGCTTGATGAAAAGTATGCAATACAGCTTGACCAAATGCTAGCAGGTATCGACAGGCAAATGGCAATGATGGGGACATTCGGGTCTGGTGCCCATAGTTTTAGCCTTAACAACGCTACAGCACAAGCCCTTGCAGCAATGGCAGATGAGTATGCAGACCTAGACAAGAGCCTCGCTGACACACTGTATCAAACAGGTGTGGCAGACATGCAAATGGGTGAGCAAGAGTTTGACGCAAAGCTAAATAGAAAGCTTAAAATTGCTGATATGCTGCAAAAACTTTCTCAAATAGAGGAGGGTGAGCCTCTTGAAAAAATGAATCAATCTATGGCTATTTCATCCAACGTAATTTCTGAGGTTGCTGCGTTTAATGCTAAAGTTGGACGACCAGAGTTTACATCCATGATTAATGAAATAGAGCAGCTTATGGTTGATGAGCTTTTAGAGGCAGACCCTTCTGAGTATAAGATAATTCAAAGTAAGTACGAAAAAGTTGTTACCGACTTTATGAACTTTCTTGCTTATTATGAAAAAGAAGCAGCAAAGGCTAGTGCTGGAGATTATACAGAAGGTTATAAAAACTTCTTAGAAAAAGACACAATGACAAAATATTTGGCTCCTATTTTTATGACTCTCGGTCTTATTGACAATGTTTATTACTACGAAGACCCAGACTTATTGCAAAAATATGGATTCCAATTTTAGGAGAACAAAATGGCTGCCTTTGATAAAGAAGCTTACGAAAGAACACAACAGAGAAAGCTTTCAGAAAGACAATTTGAAGCTCAAAATGACCCTGCTAACATCTTTCTAAAATCTCTTGCGTCTACTGTGCCCCAGACTGTTTTTAGCAGTCTGGGACAAATGGCTGTTGCTGCTACAAAATGGGAAGCACTGGGCGGTAAGGACCAATTCAAAGAAAGGGTTAGGGCAACTAAAGAAGTAGAAGGTACAAATAAAAGAATTAGGGAACTTGAAGATATTAAGACAATGGGTCCCGGTACCGTAAGAAATCGGATGATAAAAGAATACAATGAAAAATATGGGCAAAAAAAGCCCAAAAGTATTCTTCAAAACATGGAAGAACTAAAGGAAGGCCGCCCTAAACAAAGGACTTTGACCCCTGGCACTTATGGCACAATGGCCGCCAAAGCTTCGGGCATAGGCGAGGATACATCTATTTTAGCTACAGAAGCCCAAGCACTAGCAAAAACATCCACAGCGATGAGTGGTCAAGGCCAAAAAGCAATGCAATCTTTTCAAAAAGTACTTACTGACAGTGGAAAGAATTTTGAAAACAGCAGCGTTATTTTTGGTCGCAAACTGAAAAAAGCTAAAACAAAAGAAGATAAAGAAAGGGTTCGGCAAGAAAGGCTCGGGGCTGTTAAAAACTTTGTAGATAGCCTGGAGGCAGAAATTAGTTTTTTGCCGATTCCAGAGCAAGCTAGGGCATCCCAGCGAATAGCAACATTCCTTTCATCCGGTGGAATTGCTGATGAAGACAGGTCTTTACTTAATGCTCAGATTATTAAGTCTGGTGGTAAATTGATTTCGGGTCTTTCGGCTTCTAAACCTACCCCATCAATGACTGGATCGGAAAGAAGCACATATAGAACACTAGCAATTGAGGCTCAAAAAGAAGCTGACCTACTTAGAAAGCAATATGAAACAGCAAGGGCACTAGCTGCTGGCAAACCAGCAGATTCTCCTGAAGCTAAACAAGCGAATAATCTTTTAGAACAACAAAAGGTTATGCAAAAAAGCGCAATGGATTTTGCTAAAATAAGCGGGTTTAAATTAACCTCTGGCGACCGGGTTGTTACCGGGGGCAAAGAGCCGACCTCAAAAAAAGCAGAGCAAGTTACAGAAATTGTGACATTGTTTAATGGTGCCCGGGATGGAAGCGTTGCAGCAAATCCTCAAGCTGCCATGAGAAAAGCACTGGAATTAAGATTTGGTCTTGAGCCTGGAGATAGACTTCCTGACAAAGCAGAAAATCAACTTAAAAAGTTTTCTGCCTTATCTAAAGAAAACCAAGAGAAAACTTTTAATGTTTTAATTTCAGACCTTGGCCCAGTTCAAATTTTTAGTGATTTAGAGGAATTTAAATTACTTAACGAAACTAAACAAAGAGAATTAACGAGCTTACTAAAAAACTCTAGCTCTAGTCTTAGAACTAAGATATTTAGGGTAATGCTACAAAGCAAAACTGATCTTAATAATGTGGGAACAAAAGCCCTTGCTGCTTCTTATAGACTTGCTAGAGACCGGGTTGAGGATGGGAAATAAGAATGGTAGACAAGTCAAAAGACGAGTTTGATCCCGTTGCCTATTTAGATAGCTTTGGCTTTGATACAGAACAAAAACTTGTAGAAGGTGACGAGTACGGAAAGTCTAAGGTTAAAGAAGTTGAAGAGTCTTGGTTTTTTGGCGCGTCAATGCCTGAACAAGATGAAACACTAGAAAAACCAACAGGGTCTTCAACAGAACTTTTGCCAATTAAAGAGTTTAATCCTATAGACTTTTTAAAAGAACTTGATATTGATGCAAGTGAGACACCTGACACCGACCTTTCTCCTGAGCAAACAGAGTTTAATGCTCAGGACTTTCTCACTGGATTTGGATTTGATAAATCAGTAGACGAGCCAGAAAGTGCTCCGTCGCAGTACCCTGTAGAATACGCCTCTAAAGTAGAAGAAGCATCTGATGTGGTTCCGATTGAAGAACTCCCTTCAACGCATACTCCTCAGGAAGGGCTGCCCCCCGGTGAGCTAATTGATCTAAAGCCATTTCCTCCCGTTCTTGACGACCCTGAGGTTATTCGTTCTGTGGCAGAAGAAATGTCTGCACCAAAAATAAGCTCTTTGGTGGAGTACTACAAAAACCCTTCAATTAATCTTTTAATAAATTCTGTAAAAGCCGCACAATCAAAAGAAGCCCCGGAAGGAACAATAAGCACACTAACCCAGCTTATTGCTGACAATGTTATTAGCGAATCTAGGCTGCCAAAAAGGCCCCTAGACGCCGAGATATCAAAGAGCATAGGCGAGACTGCCTCTGGCATGGTCGAGAGCGTCAGGGAACGTTCTGGGTTCTCAAAAGCCTATGAGTTCCAAACAGGATCATCTCCTATGGGAATTGATCCTTTTGACACAGGCATTTCTGAAGCAAGGGATATAACAGAAGAACAGTACCAAGACAGAGCAATTCAAGAAATTGCGATGAAGTCTGGTATTGACTTAAATGCACTAACCAAAGCTTTAATCGCTCAAAGAAAAATAAAAGAAGAGGTAGATTCAACAGACCTTACAGTACAAACAAGGTACGAAAGAGGCCAAGCTGCCAAAATGTCAGCGGACCTTCTTAACGTGCCGCTTGGACTCACAACCTTAGTTTATGGGTCGGCATACACAGCATTTAATCCTCAAAATACTGGCGTTGCGGGTGAGCTTTTAGACCCAGCATCAAAGATGTTTAAAAACACTGAGGACTTTAGAGATGCAAAAGAATTTCTTGATTCTGGAAATGACATCTTTACGCTTGGCGAAAACCTTGCGCGGCTAGAGTCCGGTCAAGATCCAATATCAAAAATAAACTCACTTAATAAGGTCGTTGCTAGAAGCAAAAAACTTCAAGTAAGAGGCACAGATATATATGTCCCAGAAATGCTTCAACCGGACATTGTTTCTTTTATAGGAAGGGAACAGGAGTGGAAAGATCAAGCAGTAGAAAAGATTGTTGAGAACATACAGTCTTCATTTGAAAACATGGAGATTGATGTTCCTGTTGATGCCGCTACTGTTTTTGAGTCTGACGTTGCTACTCCGAGAGAAAAAGCAAATGTTGTGGCTGATATGCTTCTTTCGGCTTCATTTACTGGTGACATTGAGGCTGCAATGGGTAAGTTTTATCCTTTGGTTAGGGGGGTGTCCCTCCCCTCGGAGGGGGACACCTTTGGTAAGTCTTTGGCTGAAAAGTTAAACTCTGCTATGGGCCTTGTTGAAGGCATTTATCCAATGGAGGCAAGAGACGGAAAGCTAGAGCCTGTAGACACACCAAAAATAAAACAAGACTTTAAAGATATTTTTGGAGACACCACGACAAGTGAGGTCAATAAGTATTCTTCTGAAAAGATAGACAATATACTGTCTTCGTATATTCAAGAAAAATTAATTGAAAAAGTTGGTGAGCAAATTAGAGAGGGCAGGTTTGGCCCAGCTTTTTTTAAAGAGTCAGATACTGAGGCAGAAAAAGAGTACAAGCAGTTAGCAGGATCTGTCCTTATCTTAACTGATTACCTGAAGACCAGACCTGAGTTTGCTACAACAAAAATAGAATACTTCAAAAGACTTTCAGAAGGGTTTGCTGGAGTTCCCGAAGACATTCTTCTTAGTTTTATTGCTATTGATGTTGCAATCAATGGGTATGATCCAAAAGAAAACTTATATACAGAAACGCAAGTAAAACTAGCAAAAGAAAAGTTTGAGAACGACAGAGCTTACGTCTTGCTAGATGCAGCTATGTTTTCGTCTATTGCTGGAGTTGTTAGCAAGGGTTCTATTACTCTTCAAAGAGCACTTACAAAAGGTGCTGAAAGGGCGCTTCAAGCAAGAAGAGCAAGCAGGGCAAGTGGGTCTGAGCATGGTTTTATTAGAGATTCAATTGAATTTCTTGGTGAAGTTTCGAAAGAAACAAAAATTCAACTAAAAGCCGAAAAGTTAAGGCTGAAAAAAAATAGCCAAAAATCAGAGCCAAGAGAAGATGTAAACATTATTAATGGCGAGGATGCTTTTACTGTATTTAGGGCTGTCTTTACTGAACAGCCCACACCACTTAGAATTCAAAAGAAAATAAGAGAAACAGAAAAGAACATAAAAGAGCTAGAGGCTAACCCTGGTCATAATCCGAATGAACTCTCAATACTTAGATTAGAAAAACAAGCATACACAGAACAGCTTGAGGTATTAAATGCTTATTATGCTGATGAATTTGAAAAAATAACTTCTAGACCAATGTCTAGGGAACCAGGCCCGGTTTCTTTTAAGCTTCAAAAAGAAACTCAAGCTTATAAGACTTTTAAAAAAGCAATCGTAAAGGAAAAAGAGTCCTATAGTATTCATAATCAACTTAGAAAAAAACTTACAAAGAAAGAAAGAAATAGAATTGACAGTGAAGCCGATAGATTAATTAACACAATTTCAACAGTAACATATCCGGGTATAGATCCGTTTGCTGCCGGAAATGCACAAAAAGTCATTAATGCGCTCCAAGCAAATGGTGTTAGAAATTATGATGTTTACAAAAGATTTGCTCAAAAAACTTTAGATCCAAATTTTAAAAACAACCAGAAAGTAATCCCAGAACTTGTTGCTCAAGTTAAGGTCGCCCTTTACAAAGAAGCTGGCCAGCAACTTGGAAAGATTGTTAATCTAGCACTTACAAAAGGCCAGCTTGCTAAGCTTAAAAATCAAAGCTTAGCAGATCTTTTAACAACAGAGCAGGCAAACGCTATATGTGCAGAAGGCGCAGCTAGCGGAATAACTGATATAAGCTTTTATTTGAGGGTCCCAGGAACAACAGACAAGATTGCTAGGTATTGGGTTAATGAAGCAAAAAAAGCATTAAGAGACCCTAAGAATCAAAAAGCAATTCTTAAAAGAAATATGGATGACGGTCTTCAGATATACGGAAGAACAAAAAAACTAAAAAGACCAAAGCTTCCAAAAGGAATTAGAAAAAGCGAATTTGAAAGCGCATGGGGCGTTACTTTTGACACCACCGCAAGATTGTTCTTTGGAGATCGGGCTGTAAGCTTAGCAAAGAACAAAGACTATACATACGCTTTTCTTGATTTTATGACTCATCCTCTTGCTTTTTTTAGCGTCCCAAGAGCAATGCAAAACTGGATATCAGAAATCCATTTATTGCAAAGAACAATGGGGAAGACAGACAGCTTTTTCCACTCTTTTTTAGACTCTTTGATTACGAAAGAGAACCGTCTTGGGACGGTTCCTTACTATAATCTATTAGCTCTTGGGGCTGACAAAAATGTAGATGTTCTTCAGTTTAATAGGCTTTTAAAACAAATTCCTATGGCTGATGACTTTACTGTAAACTCAAAACTTGCCCAACAAATTTTTGATGACCCGACTCTTAACGCAACAGACTTTGCTACTGTAGATGCGGTTTCTTTTGACTTTATTGTTCAGTCCTTAATGTCTAAGGATTCTTTTAAGATAAAAGTAAACGGGGAGGACATTGTAGTTAATGACTTTCTTACTTTAGAGTTTGATCAAACAAACAAACTTCGTCAGGACGTAAAGTCGCTGACGAAAAGAATAGACTCTTTAAAAGATGGACCCCTAAAAAAGAAACTTCTGCAACAAGTCGCGTCTATAAATAAAAAAATACAGAAAGGGGATGTCTATGTTGCCGTAGATGAGTTGTATGCTTCACTTCCTGACCTTAGAAAAAAACTAGACGAACTTGATGAAAAACTTCAAAAGAATCCATCAAGCCAATCTTTGCTAGCAGAAAGAAAATCAGTTCAACAACAAGTCACAAACTTACTAGCTGTTACTCCAGAAGAAGCCCTTTCAGGCGTAACAGGACTAAGATGGAAAAGTAAGATACCATTTGAAAAACTAAGCTCTGTTCAAAAAACAGTGTTTTATGCAGCCAAACAAGTGATACTTCCAATTCAGGAAAAGATTTACAATCTTATGGCTCAAATCATGAGTGCTGAAGACGCACTTATTATTAGCCAAACAACTGGGTCCAACGCTCCCCGCAACATTGTTGTTCGAGTGACTGACGACGGGTATGTTCCTGTTAAAATATTTGATAACAATACAGATGGCGCAAGCACTGCCATGGATTTTGCTTCAAAGCTAAATCAAAAAGCAAAAGAGGCGGCAATCCCAAGCGCAAGAGAGCTTGCTGATGACCCTGCATTTCTTCGTTCTGTGATGGATGATCTTGAGGATGTGGCAACAGATCCAAAAAACATAAGAGTCCAAAAAGAACAACCTATATTTGATTATCAAACCAAAAGTGCTGACGAGCTTGCAGTCTCTGGCCAAGCTGTTGACGCCAGCGGTAAAGTTAAGGGGATCCCCATTGTAAAAAGAGCAATGTCTGCACCCGCAACTGAATTACCAGCAATGCTTTCTAGATATATGAGTGTCTATGTAGATGCTGTTGCTCTTAAAAACTCTGCTAAAGAGCTTTTTGAAGCATCGTTATCTATGGGAGAAAAAGGAATGCAATCTATGGTTGATTCCTTTGCAAGAAAAATGCTTCTTGGTTTTGATAATGGGACAGCACTTGTTGACCAGTACGGAAGCCCAGGTGCCGCTCTTAAAGCAATACTTGAAATGGATAACCTTGAGCAGGTTAACACCCTTGGAAGAGCCCTTCTTCCCCAAGAACGCTTTTATTCTAACCAAGCATTTGGTTCTGTTATGACCCCAGCAGAGCTTGCCAGTGTTACGGCAAACTCTAGGTTTAGACTTAGAAATACTTTTGTAGGGCTTGCTCAAAACCTTGAGCAATACAGAATAATAAACATGGGGTACCAAGAGGGTATGGTTATTACGCCTTCTGAGTTTGGTTTATTAAGCCCAAGGGTTCAATCTCGATATGTTCCGATGGCTGACATTTATTCAAAAAGACCTGGATACGGCCTTTTCTCTCCCATTATGGAGGGCATTAGAGACAAAAGCCTTGAGTGGTTTGGTGATCCCCTTACAGATCCTAGCAAGATGACAAAAACTGTCGGGACAGTTGAAGCTGGAAAAGGATCTATTTTTGGAAACAAAAACAACCTCTACATGAGCGAAGAGCTTGCTGTACACCTGTCTGACTTTGCTGGTTTAGTTGAGTTGTCACATTTATCATCCTCTAAATTCTTAAGTATATTTAAAAGATTTAAGGTTTTTAACCTTACAAACGGAATCATCCCAGTACAGATACTGTCTTCTGTTTTTTACCATGGGTATCTCCTTACTAAACACCCGGGCGTTCTTATGAAACAATGGATGTTTAGCGATGGCCCTAGTGTTTTTATGGACGTTGTTAGAGTAAAAGCTGGATTAAAGCCCAAAGACCCTAGAGTTGAAGAGGCCGCAAGAAGGGGTACAATTTCTGTTAGTGCTGACCTAGACTTAAATCCCGCTGGAATTAACGACACTCTATTTATGGTTAATGCACTAGCCGCTTCAGGAGAGATGCTTGACGATCTCTCCTCTAACTCAATCGGGCGTTTTGTTGAAAAACTAGAAGACATATACAACAAAGCTCCGGGCGCATCACAGGAGTTTGTAAACAGACTTAAGGTCTCGTTCAGCAAAGAGGCTAGAAAGCCCGTCAGAAACACTGTAGGGGTCCCTGAGCGGCCTATCTTTATGCAAGGTATTGACTATGGGCTTGAAAAAACACTCAGGCTTGGTGAAAATATACAGTTTGGGTATTCAATTTTTGATGAGTGGCTTAAGACCCTTAATTCAATCGCCTTAAATAAAGTTGGCGTTACTATGGATGATGCTGTTCCTAAATCTATTGGGTACTGGTACAACTATGGCAATCTTTCTCGCAATGCAGACGCTATGAGATATGGGATTATTTCCCCATTTTCTTCTCCGTTTATGGGTTACTTGGCAAACAGTGCCTATGCTTTCCCTGCTTTGTTTGCCGACGCCCCTATTAGGGCGGCAATTGCTGGCCATGCGGCTAATGTTCACAACAAAGCGGCCATTGAAACAATTAAAATGTATAATGAGATTGAAGAAATGCGTATGGCTATGGGTGATGTGATGGCATTTGCTTTGCCTGAAACCACTGTTGAGCCCGGTAAACTTTCAAAAACATATGGTCCAGAGTCTTTTATGTCAGCGGAGCTTGCTACTTTTGGTCAAAGCACGGGGACAAATAGAAGAATCGGTGCTTTTGGTATTGAAAATCTTGTTAGTCACTCTCTTTACAGAGATCCAAACTCTAACCTTACTGATCAAATTGCCGGGGGTAGGCTTTTTGCCTCTCCAGCAACTGCTGCCGCAAGAAAAACACAAGAGTTAGTACGCTATCTTTTTGATATGGAATCCCCAGTTGCAAGTAAAAGAAAGTCGGACTTTGCTGCGGAGATAGACGAGTACGAAAATGAAAAAGAAGATCTGGCTTTTGTTATTGAAAGAGTAAAAGAAAGAGGCGGCACACCAAGTAAACAAGATATTGAAAGAATAGAAGAGATCAATTCTTATGTTAGTTGGGTCACAAGAAACGATCTAAGAATTACAGGTAAGCAGATAGCATATGACTTGTTTAAGTCAATAGGTCCTACAATGGTAGCTGATCTAATAGAGTTTCTTCCAAACTTCTTTTCAATAGCTCCTGACAAAGACCCAACTAGAGTGTCAGATTATTTTGGAATTAAAATTGCTCCAGCAGACACAAGAAAGTTAATTTCTTCTAATGTAATTAAAAAGTCTGAAGCGGACAAGCTCGAAGAAAGCTATGTCCGTTTATCAAAAAAGATCCTTATGGCTGATGTGTCTAAAGAGGCAAAAGACTTATATATGAAAAGAGCCGAAGGAATGCTTTTAGATATTGAAAAATCTGAAAGCAATGAAGATGTGTTAGAAAAGTTAACTGAGCAACAACTTAGAGCCCTTTCAAACTACAAAGCTGCTGTCTTTTCGTTGTATATTGCTGGAAAGGTTGATACATTCCTCAAAGAAAGATTTATTAATGGTAAAACGCCTTTTTACTATATTAAGTGATTTAAAGGAGACAGTCATGCCAGACTACGACAAGAAATACGGCCTTGCTAAAGCTACAGGCACTAAGCTTACCCCAAGCATTAAAGCAACAGATACTAAAGATCTGGGGTCTGCTAAGGCGACAACCTCTAGCACCAGTAACTCCAGTAACATGGGGTACAAAAAGAAAAGCAAAAAGGACATGGGGTACTAGCATGGATTACAGTCTTCCTAAATACTCGTCTACTAAAGACCCAGGTCTGCCTCCTGCTTCTAAGTCTTCCAGCGAGAAGATGAGCACTGGCGACGGTGGCAAAGACAAACACACTGCACCCACTTCTGGTGGCGATGGCAAATACCCGGAGTAAATTATGGCATCTAATTTAAGAGTGCTTGTTTCCAATATTGATGGGAGTTGGGGGCATTGGGATTATAACCAAGCAACCGCTGGTCCTCCGGCTGTTGATGGTGTTTTAAACACAGACAATGAGCTTACTGGTACTGGAACTGTTTACTTTCCTCCAGGTGCCTCTAAAGGAACGCTTCCGGTTGAGTCTGAAATGTTTTTCTCTACCGATCTTTCCGCATGGACTAGTAAGTCTAATTGGATGATTCAACTTAATGGGACCTTTAACAGTCAAAATGTTAGTGTTTTTATTGGTCGCCCTACTGGAGTTGAGGAAGAAATTATAAGTGCTGCTCCACGTAATATAACATGGGGTGGCGGGTCTAGTATTGATCTTTCGGGGTCGGATCCAGAAATATATGAAAACATTGTTGGCCCTGTTACTTATTTTAAGTTTGTTGCAAACGGAGCAGTTACTAGCGTGAAGTGCTATGTTATAGCGTGGAACGAGGGCGATATTTGCGATGCCGTTGGCAGATTATCATAGGAGTTGTTATGGGTGTTTTATCACAGAAAAGTCGGTCGGTTAAGTTGGTTGTTGATGGCATGGACGAACTTGATGTTCGTCTCGATGACCTTGAGTCTAAGTTTGAAGACATGCTTGTTTTAATTGCTGCATTGTCTACAGAGATTGGCAAACTAAAGGAAGCAAAGAAAGCTCCTGCCAAGAAGTCAGCCAAGAAAAAGTAATGCCTAC
>Ga0209337_1001946_pt1 | contig 15276 bp, 31 predicted proteins | sample LinPmetageLP53_FD_184044 | JGI IMG/M metagenome (GOLD analysis project Ga0209337, IMG submission 184044) | Marine viral communities from the Pacific Ocean - LP-53 (SPAdes) (version 2) | ecosystem: Environmental > Aquatic > Marine > Oceanic | place: Pacific Ocean | collected 2010-02-08
ACTTAATTTCAAATAAAAAATTAGTAATTTATAATATAATTCACAATGAATACAAATCAAAGAGAAAAATCATCAACATTAAGGTATATCGTTTTCGATCCAAAGGGAAAATACATGAGTGCGTACTCTGCTCAATCTAGGTCATTTTCGATGAAAGAAGCCTTTAAATGGGCAAAAGCCACCGCAGACCATTGCAACGGAGTTGTTAAGGTTGTAAGAGAAGATGGTACAGAATACGGCATATACGAAGGTTATTCCAAATCATCTAGTAAAAAGCATAAGTAATTATATCTTATAGGAGAATAGACACAAAGCCGAAATACCTTTAAATTGTTGTTTAAATAGCATTAAACTTAAATAACAGGTGGGTAAGGGTGGAGGAAAATGGGTCAATAGGGGATAGCCCGACTTCTATATATATCAAATAAAATAAACTTATTCTTTCTTAATTGCAAAAAAACCCATCTTAAATAATCTTAAACTTGATATGGCTCAAATAAAAATAAAAGGCAAAATTACAAAAAGTCAAGCGATAAATATTGTAACTGAATATGCCGAAAAACAAATAAGTCAAGTAAAAGATTGGCAATCAAATTATCCATTCAAGGCATTAACAAATAAAGAAGAAAAAGAATTGATGAAAGCGGAAAGAGCGATTAGAATTGTAAAAGATTTAAAGCCAAATAAAAAGGCGACTTAATTGAATAAAAATATGAATGAGATTCGGCTAAATAAATAAGAATCAAATTCAATCAAATAAAGTGGAGCAATTAATTATATATTTTATAATATTTTTAATTGTTTTTTTTGCGTTAGATGCTTTGCTCAAATAAAATGCGAATCAAATTAATTTAAATAAACATAAACTTGGCATGATTAAACAAGCAGAAACAAGAGAGAGTGATATAAATTTATTAATAAATAACTAGAAAGATAATAACGCATGATATATAATGCAAATACAATGCTTCTAATTTAAATAAATAACAGAAGATAGTTGAACAAAATTATGAATGGAATTCGGCTAAATAATTACATTTGTGAATGCAGGTCAGATAAATAAACTCAATGCCCCGACATAATTATAAACGAATTTGAATGAAATAAAAGGTATTTGGGCATAGGTGAAAAGATTAGAAAGAAAGCCAAACAATACCACCCGATTTAATTTACTTAAAAATTGCGTGCAATAGGGGTATATGTTTATACAATGTACAGGTCATGGGGGATATGTCGATAAAAGCCGATTTAATCGACATATAGTTAATTAAAAAAAAGGCTTGACAGTTGAGCATATATTTGAGATAATATAAGCATGACAACGAAAAAGGAAGAACAACTAGACCTTACTCTTATTGAGAAGCATATTGAGATAGCTAAAGCTAATCCACTCAAGAGCGGAACTAAGAGCAAAGGTTATCGCAAGCCGACTGCTTCACCTAGCTTAGATAAATTTTTAAGCAAATTAAGCAAGGGAGCAATCAAGACTAATACAGAATATTGGGACTCTCTTACCATCAAGAATGATTTTGAGTATTTTCAAAGATGGGTTTTTGCCATCTGTTCTGTACATACCACATGGGAATCCAATGTTAAAGGTTACAATATATTGATGAGTGACCTTTCGTGGACAATCAGCAAAGAGCGTCTGACCGAGGTCATCCATACGAGTGGTCTTGGTATGCACACAAGGCGAATAAAAGGACTTTGGCAGTTGGTTGAGGGTTTCAGACATAACCCCAAAGAGTTCTATAAAAGCGACTTAGAAAATTGGGAGGAGGCAAGGAATCGGCTAGTTGGACGAATTTATGGGTTAGGTTATGCCAAGACCACTTTCGCAATTACCCTTTCGTTTCCGACTCAAGCCAAACTCGTTTGCCTTGATGTACACATCCTGCGTTTCATGGGTTACGATAGGGATGGCACTCCAAGTGGCAAATTTTATTTGGACATGGAGCAAGTATGGTTGAAGATTTGTCGCAAGCATAAAGTCAATCCTGCCGTTGTGCGAGAAATTTATTGGGATAGAGTACAGAACAGAATGAATCCTCGCTATTGGTCTTATTGCCTAGAACAATGAACTCTAATTATACGGAAAAAATCATCGAATTACACGAAGCAATAGACTTTCTCGTTACTGAAGGAACTGAAGATTTTTCAGAAGAGCATCTAGTAGAGATACATACGAGAATAGGTGGCGCGGAGCAATCGGTCAGTTTTTTCGAGGGAATAGATAATTACGATAGAATCATTTATGAGTTGACAACATTGAGAGATTGGCTTATACTATATATAAAAGATAAAACAGAATTTTAATATTATGGAAATTATAAAAGAATTAAGACAGGCAAGGTTAGAACGCATTGAAGAATTAGTTGATAATATAGCTGAACTCAATCCCGAAGCTATTTTGCTAGAACCACAAAGTTTTTACAATGGAACTATAATGGGATATAGCGAAGATGGCAGAGTAGTATATTCAGTCGATCAAATTCTAAGTGGTCATGTTAATCAAGATGATATGACATATGAGGAAGCTATAGAATTTTTTGAGTTCAATACAATCGGTACATTCATGGGTATGGACAATCCCAATAAGCCTGTCTTCATGTATGAACAATGAAGAGAGAAGAATATATCTGTAGGGACATTGCTTACAATAATGCAAAGGTGTTCGAATTATGCGGATACCCGAAAGCTTTAATTGCATTAGAAAAAAAGTGCAGCATACACAACAAGCACCGAAAGATAGGTAAAAGAAAATTAGTAAGAAGAAATGCAAACAAATTTGCACATAGTGCTTGACAAAACAACTAAACTGTGAGATAATATATACATAATGAAAATTAGATACGATGAAAACTACTTGGAAATCGGAGACTTTCGCCTCATTCGTGTGGACGATTGGAATGTTGAGCTTCAAGAATTAAATGAAAAAGGATGGGAATTCGTTGGATATTACGGAGACTTGGCGAATGCAGTTCGTGTGACATTCGTACATACTATGAATAAAATTCGTAGAACGCTTAAAGCCGAAGACCCGAATCATCCATATCTTGAGATGTATGGAGATGTAGAGGAAGTTGGAGATAAGCTAAAAGCGAGTTGTTCCAATAAAGCATTAGGCATGGAGCATTTGCCCATAGCAAAGCTTCGCAAGCTTGAAGAGCAAGGCATAAGCCCAACAGGAGAATAAAATGACTTATTGTGTTTATGGAGCTTGCAGAGTTGACTTAGAACCAAAAAATTGCGATCAGTTAATTGCAATAAATATAAAGGTAGGTAAGACTACTCAAGAGTCGGAGACATATAACTACCCAACTCCCGCAGACAAGAGAATGAGTCAACATTGGACTCAATATCACAACGGGGATACTGCATCGATATGCCACAAGCATAAACATAATATTGATAATGGTAAATTCGTAACCGATTATTGGCAAAATACAGTTACAGGGTCACAGTGCCTTGGGTGCAATCATTTATTTTATGATTCGTACGAGAACGACTGTGTGTCAATGCTGAAAGCAGAACAGGTTTTACACAATACAATAAGAAAATGGGCGAAAAAATTCACAAATACTCGAACTAAGATTGTACTGCATGAAGGTCTACCCTATAAGGAAGATGGATCATTTAATAAACTCACAAACCCTTACCCCGCCATTGGGGAAGAACCGACAAATGAGATTTTTCTTAAACAATTAGAAGAGAGAATCAAAAATGGGCTTGAGAGCGAAAAACAAAAAAAGTTAAAGTACAACAAGGAGCAGTTGGAGAAAAAGACAAAAGAACTTTCTGATCTTGGAGTTTCGTTTGAGGCTCAAATGCAGAAAATTAATGAAATTTCTATATAAAATGCTTGACAAACCAAGCTATATATGAGATAATACTTATATGATGACAAAAACACTACCAAAACTATTTAAGATTGACTCTGTTGGCAGATTGCGTGAATGGCAAGTCTATGTAGATAAATCAGAATTCTACGCTATCAAAGGATTAGTCGATGGAAAGAAAACACAAGACAAGTCTACTCTTTGTGTCGCAAAAAATGTTGGGCGATCCAACGAAACGACTCCGCAAGCCCAAGCAGGTTTGGAGGCTCAGTCTAAATGGCAGAAGAAATTAGATTCGGGTTATGCAGAAACGCCCGAAGAAGCAAAGACCAAGAAGTTCTTTGAGCCAATGTTAGCATTGAATTACGATGACCGAAAAGCAGAAGTACAATATCCGCTTTATTCGCAACCAAAATTAGATGGAATTAGGTGTATCGTTCGCAAGGAAGGTGACGAATTGGTTGCTCGCTCACGCAAGGGCAAGGTGATTGATGCTATACCTCATATCCTTTCTGGCTTAGAAGGTTTATTTGTAGATCATCCAAACACTATTCTTGACGGAGAACTTTACAATCACGAATTGAAAGAAAATTTCAATAAGATTACATCTCTTGTTCGCAAGCAAAAGCCTGTTCGTGGAAAGAATGATACCGATACAAGTTTTGCCAAGAAGCAAAAAGCCTTTACAGAAAGACTTGAAGAAGCAAGAACCACAATTCAGTATTGGGTTTACGATACTCCACAAATTAATATCTTAGGTAGCAATACAAAATTTTCTTTGCGATTGGAGGAATTGAATGCTTTATTTCCACAGAGTGATTCTTTGGTTCTTGTTCCAACATCTCATATACATAGCGAGCAAGGCTTGAATCATATATATGAAACATATCTTAATGATGGGTATGAAGGTCAAATGATTCGTACTAATTCTCCATATGATGAAAACAAGCGGAGCAAAACTCTACTAAAGAGAAAAGACTTTCAAGATGCAGAATACAAAGTGATAGACATTGAAGAAGGTAATGGCAACAGAAGAGGCACTTGCAAGCATTTAGTTTGTTATTGCCCCAAAACCCAAAGAACATTTAATTCTAATGTCAAAGGCTCATTTGAGTACCTCAAAGAGATACTCGACAACAGGGAGCAATACATTGGCAAGGAAGCTACAATAAAATTCTTTCAACTTACTCCTGATGGCATTCCGAGATTTCCATTTGCAATCGCTTTTAGAGATTACGAATAAGCGTGCGCTGAGTACTATAGACTTGACTTTGCTGACAAAACAAAGTATAATTGTCTTATAACAAGAGAGGAAAAGAAATGAATGGAATTATTGATATACCTAATATGCTTCGGCATTTTCTATTGGCATTTAATGTCATACGATAACTAAACAAAAAAAACACATGATTGATCCAAAAAAAGTAACTAACTATAAACGAACTCAATGGCAACTACAAGAGTTTTTGCTATACTGCATATGCGTTGCAGGAAAAAAGAGCGAGATTGAAACACGCAAACTTGATGTATTCTTAGAAGGAGCAAGAGAACAAAGCTTATATCCCTTTGATTACATTAGGCAATTAAGAGCGAGAAGTGAATTGATGAACGAGCTAAATAGATGCAAGATTGCACCTTATAAGCAAAGATATAATTCATTTGAAGATTGTGCGGATTTAATGCCCGATGATCTAATTGGAATTACGATTGAAGAATTGCAAGAGGTTCGTGGAATTAGCACTAAGACTTCAAGGTTCTTCCTTACTCACTCAAGCGAGGACTATGATGAACCTGTTTTAGATACCCATATTTTGCGGTACTTGCGTGATCTTGGATACAAGAATGTACCAAAGGCAACACCTCAAAATCCCAATATCTACGAAAAGTTTGCAACCATGTTTAAGCGTTTGGCTAATTTTGAAGGAATGAGTGTCGCAGATTTTGATTTGAAGATTTGGAAAGAATACTCATATGGAAAGAGTGCGGTCTAAATATAGGAGATTGAAATATGGCTAATTGGAAACACAAACTACGCAAGAAGATACTTTACGGAAAACCGAAACCTAAACCGAAGAAATACGACTTTTAGTTGTCATCATGTGTCTACCCTCTCACTCTACGGAGTGAGGGGGTTTTTTATTGGGGTTATATAATGCATAAGTACTTGACTATCAACGACTTGTGGCAGCAGCCGCCGCGCGCCGAAACCCTTGAGTATCAGGGCTTTACAACTATTTTCGCTCTAAGTGTATTTTTTTCTTGCAATTAACCCAAAACCTGTCATAATATATATAATGAATCGAACAAAAGATGACAAAAGATATGAAATTGACTTTGACCGCAAGGTTTTTGTCTACAAGAATCTCCACAAGGATTGTTGGAGCGTCAAGCAAGATGGATTAGTAAAGGCTCATGCGGAAGACCTTACTATCTATTCTGGCTCCATGAAAGTAAATCGCAAGGGCAGAGAAAGAGTCTTGAGAGAAAAGAGAAAGAATGTTCACGCAGGTATCAAAGGATATATTTCCCACCCCGACCCATCTTTTGAATGTTGGGATGACATTAGAGATGAAGAGCTTACGCAAATCACTTATAATCCATACAAGCACGAATCCTTTGTCGATAAGGCTACACAAAAGCCTAGATGGTTCTGCTCTGTAGCGAAACTGAATAAAAAATCGGTCTTTGTTGAAAAAAACGCTTGACAAAACCCCGAAAATTTGAGATAATATACTTATAACATTAAAAAAGGATAATTAAAAAATGGTTAATATAATAGACACGACTGAGATTCAATCTCCAAAAGTAAATCTTAACATCTGTGGTGGTAATCACACGAGGGTTGATTTGAGCGAAGTTGCTCAAGTTGAAACTCCCGAAGCTACTGAAACTTGGCGTCCAATCGGACACAATTTTCTCATCAACAAGGTGCAATCTCGTTTGGAAGATCGAGGTTTTGAGGTTTTGGGTTCATCCCACAATCTTGCCCGTGATGGTCAAAGGTACTTTGGGTTGTTCCAAGTATCTCATAAGGATAGAGAGAATAACGAACGAGGCACAATCGTTGGATTGCGTAACGCACATGATAAATGCTTTCCTGCAGGATTATGTGCAGGAGACGCACCTTTTGTCTGCGACAATCTTATTTTTCATAATGAGGTAACTCTCGCACGAAGGCACACAAAGAATATCTTAAATGATCTTGATCAAGTGATATCTCGAACTCTCGGAAAACTGTTTGGAATGTGGAATAAACAGGACAATCGGATTGAGGCTTATTCTCAATTTGAGCTTGAGGACTCTCAAGTTAATGATCTTGTCGTTCGCTCTTGCAAGGCAGGTGCTTTGCCCAAGTCAAAGATTATGGATGTTGTCGAGCAATGGCATGATTCTGACCATGATGAGTTTTCGCATCGCAATTTGAATTCGCTATATAATGGGTTTACTGAAATCTACAAGGGTAATATCATGGCTCTACCAAAGCGTTCTGAAGCATTGCATTCCGTACTCGATGCAGAAGTTGGATTTAAACTAAACTAAGGAATAATAATATGAAGTTAAAAAAAGTACTCGAAAATCACAAGGGGCGATTCGTTTCCCTTCTAATACAAAGAGGGGCGGAGCGGAAGCTTCATTCCGTAAAAGTAGGAAACCTCAATAAGCTTGTTTGTTTCGCGGATACGAACGCTGGAAATCGACGCGTTAAGCGAGGGAAAATCCTTAAGGCGCAATGCGGTGAATTTGTTTTTGTCAGTAAGTCGGTCTAGGTTGTAACGTCGCGCATGCGGCACAACGAAGGGTCCACTGAGTATTCGGTGGGCCCTTTTTTTGTAACCTAATGACAATCAATGACTTGCGAGCGCGGGGGCCGTTTCCGCAAACCACTGAGAATCAACTACTTACAACTATCTTTAATTTTATCAAAAAAAAGCTTGACTTCTCTAGGGTTTCTGTCATACTTGTATATATGAAAGAAACAGTAAAGATACTAATGTCCCGCGATGGTTTAACTCAAGCCGAGGCGGTAAAACAAGTTGTTGATTTCTTCAAGGGAATGCAGGCTGATCTCGCTGAAGGTGGAGACCCTTTCTCATGGGAGAATGACTTTGTCCAAGAGTTTGGGCTTGAACCCGACTACTTTGAGGATTTTCTTTTTAGGCTTGCATAAAAAGCTTGACAATTAGCCTAAAATTTGAGAGAATATATACTATGACAGAAAAGGAAGTAATGGAAGAAGTAGAAATGTGGAATTGGAATCTTAATATCTTTGAGATTTATGATTCAGTTCGCCATGAATCAGAAGGAGATCAAGCCAAGTTGCTTAATTACGCATTCAAGTTTTTTAATCAAGATTCAATGATTGGTGATCTTGCGTATCATTTAGATGTCGAGCTTGAGAAAGTTGAGACTACAGATTACGGAAGGGTTGTTGCCAAAATCGAAAAGGAGTTGCCATGAACGATTTTACTAAAAAAGAACTTGAGGTATTATTTGATATTGTTAATGTCTATGATCCAAACGACATAAGCAATGTATACCCCGAAATGGGAACTGAAGATTTCGTCAATGAAGTGAAGGGGCTTTTCCGTAAACTGCAAGACGCATTAAGAGATGCAGATAAAAGAGAAAAGCACAATCCCGAAAGATACTATTGGCATCCCGAAGAAGTTGCCAACAGAAAGTGGTGCGAAGAAAACAAAGTAAATTAATGCTTGACAAAAGACATAAAAACTGACAGAATATATATATGATGAAAACAGAAGAAGTAGAAACTAAAAGCATATCACGCCCAAAAGGGACTTATACTGAGTTTGGACAACTCCAATGGGTTTGCGACAAGCCAATTCCATCAGTTGACTCAGAAGTTAATGTAAAGATCAATGGCATTGGTCGATCCAAAGTCTTAAAGTACTTTGTTGAGCATGGGTTTGTTGGATTGGTCGTTCAGCCTATTGATCCACCCGATTGGTATATTAAGCAGAATGGTGCGGATGAGCCTTGTCATGTTTTTCCTGCGGAAGTAGAAGAACTTCAAGTCCGTAACGAAGATAAGTCAGTTAATGAGGAGTTTTACAAGGAGGCACTTCAACCTGCATAATGAATTACTCTACAGACGAACATGAATATTTGGATTGGGTGGAACAATCCAATACGGAAAACAAGTATAGCCCTTGCGATATTCACTATGGAGCATATATGCTAGTGGATGAAGCATCTCCCGATGCACTACCAAGGTATTTCACAACTCTTGATGGAGCAGTAAGTTGGGCGAAAAACGATAAGCAATACGCATCCTATCAAGGAGTAGAGCAATGGTCTGTCTATCAAGTAGGCAACAAGGTTATGTAACTTTTTGCTTGACATTTAACGAAAAATTTAAGATAATTAAACTATGACAACGATAACAGGAAAAGAACAAATTGATGCCTTTCGAGCAAGAGTATTGCTTAGGGGGTTAAAACTAGAAACGCTTGGAATGACCAAAAGAGGTCAGTCTTGCTATGCTATCATAAAGCAAGAGTACGGACTAAAGGGCAGTAAACAAAAGGTTTACGAACAATTCAAGGAGATGTTGGGAATATGATAAGCAATAGCTATGTAGATGCAGTTTGTGCAACTGATGAATTGGGCATTATGCCCCCAATAGATCCACCTCAGTATGACGCTGACTCTGAGTTATGGGGCTTATGGTTTGAGTACTTTGACCAATACGAAGGGATGAATGATTTGACTTGTGCTTGGTTTGACACTAAGGAAGAGGCTATTCTAACCATTCGCGAGATAGAGGAACAAAGAGAAGTTAATCAAACACTACTCGATGAAAAAAAAGCGAAAGTTAAAAATGTGAAATAGGGGCTAGCCAAATATGAGGCAAATATACCCCTCTGCTCGCTCTCCCCCTCGATCCAACTGAAAAGCCTATCCCCCTCATAGTCAACGACTTATGAGAGCGGGGGCCGCGCCCGCAACCTGTTGACAGTCAAGGTCTTACAAGTATTTTTAATTAAACAAATTTTTTTCTTGACTTACGGGTCGAATCTGTCATACTATAGTTATGATTAAAGCAAAAGACAGAATGAAAGAATTCAATAAACTTCCGCCAAACACAATCGCATGGGAAACATTCAAAAGGCTAGTGGGGCAATTCGGGCTTGAGGGCGGAATTGAAAAAGCAAAAAAGATTACGAAAAAGCTTGACAAGCAAGGTTAATTATACTATTATTATATCATGATTAAGACAACTATACTTACTTCGGGCAATCAAAAAATTCTCAAAGGCGAGAAACTTGGTTACATCACAAAGGGAATTCATTTAGCTCCTGCAAATTTGTCGGGCTACGAAACTTGCCGTTGGCGTTCAAAGGGTTGCACAATGGCTTGTTTGAATACGGCAGGTCGTGGACAAATGAATATGATTCAAGATTCACGCATTGCCAAGACAAAGCTGTTCTTCGAGCAAAAGTTTGATTTTCTCGCTAAATTATCAAAGGAAATTATTTCCTCGGTAAAGTCTGCTCACAAAAAGAATATGAAAGCAGTTTTTCGACTCAACCTCACAAGCGATTTAATGTGGGAAAATGAGATCAATGAGGATGGCGTTACTGTATTTGAGAAGCATGGCTCAACTCAATTCTACGATTACACCAAGTCATTTCAACGCATGGCAAAGTTTATCAATCAAGCTGAAGATTTTCCTTCCAACTACCACTTGACCTTTTCTCGCTCCGAGCATAACGATTCGCTTTGCGATATGGTTTTAGAAATGGGCGGTAATGTTGCGGTTGTATTTCGCAATCAGCTACCGAAAACTTGGAAGGGCTTTGAAGTTGTCAATGGTGACGAAACCGATTTGCGTTTCCTTGACAAGAAGGGTGTTGTTGTCGGGCTTATCGAAAAAGGCAGAGCCAAAAAAGATGAGACGGGTTTTGTGCAGGAAGGAGTAAACTCATGATTGACTATTACGAATCAGCGGAAGGAGTCACAATCTCAAGAGAGAGAGCTTGCCAAGAGTTAAAGGATCACAACCAAGACGCAAAAGATGTTAACCAATTCTTTGAAGAACTTGGCTTTTTGTCTTACTATAAAGCAACTGATGTTTTGGCTTGGTTAGGTTACTAAACTGTTGAGGCTCAGGCACTTACGTGCGCGGGGGGCGCCCAGCTAACTCGTTGATATTCAAAGCTTTACAACTATATTTAGTTTCACGAAAAAAAAGCTTGACTCTGAGGCGTTTTCTGTCATAATTGTATTTAGTTCTTTTGATAGTTTAGATCGTTATGCCCTCTTAGTTTACACTAGGTGAAAACAACGACTTACAGCAGTATACTAGTTAAGCCTGCGAGCGATTGATCATCGTTTTGAGTCGGAGAGGTGAGTTCGAATCTCACAGGGGGCATCATTTTCCTGTAGATGCATTGCGAAGAATGGCAGATGTAAGTCCGTATAAGGCATTCGTAAGACCATCCAATGCATCGAAAAACGAGGCGTATGAATCCACGCCTACAACCCGACGGGGAGAGAGGAAAAGGGACATAACACAATTTTGAGAGGCAGTACTACGCCTAGTAGGATGACCCTTGAAAGCTTTACCAAGTGTGGCGACTTGGCTCTCAATTCACTTTTTTAAAATTAACCCTTGACAAAACCTTAAAATTGCTTTAGTATTATATACATGATTAAGAAAAGATATGAAGTTATACAAAACGGAACGCTTTACCCTTACAACTCATTCGAGAAGAATCGAGATGGTTTGGCTCAAGCGTATGAACAAGCAGATCAAGTCCTTACAGACAATCCCGAACTTGATTCTTTAGAGATTCAGTTTGCAACTTATGACGCAAGGGATGTTTTAATTGCTTGCGAGCTTGTGGACGATTTGATCAATTACACTAACTAAAAGGAAAAAACTATGTACAAACTAGACGACACCAACGACAAACAAACCCCTTCTGCTACTGAGGCGATGGATTCTTCTATGGATTTTCTTTTTAAGAATTTTATTGATCCTGTGGAGGAAGATCTTAGCGAAGATCAAATGTATATCCTCGCACACATTGGCATTGCGTTTAAGATCATTGCGGAAAAGGCTCAAGCCTATGAAGATATGACTGAAGGTAATTGGGGAGACATTCACAAAAATTAACCCTTGACAAACTCTCTTAAATTTGCTACTATATATACAATGAAAAGAATAAAAAACATCCTAAAAAAATTCAGCTTTAGCTTTAAGGCAAAAGGCTTCACCATCCATCGAGTGGTCAAAGCAGTTGATTATGTCAACGCAGTTTCGGCAATTCGTACAGAATACCCAAAGGTAGTCGTACAGAAAATCAAGGAGGTTGCTTAGTGGAGAATGATTTCGATTCTCCTTTCGTTCTTACTTGCGTAGATCAACACGCATTGATAATGCGAAAAAACCACCCTCACTATAAAGAGAAGAAAAACGATATGTTTCTAAGTTTGGACTGCGTTTTAGCTAACGAAAAAAACTTAATAGATGTCTCCGATCAATTCGGATATGGAGACAACCCCATTTGGATTTTACAAGAAAAATAATTATGTCAACATCAAAAAACGCTCGTAGCTCTGAAATCATGCAAAAGATGACTCAAGGCAATTATGTTAAACAAGGAAAATTTGCTAACTATGGGTCTATTCCCGAAGATAGCATTTACTACCACTCAAAACTTGCAGAAAAAGCAGATGCAGAAAGGGCAGAGAGAATTGCCCAAAGCAAGATAAGGCTACAGCGGAAAGGTTTGGCATGGTAGACGAGGAGCATCATTATCTCGTTATGCAAATACGAGATTTGCTAGAGAAAAAGCTTGATCTCACAATTAAAAATCATGGACTTTGGCGAATACAATGCCTAATCCATGACGAGCTAGAAGAAAGAGATTTACTTGAGGGGTCGGGCGAAGTTACCATAAGCTCTTCATAGTCAAGGACTTGCGGAGGCGGGGGCTGCGAGCATAACTTGTTGATGTGCAGATACTTGCGAGACAATAAAAAGGCTTGACAATGGGCTCGCCATGGTGTAAGATAAGGTATTATGAAAATCAAGGTAAGAAAGCCATTTGTCTTCACTAAGTCGAGACCGCACAAAGTTAAGAAGGGTGTTTTGGATAGAAAGCAAAAGCATAAGAAAAAGCTTGACAGTGATAGCTAATTTTGCTATATTATAGTTATGATTAAAAACATAGACTCTCTCTTGAATTACAATGTTGTGGCGATTCACCGCAAAACTGGCAAGGTTCAGCTCGTAAAGATGAGCGCCCCAAGCAAAAAGGATGCGGAAGATTTCGTTGCGCATGTTCAGCCCGATTGGATTATTGTTCGCTCGGGAAACTAAAAAGTTAATTTTACGAAAAAAAAGCTTGACTTTCACTCAAAACCTGTCATACTTGTATACATGATTAAGAATAAAACAACTCTAAAAAGCTTCGATGATTTGGTTTTTACCCAACACGGAGGATTCGCAGATGGCAAGGCTACTCAAGCAAGATTAACCTTCGGGCATCGAGACAAGGACAGTCAAGATCAATTCACGATCTCGGTTGTTCAAAACCAAGGAAATGGCACGGGCTTGTATGGTCATGCAGATGACAATACTTACGAAGTTGCAATGTGGTTTCAAGATCGAGACACCATGCTTCCTTTGACTAAGTATGACGATGTACTTGCTCACCAAACTCCTTTGCAAGTCACTCAACTAATGCACCAAGCACAACTCAATGACTTTGCTTGGGTAAACTTACTTCACTCACTAAAAGACGAGCATAGAAAAGAATTGCTCCAAGACTAAAAATTATGGACACACAACTAAACAACTACATAATCCTAAAAAACGGAAAACCAATGGACTTCAAGCCAAGACCACTTCAAAGCGCAGTCTTCTTGATCCAACAACTTGAATCGGGGCTTGATAGACTCAAGGAGCATTCGCCCTATACAATCGCAAGAACATGAGCAACGAAACAGAACTAACAGGAGCAACGCTTCTAATGTATTTAATGAGTCGCTTCAACATGACCAAGCAAGAAGCCTTGCACAGCATGAGAAAAGCAGGACACAACACAGACAACCTATAATTATGACTGATACAACTTATAACGGATGGGCAAACCATGCCACTTGGAATGTCGCTCTTTGGATTCAAAACGACGAAGGTCTTTATAATTTCGCAAAGGATTGCGGTTCTTACTACGATTTTGCGTCTGACATGAGGACATATTTTGAGTCAATAGAAACGCCTGACAAGGTTGCGTGGAATGATTCCGCACTTGATGTCGAAAGACTTGACGAACTGATTCAAGACTTAGGCAAATAGTCGAAATAGGGAACCTACAAATAGGAAAGGGTATTAATTTTATCTTAACTTAATCATACCAATTCCGTAAGTCTCTGATGATCAGGGGCTTGCGGATGCAGGGGCCGCAGTTGTAACATGTTGACTGTTAGTTAGTTACACACTAAGAAAGATGAAAAAAAAGCTTGACAAGGGGGCTTTTTTATGCTATATTATATACATGATTAAGAAAAAAACATTCATCGCAAATGTTCATGTCTCTTCCGTAGGGAGAGAGGAAAAGCTTCCTTTGTGGAATACGAACACAAATTCGTTCATTGATACGCACATGACAAACAACATCTTTGAGGTTCAAGCTGAAGACAAGCACGAAGTAAGAAGAAAAGTAAAAGCTCTTGTAAACAAGCTCCAAACTAAAGTTCAATTCAAGCGTGGCTTTATAACTAAAGAAGGAGACAATGCCATGTGGTACATCAATAGAATAACAGAAAAAAAAGCTTGACTTTTTTAGGTTCTTCGTTTAGTATATATATATGATTAAGAATAAAACTAAAGCATTCGTTTTCGACTTCGATGATACTCTTGCCTTTACTGATGCAAGGGTTCATGTATTAAGCCCATCGAAATTGGTTCGCAAGAGCTTGACCCCTCAAGAGTTTAACTCTCATAAATTGCGTGAGGGAGAGTCTTTTGACTTCTCCGATTTCGATAGAGCGAGTTTGATTCTTAACGGCAAGCCAACCAAGTTGATTGACTTGGCAAAAGATGTTTTTTCAGAAGGTCATTCTGTTTTCATTCTTACAGCAAGAGCCGATTGTGCAAGCTCTCCCATATCTGAATTTCTTAATGGTTTCGGTGTGGTTGCCAAACAAATTCATTGCGTAGGCTCTTCCAATGGTGGAGACATTGCCAAGGCAAAGCGTAAAGTTTTGCTTTCGATAATTGAGAACTTCGACAAGGTTTGGTTTTTCGATGACGATGCCCGAAACATTGAGCTTGCAAAAGATTTACCACTAAAAGCAAAAAAAGTTTGATTTTCGCTTGACATTTAAGGAAAAATTTGCTATATTGTATATATGATTAAGATAGAAAAGAATGAAAACTTCAGAGGGTTTTTTAATGTCTTTG
>Ga0209337_1001948_pt1 | contig 15267 bp, 6 predicted proteins | sample LinPmetageLP53_FD_184044 | JGI IMG/M metagenome (GOLD analysis project Ga0209337, IMG submission 184044) | Marine viral communities from the Pacific Ocean - LP-53 (SPAdes) (version 2) | ecosystem: Environmental > Aquatic > Marine > Oceanic | place: Pacific Ocean | collected 2010-02-08
TAGAAAAAAACAGAGTGTTAGATTAGCCTTATAAGGCGTTATAATTATTTATTGGACATAAGGTTCGACTAAATATAGAACGTTTTATGAGGCTATCTTAATTCTACTCTAAACCTATTTATTGTTTTCTTCTCTTAATTCAGCTAAGATTTCATCTAAAGTCTGAGAACTAAAATAATCTCTTGAATAAGCGTGAATTTTATGTAATGGTAACCCAGTTAAAAAATCTGGAGCCATAGCTGGAGACTTAATAGACCTAACAAAATCTTTTCCTAATCTACCAAAAGGGAGATAAGTAGCAAATTGGTAATTCCACAATCTTTCATAGTCATTATTTATAATTGCAGTTAATGGAGCAAGTACAAATCTACTAATTGGTGGTGTAGCTATTGACAGTGGTGCTAGTACTGGATGAGGGTATTGACTAAAGAAAGCTCTATCACGCATTTTTTCATCACCAAATATTAATTCAGCTGTATCTTGCATCCAAGACATTGGTGGTGATAATGCATATTCAAATATAGATGCTGCAAATATATTAGCCATTGCTAAAGCAAATACGTCAGCAGTAAATTGACCTTGAGCTCTCTTAGTTGATAATCCTCCAGCCCATTGCTCTTGTTTAGCACCTTTGTAAATATCAATTCTTCTTCCAATACTGTTCCAAGCATAAGGTTGAAAACGTGTCATAATTCTACCTAAGTTAGTATTAGAAAAATTAGGTCGTTGCGTTGCATGGTAAACAAACTGAGATGCCTTAATAGATTTACGAGCAAGATTTAATATAATAGGGTCATCAAATTTCATATCCACAGTTAAGTCTCTTCCTATAACTTCTTTAGAATTAATAATAGAAGCTAAAGCTGTTCTTGTTCTAAGTATCATTTCAGATTGTTTCATAAAATAAGACCCAATATCAGTTATACCATCAACAACTCCTAATTCTTCCGAAGCTTCTTTTAATGTTCTTGAACGTAAAGCAGCTGCATCTTTTTTAGACATAGAAATATAATTATTTCCAGATGCATCTTTTGCTCCTAAAATTTTCCTAACAATTAAATCTTTAATACGACCTCTATCTACTTTAGATTTTTGTTGTGAATAATATCCCTCCGTTGACAAACCATCTTCCATAAACCCTTGTCTAAATAACCAATTTATAATATCATTATAACTCTCAATATAATTTTTTTGTTTTTGACCTTTAGAATTTACAGTAAAATAAGAAGGTCCTCTTTTATCTTTCCCTTTTGGAAATATATTTGTGAGTAACCAAGCTTCATCATTAGCTTTTCTAAATGCACTCCAACCTTCGTCAACAATAGTATTTGAAAAACCACCATAAAAATTAGTAATAGCTGACTTAGGGTGAGATAGTAAGGATACCATTTCGAATTTACCTTCTAATTGCGACCATTGTTTAGCTTTTCTTGTTAAGTAATACTTTCTAGCTTCTCCACCTTTAGGTGCATTTTTTAAAATTGAACCACCAAAAAAGTCGTCTACTTTCTGTATACCATTTATAACAGATTCATCGGTTAGTAATTGGTAGTAAGTACCAAATCTTCCTATTCTATTTACATTTTCTGGATTAATGATTTCTTTTATATTTTCTATACGTTGACTTAATATAGCATCAGCTTTAGCAAAACCAGATTCGTCTTTGATACTACGTATTCTTGCACGTTGCAATGTAGTAATAGCGTAGGTAGCATCAATAGAGTCTAAGAACCTTACATCCGCTGGGCTTACGTGTTGTTTTTTCTTTAACTTGTCTCTGTCAAGGTTACTATCTACATATGACTTTAATAAAGAAGCCTCCGTTTTTCTTATTCCATGCGTTGTAAAGTTTCTCAATGAAGGGAATCCATTATTGTTAGAGAAAACATCTTGCATATATAGTTTCCAATTATAAGCTATATCCTTAGAAGTCTTATCAGTACCAAAAGGGTTAGACTCTATAAATTGGTCTGTTATCATTTTTAATTTAATATTTTGAACGTGTCTCAACCATGAGCTATACATAGATTGAACATATCTTTCTGTCGCATTAATACTTGTATCATACCCTGGTAAAGACTCTTCACTTCTACTACGTAAATTTCTATTAGACATATCTGCGTATAATTCAGGCCTAGAAGAAAGTAATCTTAAACTAGATTCTTCACCCATAGCCAGTTCTAAATCAACACCTGTAGCGTTTTGTTTATCTATAACATCTCTCAATTTTATTTCAGCTAATTTTAATGCTAGGTCTTTGGATAGAAGTCCAGCTTCATACTCTAGTCGTATATTAGCAGGTAATTTTTTGACATCAAGAACACCATCAGGGTTCATTTCTTTTAATCTTGTTTGTATTCTTTTTTCTATAGCTACTTTATTTTCAACACGTAAAGATTCAAAGTCCATACCACCAACGTGTTCAACGTATTGGTCAACTTTACCCGTTTCCCAGTTAACAAATCTACCTTGTCTAATTCTAGTATCAACGCTATATGATTTCCAAATTAAATCCATTACTTCTTTTATACTAGTTTGTCCACGAGAAGTACTTCTAGTTCTGTTCATTTCCGCTTCTGTTAATTCTTTTTTAAAACTTTGTTTTGGAAAATGTTCTTTTAATATATCCATTACTAACATATTATGTTCTATGAAACGAGCATCAGCTTCAGAAAAAGTTTCCCTAACAATAGTATCTACATCTCCAGTACCTCTTTCTAACATTCCTTTATATAAAACTCTTATTTTATCCACGTTTGTTTGCATACCATTTTTATCTAACAAAGTTTTCTGAAGTTGTTGAATTTCATGAGTAATAACATTATCTGCATTCTTTTCCATCGTTTGAAAGTCTAACTCTTTACTCTTCGGTATTTTATACTCATCAACTTTCATTCCAGCATCCATTACTTTTCTTCGTATCATTGGATACTTACTTTCAATAACATCTTTATACACCTTAGTTTGAATTTCGGTGTATCCTTCTTGCATTATATCTATTATATCTTGAGCGGAAACTTCTTTAGTTAAACCGCTTTCACCTTCAGAGTCTTTAATTCTAAATTTTTCACCACTTACAATTAATTCATCTATAATTTCCTTTGCTTCAAAATACTTCTTTTTAAAATTAGCTTTACCCTCATCGGTTTCTCTTAAATATATCTCAGAAGTACCATTTCCATCTTTGTCTGGACCATATTCCCTTGTACGTTTCATCATAGTAAATAGAACATCAAAGTTTGAACCCATTATATTTCCCTTATCTAATGTAGCAAAATCAACAGTTTCACCAATTAATGTATCTTTAACCCATCTTCTAAATGTGTTATCAATATCATGAAACTTAATTTGTATTTCAGTACCATAGGCTAATGCAGTAGTTGGTACTTTTCCAGCCTTAAATGTTATATTACCGTTTTTGTCTTCTACGATATTATCTACAGTTCTAAATATTTTAGAAGCATCTTTTGTAGCACCAGATAAATACTCTTCTGTGTATTGTTGTGTTAAGATATGGTCCCTACCTTCTGGACTACGTTGAACTTTAGGGTCATACCAAAAAGACTTTAACCACCCTGGAGTTGTAACAGCATCTAAGTAACGTGTAAAACGAGCAAGTTCTGGAACAGTTATCTCAGAAAAAGGTTTACCAAAAGGTGCTATTTCACCTTGTAAATCTCTACCTATAGCTGTTCTAGACCATTGTTCAAATAATGGTTCTACATATTCATTAATATTAGGTAATCTTTTTATTGTTTCATTAAATTCTAAAAGAGTTAATATGGTTCCATCAGTTATATTAGGGTCATTAGCTCTCTTCTCAAGAGCTTCTTCAACATTTATGCTTTCTATTTTGCTATATTTTTGTCTTGAAAATTCAATCTCCTTTGAAAGCTTTGGTGTTTCTTCGTATTCTCTTTCTATATCTTTTATAATTTCTTTATCTTTTGGAGCTAATATTGGTTGTGTGTCAATACCTTCTTCTGGACTAGCTTTTATAATTTCTTTTTTAACCTTAGGTGTTGGAGTTTTAGTGTCAGCTTGTTTAAGTTCAGGGGTTTTAATTTCAACTTTTTTAGGTTCAGGTTGTTTAAGGTCTAGCTTTTTATTTGCTTCACGCATTAATGAATCTATTTGGTGATGAAATTTTCTAATACTTGAACTTCTAATAGCTGGATTTTGGAAGTAGTTTTTAGCTCTACCTTGAACTGAATTTAATATACCTGCTCTAATGCTATATAATTTATCTACTTCTGGAGAATCTCCCTGTCTTTTAGTTTTTAATCTAATTTCATTTGTTACCTCTGATAATCTTACAATAGATTCTTGAAGAGTATTTTGTACTTGTTGACCACCAGTTCGTCTGCCTATCTTAATAGAATCGCTAAGACTTTTTTCAACTTCAGTAGGAACTGGATTAGCTAATATACTCCAATCATAAAATTCTTCTAATTGCTCTTTAAAAATTTCTTTTACTTTTTTATCCTTTGTAAAAGATTCTATATATTTAACTATTCCTTCTTTTTGCTTTGTAATAAACTTGAAGATATTCAAAGGATTCGTTTTATCTGTAGTAACTTTTTTATCAAGATTTATACTATCAAGATAAGATTTTCTATTTCTTTGTTTTAATTCATAAGTACTATTTATTATTTCTTTTAATAAATTTTTAGCTTTTCTACCATTCATACCTGGTACTTGTTGCAATAAAGTCATTATATCTTCTCCAGACTTTACCAATAATCCAATACCAAGTGTTTCATTTACACGTTGTTCTAACATGATAGGATTTTGTTGAAGAACATCTCTTTCTTTTTGAGTAAGTCTTATAGAGTAATAATCAACTAATCCTAAATCCTGAACAATAGAACTATCTTTTACACTTAGTTGAACTTTTTCAACTAAAGATATTAAGTTTTGTACTTTAGTATATTTAGTATAACTAAAATCACCTACATCTAAAGATTCTAATCTATTAAATGTTCTAGCTAAACTTATATAGTAATTACTTGTAGGGCTTCCTTCTGAATTAATATCAAAATACTCTAAAAAATTAAGAGATAGTTGCTTCATTGTAGCTACATTAGCTTTATCATTTAACATTCTACTAAACTCTCTAAACGCTTGAGTACCAGGTGCACCAAATTTAGTATTAAAAATAGAGTAATATGTTAGTGGAAAAGAACCTGTACTTCCATCTTTATTTTCAAATGTAACTATTTTACCAATATCAAGAGAACCATCGCTACGTTTTACTGAATTTGAAGCATCGGGATTATAATACTTAAAGAATTTATTAAAGGTCGTACTTAAACTTTTCGAAGGAGAATTTAATTCAGAGTACCTAGCTGAATCAGCATGAATATTAGAACCAACAATACTAATACGTTTTAATAATTCAAAATCATTATTAATTAATTCAATTCTTTTACCTGCACCTACATCTAATGACCCACCATTTTCTTTTGTCATCTGCATTAAAAGTTGCATTTGAGTCATACCATTAATAATTTGACCCATACCTTTTTTACCAGCACGAGCAGCGTCTCCTATTTTCAATCTTTCTTCTTGACTAAACATTCTAACTAAAGAATCTTCAGCTAATTTTGCACCAAATATCTCTTTAGCAATTTTTAAAGAGCCATCAGTATCTTTTATGTCTATTACTTTACCATCAAGTTTTGTTTCAAATTCTCTTTGAATATATTTATTACCAAAAGCTTTTTTTATAATATTAGAAAGACTTTGGTATCCAATAACTTTATCACCATCTTTGTCCATTCCCCCTTGCATTAAATCATTGTATTCATTGGAGTAATAACCTCTACTTCCACCATCTTTTACAAACCCATCAAATAATTGAGCTCTTACAGCACCATTACTACCACTAGGGGAACGCATATTTAAAAATGTTAAAGCTTCTTTATAAGCTTGGTGCTCAACAGTACCAGGAGTAAGGTCTTCTTTAAATGTTTTATACGCCTCACCAAGAGTAGTGTTTATACCTTCTTGGAAATCTATAAAAACAGGGTCTTCTTTAGCACCATCACCACGTCTGTATTTATTAGTGTCAATACCTCCCTCTGCTACAATTTGTTCCGTTAATGGGTAGGCTACTGCATTAAATCCATTTTTAACAGTAACTCTTTGAACTCTATTAGCTACATAATTTCCTAAAACTTTATGGAAATATTCTTTATTACCTTGACTTAATAGCGATGAATGTGAATACCCAGAACGTTTTGCTTCTAATATATATAAATTTGTAGCTTCTAACTCTGCATAGTCGGAATAATTAAAAGACTCTGGAAGTACTGAGTCTTCGAGGTATCTTTCAAATATTTTTTCTATAGACCATTTACCAGTAGGTTTATCTATATTTTTTTCTATTTCTTTAAGTACTAAGTTTAGATTTAGTAAATCAATATCAACATCTTTTTCTTTTATATAATCAGAAAATGTTTTTTGATTCTCTAAGCCTTTAGTAAAGTATTCATTTAGTACTGGGTCACCATCAATAGATGTATCTCTTAATGCTTGAATTTCTTTAAAATATTCTTTATCAAAAATAGGTTTACCAGTATCACTATCTATTTCTAGTGAAGTATTTTTATCAGAAAACTGTTTATATAATTTTAAATTTCTTGTAGTTGACTTTTCTGTTACATCGAGATTTATACCTAATTCTTCTGGTTTCATTTTAAATGATACAACGTCACCCTTAAGAGAATACTTTCCATCTTTAACATTATAGGAAAGCTCACTAAATTTTACACCACCCTGAGTTTTTAATCCACTTTCATTTAATATTATATGAGTGTTTTTTTTCATCATTTCTTTATTTAAATTATTATCAGCTCTAAATAAACCTGCTTTAATTTTTAAATTACCCTTACCATCTCTCGGTATAACAAACCCAACAGGTTTCATAAATTTAATAAATTCCTCTATTCCAAAAATTTCAGCTATTCTATCATATATATCTTGTCTTATTCTAAAAACTCCATCACGACCAGAATTTTCACCGCCTTTACCTTTAGCTGATATTGAGCCATCTCCAATTACTGTTACATTCATATACCCTTCAGGAATTATATCTATTAAACCGTCTTTGGGTACTGGAATATCTATACCAGTTGTTAGGGGTTGGTATTTATTAATTTTACCAGCGTTCTTAGCGTAGCCACCATCTTTAGCTAAATAAGTACGTAAAGCTTTTTGAACTTTTACCATATCGGTAAGTTCGTTTTGTTTAATAAGACCGTTATCTATAAGTTCATAAGCAACATTAGAAGCAAATTCGATAGAACTATCTTTGTCTATTATACTTTTTTCAGATGGAGCAACTCTTTTAATTTCTTTTAAAACTAATTTATTAAATTTTCCAACAGGAAAAGTCAAAGAAAAAGGAACTTGTTGTATAACTACAGTACCAGAATCTTTATTAGCAGAGTGCACGTATTGTTGTTTATTCTTAAGAAGTTCTTTACTAAAATTGGATATATATTCCCATCCTTTATCAAGAGGAGGGATTAATTCTATATCTCTTGGTTTTGTTATATTACCAAACATATCAGTTTCTGCTGGAATTTCTTTTTCGGTATACCTAAGAACCTTACGAACTCTATTGTCTCCATACATTTTATTAAGCTTATCTGGAGCACCTTTAACAATAATAACATTACCATGTCTATCGGTTTCTACTCCCTCTCCCTTTCCTTCACCAGTAGCTCTTTTCCCAATTGGTAATAAAGTATCATCAATACTTATCATCCAATCATTTTGTAATCTATAAGTAGATTTCTTTAAGAAGAATTTTTTCAATGTACCAACGTCTAATTTTACTTTAGGGTAAGCTCTTTCTATTGTTTTTGCAAAGCTTTCAAAGCTATTAATGTTTTCTATAATAGAATTGGATAAGACCAACCCTAAGTCTTCAAAATATAATTCGGGATGTTTTTTCTTTATTTCCTTATAAAGACTTTTAGTAGGAGTGTCTTTAATAATATGTTCATTTAAATCTGCATTTCTAATTTCTGATATAACTTCATCAAAATTACTAAGGAAAGGTCTTTCTGTTTCTTCTTTTAATTCCTGTTTTATTTCTTCGAAAAGTTCTAATTGTTCTACCGATTCTTTTTTTGTCTTAGGAGCTTTATCTTCTTTGCCTTGTTCGGGTTTTCCTATTCTTTCAATAGACTCTGTTTCAGCTCTAAGCCTTATCTTTGCTTCATTTATTGTTAAATCAACTTTGTCTTTATCTAAAAATTCAAATTTAGACTCTTCAACTAATTCTTCTGAAATAGCTCTATGCTGTTCGTCAGTAATATTTTTTAAATCTACATCTTTTTTTACTGCTTTTTCAGTATACTTAATACCCATTAAATCATAAGCACCCCTCAATTTATCTGCTTGTTGCATATTAAGAAGATTGAAATGCCTATCAATATATTCTTTAGATTCTTCAGGAAGTTTTTTAAACTCTTCCGTTTTTTTCATAACTTCTTTTGCTTTTACAAGATTAGCACCACCTGGTAAAGGATTTTTAGTTAAATATTCAGTAGCTTTTACTTCAGCTAGAGACCTTCCAGATGCACCAAAGAAGAATCCTAAGGAGTATTCATAAATTTGTTCTGGTAATGGTAAGTCTTGAGCTGTAGCCATACCACCAGTATAAGCAGAACCTAATACACCTCTAGCAAATAAGTTTACTCCAGCTTCTACTTCATCAGGTCTATAAACAAGTTTTCTTAAAGCTTTTTCTCCCATAGTTTTATACTTTGGATTAGTTAATAACTTACCAATATTAGTCATTTCTCCTATACCACCAAATACTGCTCCAGCCATAGTACCATGGATTGCCGCTTCAACCATTCCTGCTGGTCCTTCTTTTCTAGCACTAACTCCTAATGCAACACCAAGGTGTATACCATCATGAGCTATTTTTCTAAAACGTTCATTACCAAGAAGCCCTTTGTTAAGAAAACCAGATGCAAGTAATCCATTTTTATTTAATGATGTTTGTGCACTTCCTACTACCCAGTCAGATATACGCATTGGTACTGACCTTAAGAAGTATTGTTTTTCACCTGTAACTTTATTAACAACCTCTTTTTGTAAATCAAAGTTACCAACTTTAAGTCTTTCTGCTAATTTAGAAGTACCTTTTTGGTAAGTCTCTTGAACTTTTCTAATTTTATTTTTTACTTTGATACCCGCTTTAGCTGTAACAGTTCTACCACCAGCTTTGCGAATAGAGGCTTTTGCTATACTCATTGGAATAGATGCACCCATAGAAAGTACCCCTGCAATAACATCAGGAGCTAGTCCAATAAGGTGACCCATTTTATTAGCGATAGATTCAGTACTAGTATCAGCATCGTCCGCCCATCCTAGGGTAGTGAATCCTTCAGAAACTCCAGATATAAATTGATTTAAGGTGGAACCTAAAGAAGCTTCAGCAGCTTCCATATCACGATTAAATGGAATGTTAGATGCCTTCATAACCTTTTCTACAAAATCAGTATCTTTTCCATTAAAAGATTCAGCATCATTTTCATATGCTAAATAAAGACGATTTGCATAGTCTTGTTGGTCAATAACACCAGTTGATACAAGGTTATTTAAATATTTTAATTGAGTATTCAATTTTATCTTTTATTTAATTGCTTTTGTAGTTTGGTATGGTAGGTAATACTACACTATTTAGTAAACTATTACCATTATTATAGGTCTTAAGCTGTTCATCAGTACCAAACTTCTTAATCATGTTTAATAAACTAGGGTCATTAATTAGAGTAACTTTATTTCCTATTGCACTCTCTAGTCTTATCCCTTCAGGTGTTCTAGCTTGTATAGGTCCTGAAGATTCTATAGCTAAAGTAGCTACGCTTGATATCATTTTACTTCTATTCTCAATCGCAGCTGCAAGTTCGTTTGATTGTTGAATATTTACATTAACCCCAGTTACTTTCTGTATAGCAGTACCTGTTCCTTGACCAACTCCTTGTATAGCTTGTGCTCCTTGATAACCAGCTAATCCATACTGCATAATATTACCTATTCCAACTAAACCGTAACCGAGATATTTTGTTCTTCCTTTCAATTTAGTTAGAGGTTTTGCTGATTCAGATATCCACTTTCCAGCCTTATATAAACCAAGTGAAGCACCTGCATCAGTACCTATATCCACAAGTTTTTCTGAAGTAGTGTCATAAAATAACTTTTCAGTTCCTAACCATTTCTGATTATCATTTATATCATCTAATGTTAACTCACCATTGTCATTTTTTGTTATAAGGCTTATTAAAGCAGCATTACCCTCAGCTGTTAATACTTTGCTATCTGCTTTTTTAGTAAGTTCGTCTACCTTGGTATCATCTAACTTAGCTCTTGTATTTGCACCATCCTGGGCAATTGTTGCTACAGCTATACTATTTTTTGCTAACGCCGCCGCCGCATCTTTATCAAGTTGCTCAAGTCTTTCTCTCTCTGCTACCATATTTACGTCAGTAAGCTTCCAAGTTTCCAATTCTTTATTTTTCATCAACTGATAATCTGATGCTTTTAATTGTTGGTCAAATTTTAAGTTTACCATTTGTTTTTCAAAGTTCATTTCTTGAATTTTTTCTTCAGCCTCTTGAAATCCTTGGTTGTAATCTTTAAGAACATTTAATAAAGTTCCTATATTTTGTATTGTTTCTGAACTAGCCATTACTGTACCCTCCTAAGTTATCTAATAAAGTTTGACCATATGATGATTTAATTCCTTTTTCAGCTGCATATCGGTCCATTTCAAATCCTGCTGATTGAATATCTCTTTGACTTGATGCTTCTCTCATTTGTAAATCAAAGGCAGATGTTGCCATTCCTAATTGAGCACCTTGTTGTTGAATTGCAAACTGATTTTGGTATTGATTTATAGCATCTTGACCGCTACCAATTCCAGAAAAACCTGTCATTGCTACTTGATTTTGTAACCCTTGCATCTGATTACCGTATCCTGCAACTGCATTTTGTTGATTTAACATATTTCCTTGGCCTTGTAGTTCTCTACGTTGTGCAAACTCTGCTGTATTAGCAGTAGCTGCTCCTTCTAACGAAGTAAACTGCTGTCCTAACAATTCTTTTGCTTGTGCTTTCTTTTTACGTGCTGCTTTACGTTTTTTTCTACTACCAAAGAAACCTAAAACTGCACCAGCTCCAGCTAGTCCTAAACCCCATGGTGTTGTTCCTAATCCTGTTGCTAATGCTGCAAATTTACTCATAATATTACTCCTTATATTCTTTCATTAATTTTTCTGGAAATGGCGAATAATCTTGACCTAAGTCTTCCATAATGTTATTCATGTCAAAATCAAGAGCTGCTATTTTAGAAGCTTCTATTTTTCCATTCAACATCATTTGTGTATCATTTATTTCTTGTATTTTTCTATCTTCTTCACGATTGTATCCGTCAATTGTTTTATTGTAATAATCCCTCTTATATTCTCGTTCTTCTTCTTTACCACCCCAATGTTGGTCTAACCAAGCATCTTCCAAGGTGAATGCGTCAGTACCAAGAGCGTCTAAAGGAAATTTTCCTTTTTGTTCTTTGTCAGCATAAAATATTTCTGTCTGTAACTCTGGTGATAACTCTGTAAAGTCAGGGTCTCCAGGATTAGAAAGATTTTTTATTTGTTTTGCATATTCTGCTGGCATAGTACCACCATATCCTTTATCACTATAAAATCTTTTATAACGATTCAACGCACTTGTAGATGCACCTGAACCACCTTTAGATATTTCATATTGAAATATACCTCTACCTGGACCTCTTGGGCTACCATCTGGTCCTTGTTGTGGAATGTTTCTACCCTTAGATTCTAACATTGAAACTTCAGCAGCGTGTACTTTTAACATATCAGCTTGTTGCTCACCTCTTTGTTTTCTTATTATATCTATAACTGTTTGCATTACTATTCTCCTTCTGGATTAGTGTTCCAACCTGATGGACCTATCGGTTTAAAACTAACTTTTTGTTGCTGACCTAAGTTATTATACTGAATATTTTCTGTATTTAATAAATACATATTAACAACTTCATCATTTAAGTATTTCATAAACCTATCATCTTCTACTTGGTTATTGTTTTTTTGTTGTTCAAGTACATCATAATCAGCACTTCCAACTTCTACAGTTCCATCGCCATAATTAACCATTTTTACATTTGTACCATCAGGTCTAGTAATTATATCGGGACTAGTAAAGCTTTTTCCGTCACCACTTCTAGGTAAATCAGGTTTCTTCGGTACGTCATCACCAAATATTTTTGCATTTAAATCTGTGTCTACCATTTTCTTTGAATCTTGGTCATATAAAGAATATAACAAAGAACCATCTTCATTTTCAGAATATTTAGGGTCAAGATTACCAGCATCATATTGTTCTTTAAAGTACATCGAAGAATTTTCTCTACTATATGGTCCGTAAAATTTTTCACCAACCCTGCCTTTGAAAGAATTAGGACTATCTTGATATTTACCTTCCATATAACTTTCTTTAAAAGGCGCTAAAGTATTTACTACTGATTTATATCCTTCGTATCCTGCTTGTGCTCCTACAACACCAGCTGTGATATCTGTAAGTGTTCCTCCATCGCCACTTCTATCTCTATAAATTTGACCTAACTTGCCTCGTAATTGAGACATAACTAACGCTGCTCTACTTGCCATGTTAACTGACCTCCTGTAATTGAGTTTTCATCCATCTTTTATTTACTTTAATATAAAGATAAACGTCTGCTCCTTCTGTTATAAGTTTCATATCTCCATTCTTACCCTCTATAGACTTTGGTATTATAGCAGTAGGTTGCAATGGAGTTTCGTATTGTTGCTCTGCTTCTTGAGATTTACTTAAAAGTTTTGCTATAGTAGGGTCTACCCCTAAGATACCACTATTAATTAATCGTCTTCTTTTTTTTATAAGACTCATCTAAATACCTTATCTCTATATACTATTTGTACATCATTTAATTCAAAATCGGCTGCTGAAGCTCCATCTAGCTCTAAGGCTATACCAAAGCTCACTAAGTCTTTAAAAGTGCTGTTAACAGCTATCTTAGTGGTTCTAAACCCACCTGATGTATTTATTAATAGTGATGATGAAGCATCTACACCAATATCAGCTAATGCTACCGCTGATGCATCTCTTTTAGTACCGAAGCCTTTTACTGTAATATTCTGTCCATTTTTATAGTTAACGTACATAGTGTTAATATTTTTATTAGCAGTTGGATTACCAAAGTCAAATTCTTTTGTTTTAAGTATTGTTTTATTTGAACCAGTAAAAGAACTTGGAGCAGGGTTCCAATTACGTAACTCTATTTTTTCTCCAGATGCATTTATTTGCTGGTAATAAGTTAACGACTCATCATTCTTTAATACAAAGTTTGTAAAAGCTCTTGAACCCGTTACACCAAAAGCATCTCCTTCTGTCCAAGACTGAGACTTTAAATCATACTTTAAAATAGTATTATCTTTATTGGCTATAAATATTTCTTTTGTTTTAGGTAGGTATCCTATAACATTATCTAAATCAAAATAACTATTATCACTAAATATAGATTGTCCTGATTCGTTTAAAGCGATATCAGTTAATTGTTGTCCGTCATAAAAGAAGATACCATTTCTATTAAACCAAGTAATAAAACCTTCACCCTCATAAACGTGATAATCTTTTTCACAACCTTTAAAAGCGTATGTTCCTTCTAGGTATTCTATATTTCTTGATACATTAATAATATATAATACACGTTTTTTAAATTCTAATAGTTTCTGTCCTAAGGATGCTAACTTTATTATGTCATCACCATCTTCTACTTCTACATCAATAAAACCATTTTCTTCAAAGTAATCAAATTGATTAGGTAAAGACTTTAATATTCTATCATTTTTAGTCACTAGTTCATCTTCGCTATTATAATATTTTACATTACCAATATATGATTTTCTATTTGCAATAGTAGCTGTATTAAACCCAGTTCCAGGTGGGCCTATTACTGACAATGATTTTTGAATATAAGGTTCTTGAATAGATAATTCACTTATTTCTTTTCCTAAAAAATAACTTGAATTAGCATAACCAGTTTTTGGGTATATCCAATTATAGAAATTACCACCACTTGTCGATGTTAATTTTTCTGTAAAAGCTGCATATTCACTTTTACCTGCATAACGAATACCTTTAGTAAAATCTATTTCTGCAAATAAATATTTGTTTTCTACAGAACCATCATGAATAACACCATCACCTGGTGTTCCAAAATTATTAATTAATCCCCAATATATCTTATATCCAGATATACGAGTGTTTGTAACTGGGGGTCTACCATACATACCAAAATATAAAAATCTTTTTTTATTAGCTGTCATAGAAGCTTGTTGTGGAATATCACTCATAAAATAAGCAGGAGCTTCATATTTATTTTTTTCATATAAGGGAGCTGCCCATAATCCATATCTTTTATTAGAAAGAGATGAATAAACAGTAATAGATGAATCTGTATCTTCGTCAGTTGCATTTCCACGTTGTCCAAAATAAGCCATTAAAGAAAATGAACCACGAATACCAGAGGGAGTTGGACCATACCCAGAATCTGGTATACCTCCAAACGCTGATTGCATACTAGATTCTGCATACGACCATCGGTTTGTTGTTGTAATAGCAGTATTAACTAATGAATTAGAGAACCATATCTCTGAATTAAATTGAGGTTTAAAAGTCTGATATGCTTTGTAAAGTTTTTCAGGGTCTAGTCTATTACTTCTATTAGTAGTACCAGTTAAACCTCCAATAAATAAATCTTGAACTTCGTATGCATTATATACTTTATTAATCTCTGTTGGACTTTCATCTCCAAAAGTTATGTTTTGTTCTTGGAAGAACAATACTTTTGGTGTTCCAGCAGTGTTAAGTGCGTATGTTTGTAAAGGTTTTGGAACAACTCGTAGACTACCGTCTGCCATATACATAACTAATTCATGAGCACCACCTGTTGCATATGTTATATCTTTAACTATATCAGTATCGGACGAAGTTGTACTTGTATAATCTATAACTTTAGCTTTTTTATTAACTATATCATTAATAGCTAAATATTCTCTATTATTAACTTGAGTAGGAGCAGTTATATCCCTATCTAAGTTAAAATGAATTAATCCATTACCGTGGTTTATACTAATAATAGCAGTACCATTAGTTTCGTTCTTAGTATCAGCTAATACTTTA
>Ga0209337_1001950_pt1 | contig 15259 bp, 28 predicted proteins | sample LinPmetageLP53_FD_184044 | JGI IMG/M metagenome (GOLD analysis project Ga0209337, IMG submission 184044) | Marine viral communities from the Pacific Ocean - LP-53 (SPAdes) (version 2) | ecosystem: Environmental > Aquatic > Marine > Oceanic | place: Pacific Ocean | collected 2010-02-08
CTTTTCCTTTCCTTCTTTTTCATCATAGTAACCTGCGGGCATCGGAGGTCTAGATTCATTCTTTAGTATATCTTTCCATGTCATATCAATTTCTCCTAAAAAATTTCTCAAAATTTTTGCCGTAATTTATCTATCACTACACCAACTTTTTTTTATTGTTTATTTGTATTACCAGTATAAGAATACATAGTAATTATCGGCCTTAGTAATAGTATAGTATCACTGTTAGCCTAGTAGTAATAGTAGCCTCCGATGTGTTAGCGTAGTGGGCTATTAGTTATATGCTTTTCCGGCAGTAATGCCTTTATTATTAAGGCTGTTCTTAATGCGAAATGCTATACTGCTACTAAGTTATGTAGCGGTTAGTTACATCCGTACTAATCTGCCAAATACTAGTTATTTGTTTAGTAAATAGCAAAATAGCGGTGGTATAGTAGTTAAAAAAAATAAAAATTTGGAAACAAAGCATATGGTTGTAGATTGTGGCTCTACTACCATATGGTATGGTGCTTTGGGGCATACCCTAATAGAAACAGTGGCCTTCCATAGAGCATGGTAGGAATCACATGGAACAGTCTAAGCGAAAGAGAAGAACTTGAAGAACTAAGGGAGAAGGCTCTCAGTGTTCGCACAATTGGAAACGGGTTGGTGTATCTTGGCGATACTATGCCCCTCAACACTAACCAAACAGATGCCGAGAAACTCAGTGAAATTTCCAATATGCTGGCCAGTATTGAAAGATGGTACAGGGTGGCAAATCGCAATTTTCCGGCTCCTAAGAATCCATACGACAGCCTAACAGATTCATTGAAGGCAGTAGAGGGCTGGATACGAAACGGCACCGTACTCCCTAAGACAAGCGACATACTCCGCCAAGTAGTCAACATGGTGAACGCTCAGTCAATCTTCAACAACGACGAATATGAAGGAGTAGTAAGAAGAGTGAAGATGCCTAAGGCTACTCTCGTTACCCGGAAGAGTTGGGATATTTTCATCATATCATGGTCAATTTTGTCACTATTCACCATTGAGGACCAACTTCACTGTACCGGTGGGCTGTTTCTAGAGTGAGCAAGAGCCGATGATTCTTCGGATGAGGCCTAAGCAAATTACAACCATATGGTATTATATTTGGCTGGACCCCATGGAAAGTAGGGGGCCGTAGCCCCCCACTAACTTTTATTATAATGCCTCCCCCCTTGGGAGTGTTTGGTTTAATCGTATTCCGAGGCCATTTGGTCTGCTTTTAGTGCCTCAAGTTCGTTGTGGCAATCGTCGCAGATATATTGGTCGCTGTCGTGATAGTCTTCTGCACATATAGAACATTCCTCAGTCATTCTTCTTCACTCCCTAAGTTTCCACATTTCAAACACTTCACTCCATAAGTTCATACTACTTCCGCAATTCAAACAAACTTCTTTTTTTTCATCAAATGTCGATTCTTTACATCTAATGCATTCTTTCATTCTTCTTTTTCCTCCATAGTGAAAATGTCTGTGTATCCGTTAGCGAGTAGCCAACCTGTGATTAAGTCCAACTTGTCGGAAGAACAAGACCACATAAAGGAAACCAACGATGCTTGAAAACTAGACCACTTATGGTCAAGATAATCTTCTGTAGCGTCGGGGAATAAAAGCATCTTGAAGGAGAACTTGTCTAGTCTTCCTAGATACTTTAGTGCGTCTGTAAATTCTTTTAGTGTAGTCATTCTTTCACCTCGAAATTCTCTACAAGTCGGTTAAGCAGAACTAACATGTCAAGCATAGTCCTGTGAATGCCTACCTGTTCTTTCGTTTGTTCTTTCAATTCTAGCATCAGTTCAATAATTTGTATTTTATTCATAGTATCACCTCAAATAGCGGCACAGAAGTCAATGACTCCAATTGCCTTTCCGTTCCATTCTCTTCTGCATCCGTCAACTGAGATATACCAATCGTAATTGTGTTGCACAATAGAAGGAGTGGAAGATTTATAGCCGGGAGTATTAGACCATGGGGAAGGAACAGAAACATAAGATAAAATCCCATTAAGTCGCTCCTTAGTGACATTGGTAGTGTAGCCACAATTGGTTATCATTAGGCTGTTGTGTTGCCTCCAAGCAATAGTATGGCCATGGAGTACTAATTCAACTACAATCATACGGCCACCTAATCCTCTTTTGTGAACATAAGTCCTAACCTCAGTGTTGCTCTTCTTGTACGGTTTGCCGTTCCAAAATGCTTCGCTTGCTTGTTGTGTTATCTTTCTCATTCTTTCATCTCCTTGGTGTATATCCATACTGCTTCTTCAAACTCTGTGTTAGTGACGCCTAGAGCGGCGTTCAATAGTTTTAGTGGAATAGTCATGTAGTGGCCTAGATTTCTATCTACTGCGGAGTTACCACTGTAGTTCTTTACCATCCAGTCGAATAGTTGGTTCTGTGGTTCTGTTAAGTTATCAGTTAGGCGTGTTGACGGTTCGTTAGTCATGCCCCTAAGATGGAATTTTTTTTCAATAGGGGTCTTACAAAGTTACAACCATATGGTATTACTTTGGCTAGGCCCCGAAGGGCCGCACCCACTGCGGTTTGTTCTACTCAAACATCCTCCTTGGCTGTTTCAGTAGGTAGGCCAATATCAAGCATAGATTCAACTGTGCCATCCCATTGTCCTGTGTTGTAAGCGTTAGTGTGCCATCGCTGGCTTGATTCGATAAGGCTCTTAACGAAAGAGGCCCGGTCATGTCGAAGTATTCCTGCTTTGTTTTTCTTTCGGCGCAGTACATTATAGACAGGCGATGGATGGGTGACAATAGCACCTTCAATCGCATCGGAAATGTACTTGAAAGCCTCAGCCAATGCGGGGTTGCCTTCGGGTATTCGTCCTTGAGTTAGGTATTCGCTGTAGCCGTAGCGGGTAGCAATTCGGCGGGCGTGAGTGTAGTAGTCGGAGTACTGTTTGTCAGTAAGTCCGTCTGCTGTTGCGTCTTCAATGGCGTACATAACCCTTGATTGAATTCCCTTATTCTTGTTAGGGTTTTCAGTTATGTGGGCTAGTAGTCCGGCTAGTTTCATCTTGTTTTTATCTTTTCGATTCATGTCAATTCCTCCAGTGCAGTGGGTGCAGTACCCATAGGAAGGCCATAGTGCTAATTAGGGGTCTTACAAAGTTAATACCATATGGTTGTACTTTGCTACAGCCCCATAAAAATTAGCGAGGGGGGAAGGAAAGTTAGTAGGATTCATCGAGGTCAACTTAGTGGCTTAGTGCTGTTCTGCTTTTAACTAGTATTAATGCAGTAGCAGTGGCGACATTCGTGACAGTCGTGAAGTCTTTTCGCTTTTCCAACCCCCCTTGCCAATCAAAAGGTTGCCCTAGGACATTACAAGTTAGTAACCCTAGTAGGCAGGGAGTTTTTATTCTAGTTCGTAGTTGGTGGAATCTCTTCTTCCAGAAAGTCCCAAACATCTCTGTTTGGGTTCAATGCACTCAAGAATTATCTTGAGATGGGGCGGAGGGGCCACCAACCCCACCACCCTTTCTGTTTGGTTTTATTGGATTAGTTAGTGCCAATCCAATATTTAGCCTGTGTAGTATGATTTGCTTTTTAATTTCTATTTGCTGTGCTTGGTTTGGTGTAGTCGAAGACATGCCCTTAGTATCGCTTATACTTTTAATAAGGGTACTGCAAAGACAATACCATATGGTTGTGTTACTTTCTTAGGCTCCCCAAAGGGCCACCCCCCGGAGGGGGTGGGGCCGCAGTGCAACAGCCGGGCGGTGAACCTCACTCATTCTTGAGTGGGTTCCTCCGTTGGTTCGTCTTCTTCGGTGGCCAAAGGCTCACCTGTTCGGTAGTGGGTTTCTGCGTAGTTCGTGTTCTTGTCGAACTTGTTGTTGAATGCCAACCGTCCGGCGAGGTGTTCAATCTCTGCGTTGAGGTTGGAAGTGGTGGGGGCGTCTTCTTTGCTTGAAGAGCGGAGTGGTTTGGCTTGGCCGACAATGTTAGCGGCTTCTGCACTGAAACAAGAAGCCGCTTCATCACGGACTTGCTGTTCGTAGTTCATCTTGTTGGGGTCGCTTGAGTGGACTCGCTTGACTTCAAGGGCTTCCAACTTGTACCGGGAAAGAAGGGTTCCGAGGTACTCGGAGGTCTTTCGGCGGGTCTTGTCTTCTGTCGCTTGGTCATTCAAGTCCTCAAAGGCCATGGTAACACGGGTTAACCCCGCATGTTGGTCCTCGGGGTCTTTCGCATTCTCAGTTTCAATCCATGTTTTGACTCCACTATATCGAGCCTCGATATAAGCGGGTGTGTACTTGTCCACGGGTTCGGCTGTTGGTGCGGCTTCGGTTGGGGTTGCGGTTTCTGTTTTCGTTTTTGGTGCCATGTCGGGTTCCTCCTTGTTGCTGTTGCACTGCGACACCCATAACGGAGCCGATTGGGTTAATAGGGTCTAAGACAAAGCCCACGACCTAGAATAACCTAGACTAAACCTAATTATTTCACTAATATAAGTACTACCTAAAATTTCTTTATTTCAATAGTAATAGTGTTCAATTGGGCTTATATCCTATACTATATACGCCATAACCGGAACATTCTTGTTCGATTCTTATAAAAATTAGAAAGATAATCACCTCATATGAGGTGGAATCCCAATAAAAGTATATAATTCTTATAATTCTTATTATTATTATGTATATGTAATATGTGTGGGGGGTGAAATTCTCTCCTTGGATTTCCTTTGTTTTATGTGTTAAGGAGTAAGAATAATAAGAATAATAAAAACATCCTCGCAGTCCATCGAATAGAGGTAAGAAGAATACTTGAAAGATAATAATAATAATGTTTTCTTTGTTCGGAAAAGTTAGTTTTTTTGATTAGTAGGATGGCAAATAGGATTTGCCTTTCCTAGTAATTGTCAAATGTTATGTCTAAAAATAAGATTTCTATGAATAGGATTCCTAGGAATAGGATTTCGCAACTCCTGACCTGTTGGCTGGCCCTTATAAAAGAATCAACGACCATAGGGGTGTATGTCCCGGCATACACCGTAGGTTTGTGGCTTGAGTGAGGGGCCTAACGACAACTATTATTACAATAGCACTCGCCACAAACCTGCATCAAGGATGTGAATAAATGCAAAATACCAATATAAATGGAACAGAACAACAAGAAGCAATATGGAAGGAAATGCAAAATGGCGACGGTGATATTATTGTCGGCGCTGGTGCAGGAACTGGAAAGACCTTTACAATTGTAGAGGGCGCTAACCGAATGGAAGGAGAGATGGCATTCTTCGCCTTCAATGCTTCAATTGCTAAAGAACTAGGACAGAGATTGCCCGACAATGTTTATGCGGCAACCTTCCACTCTCTAGGAAACAAAGCGATTAGAACAAACCTCGGATACCGAAAGATGGACAAGTGGAAGACTGCCAACATCATCAAAGACATTATTGGTGGAAACTATTACGCAACACCACTAGTCAAACTAGTGGGTCTAGTAAAAGGAAGTCTAACTTCTCCTACTGATACAAAGGCAATCAAGACTCTAATTGATAAGTTTAACATTCAGTTTAGTAGTGACGAAGATGAAGTCATGGGTGTGCGAAATCTACCTGCCATTCTAGAAATGTCAAAGAAGTCTAAGGTCATTGATTTCGATGATATGATTTGGCTTCCAGTAGTCATGAATCTTCCAATGAAGAAGTACGATGTGGTCTTTGTAGACGAAGCACAAGACTTCAATGAAGCACAGCGAAAACTCATTCTTATGAGTGCTAAGGACACTGGCCGTTGTATTATTGTTGGAGATTCCAATCAAGCAATCTATGGATTCCGTGGCGCTGACAGTGCCAGTATTTCTATCTTTGAAAGAAAGTTGATTTCACTAGGTCGAAAGGTAACTAAACTTCCACTTTCATTATCGTGGCGTTGCCCTACTTCTGTGGTGGCTGAGGCTAATCGTTTTGTGAAAGATTTCCATGCGGTTCCTTCTGCTGAAAAGGGAGTCGTCAATGTTGATGCTCCACTCAACCCAGTGAAAGGGGACATTGTTCTTTGTAGATACAACGCTCCTTTAGTGAGTGCTTTCTATCGACTAATAAGTGAAGGCAAGTCTGCTTATATTTCTGGTAAAGAACTAGGAAAGGGCCTTGTTAATTCCGTAAAGAAAATCACTAAAGACTTGAGCATGTCTACCCAAGACTTTGCTGTTTTGTTAGACAATGACTATGAAAGAACAAGAAAGAAGTTGATTGATGCTGAGAAATTCTATCAAGCGAATTCCTTAGAAGACAAGCACGAATGTTTGTGTTTGTTTGTCTATAGAACAAACACGGTTAGAGAACTCATCAACGAGATTAATCGAATTTTTACTTCCGATGGCAAAGGAGATATTATGCTATCTACGGTACACAAGGCCAAGGGACTTGAAGCAGACAATGTTTTCATTCTAGCCACTGAGAGAATGCCTCACCCTAGAGCAACAGACATGACGGAAGAAATGAATATTTGTTATGTCGCTATTACTAGGGCCAAGAAGGTTCTCAACTACTGTGGGCCAGTGCCAGCAAAGGGAGTTGAGTGAATGGCTAGAAGAACAACATGTACTCATCACAGAAAAAGAAGTCAATATAAGGGTAAGAACTCCTATGCTCTTTCTGCTATGGATGAACTATTTGATAAGAGAAATTCATGGTATTCTAGGGAGTTATTTATTGCCATGGAAGGAATGCTACATCCTAATCATATGCCAAAAAGAGGAAGACTAAACTATCTTTTGAAGATACATTACGCTAAGGACAATGTTCAAGACGGAACACTTGGTCATAGAGAATCAGCAGACTATACCGCACTGTGGGTTAGGAGAGAATGATATGTCTACTAGAGATGCTAAGGCACATAATGGCGACCCCGAATACCTACTAAAACTAATCAAAATGTTTGATGATTATTTGGACAATGTAGTTGAGCATAACTACAATAAGACTAGTACAATTAGGGAAGCATACAAGCAATTCTTTAGAGGTCAACTAGATTGACTTCATAGTTGGGTTTAGCAATAATAAGACAAAAGGCTCATCCCGTTAAGGGGGGTTAGTGGTATTTCCTCCTTGTCTTTCCCAATTGTGGTGGTGCTTACCATGATAAACTGGATTAAAGGATTCTTCGTAACAGAAGAAAAAACAGCAACAAAACCCAAGTGCAAAAAATGTGGCTTGGGTGCATCAGTAATGATGTTAATTGAATTTCAAACCTTGGACATGGTTGAAATTGAAGAAAAGATATTCACTAGATTATGTAGTCAATGTCATGAAGAAGTCCACAGAACTTGGAATCCAACATGGATTCCCGAACCAATAAAGGTGAATAAAAATGAATGAATGCAATGAATGTAAAGGAACTGGCGAGAGGGTTGTGGAATGTCACACCCACGATGTACTATTGAAACAACCATGTTACTGTGTACTATGGGAAGAGAGACTAAAAGAAGAGTTGGCAATTAAAATTGCTAAGGTTCTATCCGAGAAAATTTCTCTTGAAAGAATGAGTCTTTGTATGGCATCTCTAATAGTAGAGAAGCACTATAAAGAAGAAGAATCTAATCGGGCGCTTGAATATAGCGTAGAGCATGGTAATGCCGAATACCTTATGAATTGGGCCATCATGTGAAGCATGGTGGCGAAATGACTAGAAACACAAGAACACTTAAAAGGTTGGAAAAACTACTCAAAAACGGCAAAATGAATACTGCTGAAATAATAGATGAGTACACTGTCCGTTGGCCTAAAGAAGCAAGCAGGGGAACAATAAGCCAATTACTCTCCCGACATAAACAATTTGAAGAAGTTGGTATGGAAAGAGTAATTGCAGAATTTAGCCAATACAGTTACAATGTAATTGTGTGGCAATTAAAAGACGGGCGTATGGTGTAATGGATAGCATACTGGCCTTCTAAGCCGGTGATACGGGTTCGACTCCTGTTACGCCCACCAAGGAACAGTAGCATAGTTTGGTTAATGCTTCCGGCTCATAACCGGACGACCACAGGTTCAAATCCTGTCTGTTCCACTTATTCAAATAGTGTAGTAGTACTATCAATGACTACCGAAAGGGTGCAATGCCCAATAATGAGGAATTACAATGACAATACATGAACAAGACCAAGAAATTTTACTAAAAAGCCTATTTGAAAACGAAGCAGTGACTAAGGAGGGATTGGCTAATGCTCTAATGAGAGCAGGAGCAGATTCACTATCTCCCTTGCCACTAAAACATGCGGTTAGAGCAGGAATGATTTCACTGACTCGCAAGTTTAAAAATTTAGACATTGTGTTATTTTCTATGGAAGTAGGTGGACCGAATGGAACTCTTTACAGTATTACAGAAGAAGCAGACGACTATATTTCTGCTAACTTAACACACCCTATATTAGATGAGAACGGCACTATCATAGGATTCCGATACTCACTACCTAGTTACTCTAGACCGAAAAGAGGAAGGTATCTAAATGGGATTTAAGCGACTAGATAAAGACATAATGGAAAGGTGTGTTCTAGAGGTTATTGATTCCTTAGACGACAATAAAACATATCCCAAGAAAGATATTTACGATGCACTAGTTTTGCTGTATTCAAACTATGCAAGGACTAACCAACTAAAACCATACAACGCACATGGACGGGTTTTTCGTCCTAGTGATAGAAGCAGAGTGGCGCAGTTTGTGCGAGAGAACACACTAAACAAACTCGGCTGGAAAACATACAGAAAAAAATACCGTACTTTCTCTCAAAACGGAAAGCCACAAGATAAACAAATAAGCAAAATAAAGAGGATTAAAAATGAATAAAGAATGTGAACATGAATGGAAATATGTCAAATCATACGGTATGACAGAATGGGATGGATATGGTATTGATGCCGTTGAATGCGAATACGGTATAGCCGAATACTATTGCCCCAAATGTGATGAAACAAAAGAAGAAGAGATTAAAGAGGAATAAAAATGAATGTAGAATTTAAATTAATTGACGATGAACAAATGCCACCTATGGTGATTAGCATGAATGAGAAAGACGAACCCAAGGTAGTGCTAAACACTCACCACCGTATTTGGATTAGTCTTAACCGGCGAATTATTGCAGGTATCATTGATAACCTACAGGATAAAATGGATGAGATACTAACTGGATTCTTATCGGAACAGCGCAAGAATGAAAGAATGGATTCGGAGGACTGGTCATGACTTACAAGAGAGAATTAGGAAACGGACGATGGGACAGAGTGCTTAAGCAAAGAATGATTGCTTTGTCGGAAGCAGATAATTATGATGATGCTAAACTAGAGTGGGAAGCCACTGGCAATGTTTGGTGGGGTACTAATAATGCTCCCGATTGGATTGTTCAGCAGGGAAAATGCCTATGTGGACATACTATTGTTTATCATTTTGAAATCCGCAATACTATTACTGGATACAGAGAAGCAGTAGGTTCCGACCACATTAACTCTTATCTAATTATTAGAGAGATTGCTAATCGCACTGGACTTTCTACTGACGATATTACTGATGCTATGATTGAAGAGTGGATTAATGTTAGAGTGGAAGGAATGAAGAATACTGCATGGTGGAAAGAACACGGCGATGAGTTTGTTAGAAAATTTGTTGCAGTTCGTGAATTAGATTTACGAATTAACTGTACTGAAATCGGTATGAGTTGGACACCACACGGAACTCGCATGAAGCGAAGACTAAACAAGCGAAGGAATGGTGATACCATGGCAAGTCTTGTTTGGAGATGGAATCATCCCGACAACCCCAAGGCACAAATCAACACAAGGGGATGGCCTAACAAAGCCCTACAACTAGACTTAGATGTATTCTATACATCAGTAGGGGATGTAGCAAACACCAACGCTACGGACGAGGAAAGCATCAAGGCAAGGATGGAAGAAATCATCAACAATAAGAGGTATGCTAAGTTACCCGAAATCGTTGAGTACTTCGGTTTTAACCACAACGGATACTTGGACGACCTTTCGCTATGCGTCCCTAGGGACTATGAATTCTTGATTCGGCTTCATGCCAACTTTACAAGTTCTAATAATCAAGACTTACAGCAACACGACATTAACAGAATACTCATGCTATTGAAGCCTCCTTCGGAAAGGCTTCTAGAGATGGCTGGAGAGGCTGGATTGAGGGACTGCGAGAAATACTCCCACATCCAACTAGAAAGAATTGTAGGGCGGAGCCTACTAAAAAGTGATGGCTTAAATAGGTCTTCACTAATGGGTAATACAGACAGGTGATATTATGGTAACACTAAGAATTTTGAACGAAACAGGACATACAGAATTAGAGATGGCTTCTTCGGAAGTCATTGAACAGATTGACGCACACCCAACACATTGGTTGTTCGTTGATGGAGAAATGGTTAGTCGAGAACAGATTAGCGAGATAAATTGGGACGATGTAACTTCGGTTGATTTGACCCCCGCTATCGTTGGAGGAAATCTTTGAGTTTCTAACTCTTACCCATCAACTCCGGTGACAACTAATGCCTCTCTTCCGAGATTTTGAAGAGTGTAAGAAAATCGCAGTTCTTATACTACTAGATTTCTTAGAAGAGGGGCATCCTTTGGTGAAAGAACTACTTGACCGTATTAAATACGAAGAGTCTTCCGAAAGGAAGAGCAAAGGAAAGTGCTACATGGTCACAACTAAACTAAAAAAAGCACTGTGGCACAATGAAGAAGCAATAAGTATGGGATTCGATGCTTATTTGCGTAGAATAGTAGAATCAAAACGATTTGAAATAGACTACAAGGAGGCAAACCCTTGACCAAAAATCCAGAATATACCAACAATAACCGAGGTCGCCCAATAGCGACTAAGTGCAGAGTATGTGGTGGCTCTCTAATAACACCACAAGACATAAAATTAGAGGCACATGAAGAGTGCCTTAAACAATACAAATCAAACAACTACATAATGTGATTAACATGTATATACACAATTTACAAATAGGAAGACAAAACAACCGAGAAAGAACTACTGTACCCTTTACTACTGTACTAGAAAGCAACGGCAGGGATTTAACCTTAGGCGCAAACAAGAAAATTAATGGCTATTACATTAAGCCCTTTCAAGAATTCCTTACTACTTCAACTGATACTGCGTTGGGGCAAGGAGATGCGCTACTCTCAAGTACTGTTGATAACCTTAAAATCTTTATAACAAGCGAACGATTTGATAGAACAGATAATCCTGTTCTTGTTTTTGGTCTTTTCGGAACAGAAGACATAGATAAGTATTTTACATTCACTGGTAAGACACCCGGCCATTATTCATGGGACCGTTATACCCATGGAAAAAAACACCGTGACTATCCAGTTGATGAGGAAGAAAAACAATATCAAGATATTATACCTACCTATGAACTGATGATTACTAAACAAAAGGGAGCCTACTACCTCAATGGTGGAAGAAAGTCTTTGAAAGAAATCTATCACACTATAGGTAGAATACTACATCTTCTAGACGGAGCATATTCTAGAGGGGATGTAGTTACTAGAACAACTATTAGAGAACTAGCAGATAGGATAATATCTACCCCCGCCGATATTTCTTATGCTCTCACTAACATGGTTCCTTTCCAGTTCTATCACGACGGCAGATTAGAAAGAGTCCGTTTAAAGTTAATGGCCATCGGAGAAGAGTCCTATGCTATTGAAATTAGTTCTAACTTATGGGGTAGGATTTCCGAATCTAATTTAGTCACTTACTTGAATTCCTATGTCCATGGTAGTGCAAGAGGGTCTTGGAAGAACTTAAGCCCCCGCCGACTATACACGAAACTGATAAACAGAGAACCAAGCGATTCCGAATTAAAACTAATGATAGCCTTTTTACAACAAAACAGAAGTGCAGACTTAGTGGAGAAAAGAGCAATGAGTCTTCTAGACGATATTCTAGAAAAGTATCCAAACAGAGTATCTAGAAGAATTAATGAAGTCAGTAAGGAAATTTACATTGTAGTTAGGGGACAAGTAAATGATTGGTTGTTGAGAGGCAATACTGCTGATATGAATCGTATAAGTGTAGGGCCGCAATCTGTTACCACTAGACAATTACGAAATAATGATGTAGATAATTTGTTACAGTGGAGTGGTTCTATTTGCATTAATACTGGAGGTAAGTCACCATCTATGGGCGACCAGTTCGCTACAAGAATCTTTTCTCTATTGAATGACAAATTAACAATAGGTAGAGTTTCTACCATATCTTTGATAAAACCTAATTATAGAATTGATAACATCCACTGCCCCAAGGTTCTAACTGAAAATATGGAAATGCCCATATTCCCTACCGAGGGAATATCAAATACAATAAAGGTGAATAAAGATGAAGTGCCCGGAATGTCAAGCGAATAATAATACATACGATGAAAGGTTAGGAGAAACTATTTGTGTTGAGTGTGGGCTTGTTTTAGTCTTAACACCATTTGAACATGGAACATATTCTCATGATTCTAATGGAAACCTTCTAAGAGAGAAGTGGTCGAATAACTTACATAAGTTAGGACTGCAAACAATCAAGTCTAGTACTATATCTTTTAGAGCAGTAGAAAACACAGCAATATACAAGGGTATTGCTATGTGCAAACTCTTAATGTCTTCCTTGAAGTTACCAAAATATATCTTCAATCAAGTGGAAGAACTTTACATTAGACTGTACCGTAAGAACATATTTACTACTACCCCCTTAGAGGATAGAGCGGCGGCACTTGTCTACTACTGCTTGAGAAGAGAGAACCTACCCTTTACTTTGAATGAAGTGTGTAGGGAGTATTCTTGTACTTCTAAGCCGGTGTTTCACCTAGCAAGGAAAGTAGCAAAGGCAGAGGGGAAAACTTCTGTGTTTCTAATAAAAGAATGTAGGCCGTTCGCTGAGAAGTATGCCATGGCATTAGGAAGTTCTTCTTATGTCGGTAAAGTCAGTAGGTTGAGTACTTACTTCGACAGTCTAATATCTTTAGCAAATGAAAACACTAGGCCGAGTACTTCTGCGGCCTACTGTTCTATAGTATCTACTATGGAAAATATGTCCTTGACTAACAAGGAGATTGGTGAAGTGTGTGGGGTCGGGTATGACGCCATAGGTAGGGAAGTTAAACGCCTACTTAAATTAAAAAATACAAATAAAAAACAAATAAAAGGAAAGGGAATAGAATGGTTAGAAAGATTTTGATTATAGGCGCAGGTGGCATTGGGAGTTATCTCATTGACACCTTAGACAACTTAACTGGAAACGGAACACATAACAGTGGACTCTACGAGATTACTGTTAGCGACCCCGATACAGTAGAAACAAAGAACATAACATACCAACGCTTTAGTGCAGATGATGTAGGTAAAAACAAGGCTCTAGTTATGAAGAACAGATACAACATGGTGGTCAGTGGTAGTAAGTTTCCTATTCTAGTAGAAGACCAACTAACTGGATACGACTTAGTTGTGTGCTGTGTAGATAATCTACACACTAGAAGAATGTTATATCGTGCTAATGTTGAAGAAATTAAGTGGCTAGACTTGCGTTCTCAAGGCAGAAATGCCGCTCTTGTTTCTTACAAGGCGGAGCCATCAACATACGATACTTTACTTGCAGGACCGGAAGGTTCTTTCTCTTGTCAAGGAGATTCGTGGAATGGCTCTACAGAAGGTATTCATTTCATGCATTCAGTGATTGCTGGAGTGGGCGCTCAGTGGATGCAACGCTGGTTTGCTGGAGAGAGTGTTAATCCGTTTATGGTGGTGAATGTATGAAAACAAAAATGAACCAATGCTACAACTGTAATGGAGGCGTTATCGCCTACACCCGCCAACGGGAAGACCCTGTTTGGCAGTGCTTATGCAAAGGTGAAGAAGAATGAAGTGCGATGTTTGTCATGGTAAAATAGACGAGCATAGTTACAACGGTAAAGTTTTTTGGACTGAGGGACATAACGCACAACCTTTGGTAGATGGTCGATGTTGCGACGCTTGTAATAAGTTAGTTATTGGATTTAGAATGTTTGGCTTCAAGGTTCATAGAAGTGAAGACTTCGACTCTCCAAGTGCTAAACTTCAAGTCGAAAGACAAAGAGATGAACTACTCAAGTTTGCAGTTATGCTAAGGCTAGCAAGAGGTGAAGAAGAATGAGAGAGGATACTTTAATCAAAGGGTTCATTTGTGAACGAACAGAAAACTGTAAAGACTTGGAAACGGTTGTTAGAATGAAAAGAGAAGATACAACCGCATGTTGTCTTGAATGTAACTATGTTTGGAAAATGAAAACTATTGGCATAATAAGAGAAATGGAGGAAGACGAATGAGCAAAAGCGGAGATTGGTACATTAAAGTACATGGAGAAGACGATGATAGACATGATTGGGGCGAAGCAGAAGCAGACCATGAAGCGCACTGTCAAGGACTAATAGAGACCTTAATTAGAGATAGTTTTGATGGGGATTGGTCAGCAGTAGCATTCCACAATTCTATTTGGGAAGCATCTACTAAAATCCTCAATGGGTTGGAAGTACAAGTTGTTGTCGATGGCAAAGACAGATTACATATTTCCTTTGGAAGTCCGGGGTTTGTTTCCTTTAAGGTTCAACCTTTAGGAATGTCCCTACCTGTTAAATGTTGGATTCATACTCATCCATTCGGTTCTGCGTATTTTAGTGGAACTGATTGGAATACTGTTGGTAAGTGGGAACCTTTGATGCACAATGCAATTGTTCTAGGTGGCATAGGCCACTATGGTATTTGGAATAATAAGCACCCCAAACAACTTGATATTTATCGTAACTTTGAATACGACAGAAGGCAACATAAGCGAGAATACAAACCTGCTGAAATTAAAACCACTATCAATGAAATGCTACTAGAGAAGAATTGGGATGGAGATGAAGAAGAATGATTGACACAGACAAATGGATAGCATCAGCGAGAGTATCGTTGGATGAATTGGAAAAGGAAGTCAAGCGGTTGCGTAATCAAGTTAGCAAGGCTAAGGAATGGGTGAGAAGTTACTTCATTAACATGAGTGGAGATTTCAATAGTTTAGAGGATAAAGTAGTGTATGATGATTTCATGCAACAAATGGGGATGAAGAAGAATGATTGACACAGACAAATACGATTTTGAAAAGGCATTGAAGTTCGTTGAGTTCACGATATGGAACTCAATAGTTGAACACGAAAAAGCAGAAGCACCCCCATCGGTGATTGCTGAA
>Ga0209337_1001951_pt1 | contig 15256 bp, 26 predicted proteins | sample LinPmetageLP53_FD_184044 | JGI IMG/M metagenome (GOLD analysis project Ga0209337, IMG submission 184044) | Marine viral communities from the Pacific Ocean - LP-53 (SPAdes) (version 2) | ecosystem: Environmental > Aquatic > Marine > Oceanic | place: Pacific Ocean | collected 2010-02-08
GGCCGTCGTTTTGCCACCATTACTGATATGAAGGTGGGTGACGGCAACCAGCAGGCCGCAGTGGGTACGACGGTAGCGTTATTGGAGCAAGGCTCGCGGGTCATGAGTGCTGTGCATAAGCGCCTGCACTACAGCATGAAACAAGAGTTTAAGCTTCTGGCGCGGGTCATGTCGGAGTATTTGCCGCAAGAGTATCCTTATGCGGTAGAGGGTGGCGACCGCACCGTGATGCGTGAGGATTTTGACGACCGCGTGGATGTTGTGCCGGTGTCCAATCCCAACTCCTTCTCGCAGGCCCAGCGTATTTCTCTGGCGCAGTCTCAGTTACAGATGGCTACGCAAGCGCCACAGATACACGATATGCACGAAGCGTACCGACGTATGTACGAGGCGCTTGGTGTTAGTGACATAGATAAAATCTTGATTGCACCTTCTTCGGAAGATCCAATACCGAAAGATCCGGCGCAAGAGAACATTGACACGATTGACAGTGTTCAGTTGAAAGCGTTTGAGGGGCAGGATCATGACGCGCATATTTTGGCGCACTTGACCTTTGGCACGTCGCCCATGTTGCAAGCGTTGCCGCAGTCGGCTATTTCGCTTCAGAAACACATTATCGAGCATGTGAAGATCAAGTGTCAGGAGATGGCGACGGCACAATTATTGCAACAGACGGGCGGCCAAGCATTAACGCCGGATCTGGAGCTTCAGTTGGAGTCCATGGTGGCCCAGATGAACGCGCAGGAGTTTGGCAATCTGAAACAGCTTACGGCGCAGATAACGGGTCAAGGCCAAGGGCCTGATCCTCTGGTACAATTGAAGCAACAAGAGCTTCAGTTGGATGCTCAGAAGCAACAAGCAGATATGCAAATGGATCAAGCTGATTTGCAGATGGATCAACAACGTATGGCTAACAAGCAGACGGAATTCCAGCAACGCTTGTCTAGCCAAGAACGCCAAACACAAGCTAGAATTGATGCGGCTCGCGAAAGAGAGCTACTAAAGATGAGGAATAATTAAATGAGAGTCAAAGTAAACGGCGCTCCGCCGGTCAAAGCCCCTACTCCTGTTGCTAAGGCTGAAATTAAAGGCCAAGGCTCTATCCCTTATGCTGTTGCTAAGGAAGAAAAAACGCCGGATACGGTCATGGGTAAAATCACAACGGGCAAGAAACGTGGCATGGGTGCCGCGCTTCGCGGCTCACGGTTCACTAGTTGTTGAGGTAAGTCATGGCTGTTTCTCGCGAAAGATTAGACCAGCTTTATAACGAGCTTTTTGATCGTACAACCGGCGCGGAAGACGCAGGGGCTGAGTATTGGATGAACTCGGGGCTTACGGGAGAGGCGCTTCGGGACGCTTTGGTTGCGGGAGCGCAGGGAGCGGATGCCGTTAAGTTCCAAAGCGACCAACAAGCGTTGACACAACTACCTTACGCACAACGGGCTTCTGATGTAGATCAGATGTATAGAGAGCTTTTTGGGCGTCCAGCCGAACAAGCGGGGCTAGAGTATTGGTTAAGCACCGGATTGGCTGGAGAAGCCCTTCGGGACCAACTTGTAGCCGCCGCTTCATCGCAAGCGGAAGACTCAACCGACCGGCAAGGTTTTATTAACCGTCAGGCCGCCTTAGCCGCCGGACAAACACCGGAAGGCTATAAAACGTATAATCCCGCAGGACCCGCAGGACCACCCGGTTATTTCACGGAGCTTCAAGACCAGTTTACCGATATGCAGGAAGAAATAGCCGCGCTCAATGTTTTGTTAGCGGAACAACAATCCGGAGGAAGTTCGTCTTCGGTAGGGTCAGTAGGCGTTCCGGGTGGAGTGTCGGTAGGTCAACCGGGTGGAGAAACCACAACGACCGCTTCTGGTAGTTCTTATGCAATGCCCACTGTTGCTCCACCAATGGACAACCCTTATTTGGCACAACTGCCAACCAATCCTCCTGTGGGCTATATTCCGCCCACACCTGAGATGTTGGACGCGTACCGTTATGAGCAGTTCTACAACCAAGGGATGGTTCCGCCGGTAGACCAAGGCATAGGGGGTCTTAGTTACTTCGGCATACCGCCTTCTCAAATCCAAGCGTCTTTGACCGGATTCTGATGTTAGACGCTTTAATTGGCCCTGTCACAGGACTGCTAGACAAGTTTATACCTGATGCGGATGAACGAGCGAGGCTAGCGCATGAAATTGCCACCATGTCTGAGCGTCATGCTCAACAACTTGCAAAGGGCCAAATTGAAATTAACAAGGCCGAAGCCGCCCACAAAAACATGTTTGTGGCAGGTTGGCGTCCGTTTGTTGGCTGGACTTGCGGTATTGCTTTGGCTTGGCACTTTGTCGGCCAGCCTCTTGCTGTTTTTGTTATTGTTTATTCTGGTGTTGAATCCCCTCCACTACCTACATTTGAAATGGAAAGCCTTCTCACCGTCCTTTTAGGTATGTTGGGGCTAGGGGGTTTGCGGACCTTCGAAAAAACTAAAGGTGTTTCTAGAGAAAAATGATTACTCCCGAGACAATAGACCGCTGGAGATTTTTACCACGGTTTTTTATGTTTGCCATGATTGGCATGACTTATCGCGTGGTTGAGTGGTTTATGGATATCCCTGACCCAAGCTTAGAACAAGCGGGGCTAGTGTCGGTTATGACCGGAGCGTTGACCGGATCTTTTGGTTTATTTTTAGGCTCCGGCAAAAAAGAATGACGTATCAATATTTTTCTGAGGAGGAGTTTGTTTGCTCCGAAACCGGAGAAAACAAGATAACCCCCGAGTTTTTGCAAGCCTTAGATAACCTCCGATCCGCTTGCGGTTTTCCTTTCTACATTACTTCGGGGTATCGTTCCCCCGACCACAGCCTTGAGCGCGTAAAGGTCAAGCCCGGAACTCATGCACAAGGCATCGCGGCGGACATACACGTTGAAAACGGCATAGAGCGGTACAAAATAGTAGAAGAAGCGATCAAGTTGGGTTTTGGCGGCATTGGCGTAGCAAAAATGTTTGTTCACGTTGATATTCGCACTACCGGGCCTGTTATGTGGACATATTAGTTGCTCCTTTAAGAATGTCATGTTATATAGATAAGATATTCTAAGATGGAGCGCATGTGGATTCTTTATACTTAGCTCAATTTATGCAACGAGCCATAAAAGAGCGCCGCACTCAGATTTTAGAGTTGTTAGAAAACAACCATGTTAAGTCGATAGAGCAGTATCAAAATTTGATGGGCGAAATATCGGCTTTAAATTTTATTTCACAGGAACTCTCGGGCCTGCTAGAAAAACAGGAGCAACTAAATGACTGATGTAGCTGAAAAAATAGACTTAGATGCCGCCGCAGAAGGCGTCCAAGCTCTTTACAAAGCGCCTCAACCCAAAGTCTTAGATCCAGAAGCCATGGATAAAAGCCTTTTGGAAAGAATGCCCCAACCCACCGGTTGGCGAATGCTAATTTTGCCGTACCGAGGTAAGGAAACCACGGAAGGTGGAATATATCTCCCAACACAAGTTCTGAACGACTCTCAGATTCAGACAGTAGTGGGATATGTCGTCAAGCAAGGCCCTCTTTGTTACAAAGACACCGAAAAATTCCCCGATGGTCCGTGGTGTACCGAAAAACAGTGGGTTGTTTTTGCCCGCTATGCCGGTTCACGGTTCCGTATTAATGGCGGGGAATGCAGGATTTTGAACGATGATGAAGTCCTTGCTGTGATTGATGATCCGGAAGACATTCTTAGCCTGTAAGGAGGTATGGTATGGCCAATGCGGCAGAAGAAGCTCAATTTGAGCTAGATGTAGGGGATGCAGAAGCTACCGAAGTGGAGCTTGAGCAACCCGAAGAAAAAAATGTTCCACGTGGAACAACTGATTCAGAAATAGAGGTTGTTGAAGAAAACTCTGCCAACGAAGACTCGGAGGTAGAGCAATACAGCGAATCTGTTCAAAAGCGCATTAATCGCCTGACTAAAAAAATGCGGGATGCGGAACGAGAACGAGAAGAAGCTCTTCAATACGCTAAAAATGTGCAAACGGAAGCAGAAAAAGTCCGCCAACGTATGCAAACCCTAGACCAAGGGTTTATGAATGAATATGGTCAACGCATATCTATACAGCAACAACAGGCAGAAGCAAACCTTAGACGTGCTGTAGAGCTAGGCGATCCTGATGGAACGGTACAGGCGCAAAAAGATCTAACTAGCCTTACTATTGCGGCAGACGGTTACGCCAAAGCGCAACGACAAGCGGAAGCTAGGGCTAGTCAGCCACAACAGCCTATGGCACAACCTGCTCCGCAGGCCGCGCCCCCACAGCCCCAACGACCTGACCCCAAAGCAGAGCAATGGGCAGAGAAAAACTCTTGGTTCGGGAATGATGAGGCGATGACCTTCGCCGCCTTTGGAATTCATAAAAAACTTATTGAGGACGAAGGATTTGATCCTCAGACCAATGACTATTATAATGAGCTTGACTCTAGAATTAAGCGGGAGTTCCCGCATAAATTTGGAGAAGAGCAATCACCTAGTCGCAAGCCCGCTCAGAACGTGGCTGGGGTGTCACGCTCCGCAACATCTGGGCGCAACGGTAGAAGGGTCAAACTCTCTCAGACCCAAGTAGCAATTGCTAAAAAATTGGGAGTGCCGCTTGAAGAATACGCGAAATACGTTAAGGAGTAACGATATGTCCGAAGAGAAGAAAGGCTTTGAGGGCATTACGCGCTCCTCACGTGAAACAGCGTCAAGGGAGAAACAGGGAAGGCGTAAGCCTTGGGCTCCCCCATCTATGTTAGATGCACCGCCTGCACCAGAGGGCTACAAACATCGTTGGATACGCGCCGAAGTAAGGGGTTTTGATGACACCAAAAACATTTCGGCAAGACTGCGAGAAGGCTACGAGCTTGTTCGTCAGGACGAATATCCAGATTTTGAGTCTCCGGTAATTGATTCAGGTAAATATGAAGGTGTGTTTGGCGTCGGTGGATTGATGCTCGCACGTATTCCGCTTGAAACAGTCCAAGAACGCGCTCAGTACTTTTCTGAACGAAACGCGGATCAAATGGAAGCTGTCGAAAGCGATATGTTGCGAGAAAACGCTCATCCAACGATGACAATCGGCAAAGCCGAGCGTCAGAGTCGTGTAACTTTCGGCGGCCCCAAAAAATAGGGCCGCACAGAATGGAGAACTAAGTAATGGCAAATCAAGAAACTGCCTTCGGTCTTCGTCCTGTTGGGCTTGTAGGAAGCGGTGTTAACAGCACTGGTGTTACTGAGTATGAAATTGCCAGTAACAACACAAATGCCATTTTTAATGGTTCAATTGTGGTTCCTTTAGCCGCAGGCGTAATTGACCAAGCGGGAGCAACTAATGGCGGCACTACGCAAGCCCTTGGTGTTCTTGTCGGGGTTCAATACCAAGATGCTACTCAGAAGAAGCCTGTATGGCTCAACTACTGGCCCGGATCAGGTGGCGTGTCTGTAGACACTAACTTCCCGGTAAAAGCTCTTGTAGCTGATAACCCCAATCAACTGTTCGTCGTAGCGGCGGATGCAACCCTCACCAACCGAGCTACTGCTTTGGCGGCTGTTTTTGCTAACGCTAGTTTGGGAACTTCTGCTCGTACCGGTTCTACCGATACAGGTAAGTCGAATTCTCAGCTAGGCGTAAGCACTATTGCCACCACGGCAACGTTACCTTTGCGTATCGTAGGCTTGGTTGATGACGACGCAAATAACGATTATGCGTCTGCGGGAGCGCACCTGCTAGTTAGGTTGAATGCTCATTTTAATGCTGGCACCCGTTCGTTTGCTTCTCAAACGACGGCTGACTCAACTGGAATCTAAAGGAGATTAAGTAATGGCTATTTCTCGCGCACAGTTGGCGAAGGAACTTGAGCCGGGGCTTAACGCTCTTTTTGGACTTGAGTTCGACCGCTACGAACAGGAACACGCTGAAATCTTCGACGAAGAATCTTCAGATCGTGCCTTTGAAGAAGAAGTAATGCTATCTGGCTTCGGTACTGCACCGGTTAAGTCAGAAGGTGGTTCTATTTCGTTTGATGACGCGCAGGAAACATTTACTGCACGTTATACTCACGAAACTATCGCGCTTGCATTCTCAATTACTGAGGAAGCAATCGAAGATAATCTGTATGACCGCCTTGCTTCTCGTTATACCCGTGCTTTGGCACGGTCCATGTCACAAACCAAGCAAATAAAGGCCGCTTCAATTCTGAACAACGCCTTTAACACTGGTGCGCCTGTTGGTGATGGAGCGGCACTTTGTTCCGCCGCACACCCGTCTCTTTCGGGTAACCAACGAAATCTTTTAACCACTGCGGCAGATCTCAACGAGACTTCTCTTGAGCAGATGCTGATCGATATCGCTGGTCTTACCGACGAGCGTGGTTTAAAGATTGCTGTACGTGGCATGAAGCTGATTATCCCGAAGGAACTGCAATTTATCGCAGAGCGAGTTATTAACTCCAACCTCCGTCCGGGTACGGCTGACAACGACCTTAACGCCACCAAGTCTATGGGTATGATCCCTGATGGCGCGGTAGTTAACCATTTCTTGACCGATACGGATGCGTTTTTCATTAAGACTGATGCACCTAACGGCTTTAAGATGTTTAACCGAAGCCCCATCAAGACTGCAATGGAAGGCGACTTCGATACTGGCAACATGCGTTTCAAAGCGCGTGAGCGATACAGTTTCGGTGTTTCCGATTGGCGTTGTGTCTTCGGCACCCCCGGTGCCTAATAGATCTTCGGATCTTACAAGGGCGGCATTTGCCGCCCTTTCTTTTTGCGTATACAATAAGCATGTCCTGACATCCGCATGGTGCGGATGACACTAGCCACGACAGGAGATCTTCATGGCGACTACTACTTTTTCTGGCCCTATTAAAGCTGGAACCATCAAAAATACCACGGGCACCACGTTGGGTTCTAACGTAAAGAACACCGGCCAAGTTGTCATGGCGCAAACCTTTTCAACAGGAACGGACTTGGCGGGCGGTGCATCTGCGGCTAACAACACTACTGTTGTCATCCCGGCTAACTCCCAAATTATTGACTGCGTGATTGACTGCCCTACCGCTATGGGCAACGCCACTGCGGTATTAAGCGTGGGCGACACAGTTGGCGGTAATGCCACATTTGTTAACTCCTTTTCAATTACTGTGGCTTCTGGCGCGGGTCGTAAATACCCCACTACAGAGGCTGGCGGCGCATTGGCGTGGGCCGATACAGGTACTGCTGATAAAAAGCTTACTTGGACAACTACTGGCGCTACAGACGCCGGTGAGATTCGGGTAACAATCCTGTATCAACAAAACATTAACCTTGCGTAAAGGGGTTAAGGTATGGCTAATTCAGACGTAAAATCAAAACGTCTGACCGGGACAGGCTCTGCTTCGGTAGGGCCTGCTCGTATTCGCCAGATTCAGGTTCTTTCTACTTCGGGCACTCCCCGCCTTACGGTTACCGATGGTAACGGGGGCAGTACAGTGTTGGATTTAGATTTTTCCGCTAGCGAAACGCACTCGGTCAACATCCCCGACGAAGGGATAAGAGTATCGGACATTTATGTGTCGGTGCTTACTAATATTACTGCCATCACGGTGTTTTTTAGCTAAGGTAAAGAGATATGGCCTCCGAAGTAAAAGCAACGTATTTAACTGCTTCTGGTACTGTTTTTGCTGGAAGAGCTAGAATTAAAGCGATTCACTACATGTGTGGAAGCTCTCCAAGTCTTGTTCTTAAAAACAAGGATGCTAATGGAGATACTTTTTTAACTATGGCTTTTGCTAACAACACCGACGACAACGTGTATTTACCTGATGAAGGTATGATTTTTCCAGACGGGTGTTTTGTAGTATTAACCAATATTACAAATGTCACGGTTTTTTATAACTAATGGCTACGACCAAGAATGTAAAACGCTTACCTTCTGGTCGATTACAATATCGTGGTGAAACGTTTTCAGGGTATAACAAACCCAAGAAAACGCCGGGAAAACCCAAGAAAAGTGCGGTTTTAGCCAAGAAAGGCGCAGAAGTAAAGCTTGTTCGTTTTGGCGATCCCAATATGTCTATCAAGAAAGCTCAACCGGCCCGTAGAAGTAATTTTAGGGCGCGTCACAATTGTGATACGGCAAAAGATAAATTTACCCCTCGGTATTGGTCTTGTAAGGCTTGGTAGGATAATTATGATGTCTAAAGATGAAATGAGAGGTCTAACTTACTTACGAAGTGGCGGCTCTGCGTCTAAAAAAAGTAAAGGAAGTAAGATTTGTCCTGCAGGTAAAGCTTGGGCAAAACGAACTTTTGATACCTACCCTTCTGCTTATGCCAATATGGCTGCTAGCAAATATTGCAAAGACCCTAACTATGCCAAAAAAGCAAAGGGTAAAGCTTGATGGGTGAGTTAGCTGAATGGAAAAAACAAGATTGGGTTCGCATCGACAGCAGTGGCAACATTGTTGGCGAATGTGGTACGTCGAAAGATAAAAAGAACCCAGATCGTTGTTTACCGCGTTCTAAAGCAAACAGTTTAAGTAAAGCTGAACGGGCTGCTACAGCTAAAAAAAAGAAGCGTGAAGGGGCTCAAGGTAAACAAGTTGTGTCAAACACTAAAGCAGCCAAAGTTAAAATGGCTGCTAATGGTGGTGCAATGCTTAAAAATCACCGAGGCTGCGGTGCAGTCATGTCTGAACGTCGTAAAAGAACTCGTTACACATAGGAGAAATAAAATGCCAGGAAGTAGAGTTAATTTAGGAAATGCAGGGCACAAGTCCTCTAAAGGCGGCGCAATGAAGAAGTCTAAAGGCGGCGCAATGATGAAGCCTCCGGGGATGAAAGATGGCGGCGCTCTTGAAATGACCAAGGTTGGTGGTAAAAAAGTTCCAAAATTTGCTGCAGACGGCAAAGGCGCTAAGGATCTAATGAAAAAAGCCAAGGGCGGTGCTGTTAAAAGAGCCAAAGGTGGTGCATTAATGAAGAAAAAGAAGCCTACGGGCGAATGATTAATGTCTCATCTAATCAGCAACATCCCGTATTTTAAATGCTGGGTGCGAAAAGAATTTACATGTGACCACCAGCGATATCACGGTGAGTTTTTACATGCGCTTGCTATAGCGGTAAATACAATTCCAGATAGATCTTTGAGTTTTCAAGTGGTTTTTACTGGAATTACAGACACTTCCGATGACGTTGAGTCAAACGTCCACGGAGGAGCAATGTGGGCACGTATGCCAATACAAGCTTTGGTAGCTGATGTGCCTTTAGATGATTGGCCCGATAGGATGGAGGACCATATTTGCCAGCCGTGGGACTGCGAGTCTATTGATCACAGTGTTATTGTCATAGATCGCGTCAGTTCAAGTCCGTGGATGGCCAAAGTCAACCATGAGTTTTATGAGGCGCGGTATGTTATGACAATTGATTATACCGGAAACACTATTGCGGATTCTCCAGATCAGCATAAACAAAGTCATTTGTTATATCTGACAGAAGGCCCGTGGGCAGGTAATATGGTGGCATTACCAAATAACCGGGTAAGAGCTACGTCGCCCGCATTGTGGAACACCGGAGAGGGTGCGCCTGATTTTACGCCTAGCCAGTACACGCATACGGCGGAGGGGCACAGTAGCTATACGAATTCAAACATAACGTTTGATAATCTGTATTCGGAAGGGGTGGAATAACATGACTACTTCTAGTTCGACGGACTTTGAGTTAGATGTAAGTGACTACATCGAAGAGGCCTATGAACGCTGCGGACTAGAGGTGCGCACAGGTTATGACCTAAAAACAGCAAAAAGATCGCTTAACTTGATGTTAGCGGATTGGGCAAACCGAGGTTTGAATCAATGGACTATTGAGCAGACTACCGTTTCTCTTACGGAAGGCACGGCAGAATATGCCCTTGGGTCATCCGCCATTGATGTGCTGGACGCTGTTATACGACGAAGTGGCACCGATTTTGCGCTAGAAAGGATTAGTAGAGGTGATTACATCAACATACCTACTAAAACCACTAAAGCGCGACCTTCTCAGTTTTTTGTAGACCGCCAAATCAACCCTGTTTTGAAGCTTTGGCCTGTGCCTGACAACAGTGTAGATACGGTTCTTATTGACAAGCTTGTTCGCATGGACGATGCAGACACGTTCACAAATACCATGGATTTACCATTTAGATTTTACCCTTGTTTAGCCGCAGGATTGGCTTATTACTTAGCTATGAAGCGGGCTCCAGAAAGAGTTCAGCTGTTAAAAGCGGTGTATGAAGAAGAGTTTGATCGGGCGGCGTCTGAGGATAGAGACAGGTCTTCTTTTAATATACAGCCCTCAATGGCCTATTCAAGGATATTGTGATGGCTCGATTTGCTAATGGAAAGTTTGCCTACGGGATATCAGATCGTTCCGGATTTCGTTACAAGCTTAACAATATGAAGCGTGAGTGGACGGGCATGTTGGTTGGTCCGGATGAATATGATCCAAAGCAACCGCAGCTGGAACCTCGTAGGAAAGCCGTTGATCCACAAGCTATTTTAAACCCAAGGCCACAGACAGAAAATCCAACAAGTGCATTTTTGGTCAAAACAACGAACAGTATTCGCTATTTGGGAGAAGGTAATTGGGCCACGGCGGGCGTAGCGCAACTCCCTTCTGAAATAACCAATACGGAGGCCCTAGCGGGTTCTGTAGGATCAGTTACGGTGACAACAACATGAGCTTTACTTATGCCGAGTTAAAGCAGGCAATAAAAGACTATACGGAAAACGACGAAACGACGTTTACTAACAATCTGCCTGTTTTTATTCGTAATGCGGAAGAGCGTATTTTAAAGAATGTGCAGCTTTCTGAGTTTCGTAAAAACGTTACAGGCAGCTCTACCACAACAAATCAATATTTAGATTGCCCATCAGACTTTTTGGCACCTTTTTCGCTGTCTTTTGAGGTTTCTTCGTCAAAAGTGTTTGTGGAATATAAAGATGTGAATTTTATTCAAACGTTTCATCCCGATGTAAGTTCTACCGGAACCCCTAGATACTATGCTTTGTTTGACAGCAGCAATTTTATTCTTGCGCCTACACCCGATGCTGGATTAGTTGCAGAATTACATTATTTTTATCGCCCGGCTAGCTTGACAAGTCTCAGTGAATCTAGCCAATCGTGGCTTAGTGAAAATGCGCCTTTGGCTCTTTTGTATGGAAGTCTTTTAGAAGCTTATACTTTTATGAAAGGCGAGCAAGATGTCTTGGGTTTGTATGCTTCTCAGCTGCAAAATGCATTGGTTGCTCTAAAACAATTTGGAGAGGCTAAAGAGGTTACAGATCAATATATGACCGGTATGATTATAAGGCCTAAACAATGAACTTTGAAGGAGTTACAATATCACCGGGTATTGTTGAAGTTCAAACTACTCAACATCGTGGTTTCACCCCGGAAGAGGTGGCAGATCGATGCTTAACTAAACTTCTTAATGTTTCTGATACGGCTCCGTCCGTAATCAGGGACCAAGCGATAGCTTATAAGGAGAATATGAGAGCGGTTATTGTGTTTTATATGAAAGAAGCCGTTCAAAGTGACAGAACCACGGTTGGAAACGCTTTGCTTGATGCGGGGCATAAAGATTTGGCCGAAATGATTAGGAGACTATGACATGGCTTTCAGCGGAAACTTCATGTGTTCGTCCTTTAAGCAAGAATTGCTTACTGGCGCTCACAATTTTACAAACGGTGCTCACACCTTCAAATTGGCAATGTACACTAACAGCGCCTCATTTAATGCGGCAACTACTGCATATACGACGGGCAATGAAATTAGTGGAACAGGCTACTCAGCGGGCGGTGGGACATTAACCAATGTGACGCCAACTTTGTCTGGTACTACAGCCCTTACGGACTTTGCAGACCTCACCTTTGGGTCGTCAACACTGACGGCGCGTGGAGCACTTATATACAACACAACAACTAGCGGTGGATCGAATACGACAGACACCGTTTTAGTGTTAGATTTTGGTTCTGACAAGTCATCTAGTTCTGGCGACTTTACCATTGTGTTTCCAACACCGGACGCCTCTAACGCTATTATTAGGATTGCCTAGTCATGGCTTTGAAAGTTGCTGATCGCGTAAAAGAAACTACGACAACCACAGGCACGGGGGCGGTATCTCTGGGGGGCGCAGAACCCAACTTCCGCACCTTTGCTTCTGTTTTGTCTAATGCTGATACAACCTATTACGCAATTATTGACAACAGCAACCTCGCTTTCGAGGTTGGTCTTGGCACTTATGCAACCAGCGGCAATACAATAACCCGTACCACGGTATTGTCGAGTTCCAATAGCAACAGTGCAGTCAACTTTTCCGCAGGGACCAAAGATGTCATTTTGACATATCCTGCTGATAAGTCAGTATTTGAAGACGCCGATGGCGTGGTGTCGATTGAGAACTTTCAGTTTGACACTAATGCTATTAAATCAACTAATACTAATGGAAACATACAGTTATTTGCCAATGGCACTGGATACGTTGAGCTATATGGCAATACTAATGCCGGAGCCGTACGGTTTAACTGTGAATCAAACAGTCATGGTGTAACGTTAAAAGGGCCGCCACATTCCGCCACTGCAACTTACACCCTAGAGCTTCCAAACGCTGACGGCTCGGCGGGTCAGCTTTTAAAGACGGACGGGAGTGGGAAACTCGCTTTCACAAGCTCGCTTCCCGGGGTCACAGCCACTACCGCAGAGCTTAATTATTTAGACATAACCACGCTTGGGCTAACGGCGGCTTCTAAGGCTGTCACCGCAGATGCCAACGGCGTGGTGACCTTTGACAACGGCACGATTGACGAGTCCACTACCATTACGTCTAGCTCTAATGCGGCGACACTCAACCTGCGTGATGGCAATTCGTTTCTGCACGATCTGACTGAGAACGTCACCTACACATTCAGCAATCCTGCCGCAAGCGGGAAAGTCTCTATGTTTGTACTGAAGATAATTCAAGGAAGTTCGGCTAGAACCATTACATGGCCTTCAAGTGTTGATTGGGCGGCGGCCACAGCACCTACACTGACGGCTACGAACGATGGAGTAGATGTATTTGTGTTCTTTACTATTGATGGCGGCACAACCTACTACGGCTTTACTGCCGGTCAGGCGATGGGCTAATGAGTAGTTCTGCGCTCAAACTACTTGCGGCCTCTGGTGCTAAGGGTTCAGCCACCTACGTTGACGATGTGTTTTCTACTACTTTGTATACAGGCGACAACAGCACTCAGACTGTTACCACAGGCATAGACGTTCTTGGCGAAGGCGGTTTGATTTGGGTTAAAGCTAGGTCTTTTGCAGGTGGGCACAATTTAATTGATAGTGCGCAAGGCTCTTCATATAACTTGGATAGTACAAGCGTTAACGCGCCAGCAAATAACTCGACGCAATTCACGTTTCTTAATAATGGCTATAGGATAAACGGTGGCTCTACTGCGTGGGATTTAAATCAAAACAATCAAGATTACTGTGCTTGGTCATGGCAAAAGCAACCGGGCTTCTTTGATGTTGTGACATTTGAAGCCCCCGCAAATGCGGATGATGATTTTAGAGTGTCGCACAATCTAGGCACTGTTCCGGGAATGATTATTGTTAAAAGCGTTGACGCTACCGGCGATTGGTACGTTTACCATCGCAGTTTTAGTGCCCCTAGAAACGACTCTGTAAAGCTGAATAGTAATGGGGCTAGTGCCGCCAGCGGTGATTTTTGGGGTGAGTCTAATCCGACTGCTACAGATTTTGGTGTTCAAGTTAGAAACTTTGCAACAAGACCCGTTACAACAGGGGCAGGGACTTATGTAGCCTATCTATTCGCCCACGACGCCCAAGAGTTTGGCACAGACGAAGACGAAGCCATTATTAAGTGTGGGACTTACACAGGCAATGGAAGCAGTACTGGGCCTATAATTGATCTTGGGTTTGAGCCTCAGTGGTTGCTTATAAAAAATATTGATGATGCTAGAGATTGGGTTATTTTGGACTCTATGCGAGGCATTGTTACTGGCGGTAACGATGAAAGGTTGCTCCCTAACTCAAATGATTCAGAGTCTGGAGATACGCTACTTGACCTTACATCAACAGGGTTTCAGTTGACCTATACAGGCGACCAAGTTAACGGTAACGGTGAAAACTACATCTACGTAGCAATTCGCAGGCCATTCAAGCCAGCAGAAGAGTTTGCGGCTACTACTGATTTATTTGGAATTGTAAATAGTATTCCCGCTAACTCTGCAAATAACGGAACCGTTATATCCACCTCCAACCAAATTGACATGATGATGGGCGTTCCCGCACTGAACGGTTATGCCAGCTATGTCTCGTCGCGTTTTCAGGGTGGTAAGGCAACGAGAACACAAAATCCAAACGCTGAGTTTGGCAGTCCACAATTTTATTTTGATTATACGAAAGCGTTCAAACAGGGCATAGGCAACGATACAGATTTTTTAGGATATACCTTTACACGCGCCCCCGGCTTTTTTGATGTGGTGGCTTATACGGGGAGTGCCACACAAAACACGGAAGTTAAACACAATCTTGGGGTAGTACCTGAGATGGTGTGGAGAAAAAAACGCAATGGTTCACAGCAATGGTATGTATGGGCGTCTGCTTTGGCGGGAGGGCAAGTGTTTAACGGAAATTTTTACACAAGCTCCGGTGGTTTCAGCAGTGGTCAATATTACACTGGCGACACGCAATTTGCGTATTCGATAACAGCCACTGCATTTACTCAGGGCGCTCTTTACCAAACCTCCAACACCTACATAGCCTACCTATTTGCCTCCGTTGATGGAATATCAAAAATAGGCACTTACACAGGCACAGGCAACGACCTAAACGTAGCTTGTGGTTTTAGTGCTGGCGCTAGGCTCGTGATGATCAAGCGTACAGACGCTGCTGGCGATTGGTACTACTGGGATTCTGCGCGAGGCATTATTGCTGGTAACGACCCCTATCTACTGCTCAACAGTGACGCGGCTCAAGTCACCAACACAGACTACATAGACCCACTAGCCAGTGGTTTTACAGTCACATCATCAGCACCAGTGGCACTCAACGCTTCTGGCGGCACTTATCTCTTTTACGCAATCGCATAGGAATATCAACTATGAGTAATTACAGAGTACGATCAACGGGTGAGGTTAAATCTCAAGGCCAAATCCGCAAAGACAATCCTAATGTTTCACTACCAAGGGTATGGAAC
>Ga0209337_1001952_pt1 | contig 15252 bp, 15 predicted proteins | sample LinPmetageLP53_FD_184044 | JGI IMG/M metagenome (GOLD analysis project Ga0209337, IMG submission 184044) | Marine viral communities from the Pacific Ocean - LP-53 (SPAdes) (version 2) | ecosystem: Environmental > Aquatic > Marine > Oceanic | place: Pacific Ocean | collected 2010-02-08
ATTTACATATTTACTTATGCGAAGTAAGATGTCATAACACCATTACTTAATTCTGCAACCTTAATCTGTTCCAACCAGCATCTTTGCACATAGTCCGCGAATGTGTCAGGACCAGTAGATTTAAGGGGCATCTGGCCAAATTTGAAGTATAATTCAATACCACGGGAATTAACTCTTTCACCTTTATTGAGGCGACTAGCAAACCACATCATTTGCCCTGGAAGATTAGAATTAGCAGTTAAATCCTGAGCGAGAGCAGTCGTTTGATTTTTACCCGACATGGGGAATCCAAGAGGTGTTCCACCTCCAACACCATCTTCAACATTTACGCCATATTTATTTCCACTTACACTTTCTCCTTCACGACCATATACCTCACGCGATACAAAAGGAACAATCGCCTCTGCCTGTGAAATATTATGGAAATGTCTCGCACTATTACTTACATCAATAGGATATACGAAATTATCATTATATTTAACATTAATAGTCGCTTCAAAATTCTTCCTTCCTGCATCAGTTGTAGTTCCCGTTTTGTAATCACGACCAGGTGCCTCAGCACCATATTTATTTAGTAAAGATGTTTGATTTCTGTCCTGACTTTGGAAACCAAAGAAAACTTTGGAAACAACTCGTCCAGCACCACCAACATTTCTAATCTGTTGAGTAGCCATATTCGCACCAGTAATAGAAAATTTAGATAATCTATATTCAGGAAAGGTGAATTGTAAAGACTGATTAGCAGCTGCATATTGTTCCATCATCTCCTGAGGATAATAAATATAATCCGCAATCATTCGTGTTTCCGCAGTTAAAATACTCGCTGGAAGACCATTAGTCGTATTCGCAATAACACGATGGGAACTTGTAGTTTTAGAAACAGCAGCATCAGTTCCCGCCTGAGAAAATGTAAGTTCAAGGGATACTTCTTCTTTCATCATATATAAGGGAAGTTGATTAGTCCTTAGGAAAGGAAATAAATCAGCAAGACTCATCTGCCATGTAGGTAAATCATCAGTTGATTCTTTGGATAATTGTAAATAAAAAGGTGTCGGTTGGAAAGGATCAACTTTATTAGGACCCGTCGTATTTGAATTATCCATATCAGTTGATACACACTGATCGTAATTATTTTCAATAGTAAGACCTTCACCAAGGACATTTGCATCAACACCAGAGAAACCATACTGATAATTAGCAGCATCATTCTTCTCTCTGTTTTTGTAATTTACTCCATAAGACATCTGTCTTCCAGTTGTATATTGTTCCCTTTCTTTCATCGCTTCATTATTTGTAAATAATGATTTGTATGACATGTAATCACCAAAATCATCTATCTCCGTAATAGTTTTACCACCAATTTTAAGAGTAGCATTCTGGATAAGTCCATAAATACCTGTTGAAAGGGGAAGGGTCGCCTGAGCTGTAACCATGTTGAGAGCAAATACAATCTTTGAATGAGAGTGCAAAATACCTTTATTTTGAAGGACGAATCGGCAAAATGAATCACTATGAACGACAGGTTCAAGAACAGAAGTTTCGACATCCATCGTTTGATCGGTTGGAATAGCACCAATATTAAGAAGATCAGGAATTTGTGATTGTTGAACTGCAGGACTCATCTGTGCGGAAGGACCGCCAGAACCAGCAGGAGAAGGAGAAGGAGAAGCAGCTTGCATTATTTATAAATTAATATTATAAATTAATTTCAAAAAAAAAATTAAAAAATGACATATCTTTTCATTATAATAGTTTTCAGTATATTACTCACGACATTACCTGCACTCCACTCGCATTAAATACGAGTGTCTGTTTAGAATGAACGAATACATACACAGCAGTTGGACGATCCGTATCTAATCCAGAAGTCATTTGGAGACCAAAGTTTTGTCGGGAGAAATCAACTCCATCACCACTAATACCATCATACGATACTCCCACACCATATACTGAACCGCCCTCAGCAGTAATATAATTCGCATCAACAGCATTCGTCTGTTCGTGTTTAGATAAGAAAGTATTATTCAGAGAAATACCTGATTTACCTAATTTGGAAAATGGACGAAGACCAGAAAGGAAATTTCTTAATACTTGTCCGTCAGGAACAGAATTTGTCGCCTGATCCTTTTGTGTCGTATCCACATTATATTCAAGAGGGAAACGAACACCACCCTTCGTAAATACAACCTGGTCTATGTTCGCAATACCCGCCTGCCCGACACCAGTTGTATTCTTTACAATAGGACCCGTCGCCATACCATTATGTGATAAATTATTAATAGCAGTTGCAGAAATAAAGTTCGCAAATACACCAAGGACACGACTTAAACCAAGATTAAAGTTCAATACACTATTCGTGGAATTGACAGATGTATAATAAGATGAAATACTATTGTATTCCATAGTATTACCAACACTCATACCCTCAGGCATAGGAGCAGCCTCAGCAACAAGGGAAACATCAAATAATTCATAAAATGTATTTGATATATTCGCACCAGTTCCATCACTTTCGTAAAATACATTTTCATCAGGAGCAAGATGAATCTCAACCAAGAGACCACCAACACCCGTATCCTGCGATAGTGGAATTTTATTCGCACCATTAAATAATCCACATGGAAGGTGAGCGCAGAAAGCATTCCCCGTCTGTCTCTGCGATGGAATATCCAAAACAGATTCCTTCGCAAGAGATGAATTAGGCATCGTTAAAGCAGATTCACTTAGATGACCTGTCTGATCCTCTAATGCATTTAAAACAGGAACGAATGAACTACAAAAGCGATTGTAATGTCTTATATGTTCTATCGTTTGATGTGTGGATTGAGATTTTACTACTAACTGATCAATTACATTATATATCCCAAGTCTTCCGTCAATATGACATTTATCACCTTCAACTACATAATCACCAGCAGTATCACCAGCACCCTTACGAGCACGAAATTTACCGACGAGTCTAATAGTTTGTCCTAATAATAATCTCTGTTGTTCCCCAATAATAAACTGAATCACAGGATTCCCAGATTTATACGAAATAATTCCATCACTTGCAACATTAGCAGGCGTTATCTCCAAATTGACATTTGACATATTTATAATGAATAAATATAAAAAAAAAATATCATTTAATAAAATTATTTTTTAACTAATTGTTTCTTATCTATTTTCGCTGCTTTACCTCCCATGACAGCTGAATATACTCTTGCGACTCCCCATTGCGTCGCTGATTTAACCTGAGGTCTTACTGATTGTGGATTACTTCTGAAAGCACCCTGACCTTTCTTTTTGATAGTCCTTAAACCTGATACTTTATATCCTGTCAACCTACTAATTTCTGCTATTGAATGAGGTTCATCTTTCTTAAATCCATATTTTTTATTAAATTTTTGTTTATAAGTGACAACCATATTAAGAAATGTTATATTTTATTTTAGATTAAATTTCCTTTTATATGCAGAAATGTTTTCTTTTCTACTTGTTGAATTCCCCCATAATATATAATATGAAAGAAATCCTGCCCGAGTATAATCCTTAGTATCTAAATCTTTCCTATGGCGGGTTCTATAACGAGTCCTTTGTTCCTTATCCTTAGTAATCGTATAGTCATCCATTCCCTTAGCACCGAAGTGAGTTGTTTTAGTCCTTCCATTATCTTTTGTAAATACAGCCATTAATTTTTTCTTTGGATTTGTTGATTTTTTTATTACCATGGAAACCATTTAATATTATAATATATTTTTATACAGAAAGTGATATTTGATTTCCTTTAACAGACAGACGACGAATATGGAATACAAAATTGTTCCATAGTTTATTTTTAACAGGAGCATCGGTCTCCTGATAATTACATTGAAGATTGAAATCACGACCGCGAGTATCGTAAGCACCATTTTGGAGGGCGAGAGCACGACCTATAACTGCATTTTGATTAAACTTACGGAACGATAAAGGTCTAATACCAGACATGGCGAGTGCCTTTTCTAATTCAATAAGAGGTTGCTGAGCGATGGAACGTTTATTCGCAATCTTAGATACTTCAACACGACGAGAAGGATTTAATTTTCCATCGTAAAACCATTGATAATCGCTCATATGATCCCAAATACCTTCAATACCAGATCTTACAGAGTATTCATTTACCTCCGTATAATTTCCAACATCCTCAACAGTTCCTGTGGAATCACGAACTTTCAAATTAACAGGTCTTAGCTGATAAGTAAATTTAGAAGCATCATAAGGAGTCGGGAACTTTCCTTCAGCAGCATCAGTCCCTTCAAAAGCACCCTGGGCGTATCCCATAATCTGTTGAGGTTGAGAATATACAGAAGCATCTGTTGGAACAGATAAAATCGCTTTCGCTCTACTCTGAGAAAGAGGAAGACGAATATTAGATACTACATCTCCTGCAAGTTGAGAATACTTATAATTTGTGGAAGATAAGAAATCATAATTCAAAGTTCCACCCGCCTTCATCATACTCATCATTTTACGAGTATATCCAGCAGGCATCTCTAATTGTTGAAGAATTAATTCCACATCACTTACCTTAATATTCATCTTTTCAGTAACATTCGCAGTATCAACCGCCCCACCAAGGCCAGCAATATCTGTGGATACAATAGAGAATTCACCCTGAGCCCCTTCAATATTACCACCACCAACAACAGCTGCATAAGTGACAGGAGCATTCGCAAGACCAATCTTAACTAATCCCCAATTACCACCTGGATTTACGCTGTCACCAGCAACAACCCAATCAAGAGTGGATACGACAAGTTTCTTATCAAACTTACCACCTCGCATGTGATCACCAGCATCATCAACAGGATTGACTTTATTTTTTACAATCGTAAAAGTTTCACCAATCCTTAATGGAAAGTTTTCAAGACCAATTTGATTATTATCACGACGAACCCATATATCCGTAATTGTGCGACCATTTTTAATAGCACCATGAGTTGTCATCAGTCCGTCAATACCACCACCATTCTGAGTCCAATCACCACCACCTGTCGTTGTCGCAGAGTGGAATAGAGGAGCGTGCTGTAAATGACGAGAAGTATTTACCATGTCATTCACACGAAGACAACGAGGAGCATCTTCAAGTAAGATTTCAAGACGAAGACCTTCCGTTAATAGAGAAGGGAATACCTTATCATTTTGGAAAATACCTGTGTGAAGAGGTAATAAACATTTAACTTTACGAGGTTCCCCAGTTGTATCAGTATTCGCAATACTTGATGCAGCAGTTCCCCCTGGATAAGGAGCAGAGTTTGGATTATGAGTAACATTCGCAAGGTCTGTTCGCTGATTACCTCGGGTATTACGAGTATTATTAGACCAAGTTGTCGCTGCTTCCGTAAGACATCTTTTATTTCTTAGAGTCTGATCGCTTTCATAATCATACCTTACAGCTGTAATAACATTATAGTTTTGAATTTCTTCAAGAAGAACTGCTCCCGCTCCACCAGAAAAGATACGAATATCACGAATAAGAACTTGACCCCCTAATTCTGCATCTAATTGTAATCGTGTTTTAATTCCACCTTTCTTTTCAATTAAATAATCAAAGGAAAGAAAACTTTCTTTCGGTTGGAAATACGCCACACTCGGTGGAACATGAATATTAATCTTACCATTTGAATTAAAATCTAAACCATTTTCCGCAGGAATACTTACCTTCGTTTGTTTCACAGGAATCTTATCCGTCGCAGACCAAAATGAACTCATTTTATAATGAATAAATATAAAATAATTTTATAAAAAAATAATAAAAACTTCTATCTAAAAAGAAGAAGTCCCTGATATTCCTCTATGTATATCAACAGGGGCAGATGATATTAATCCCACACTACTTAATGTCTGAACAGCACCTGGTCCTGTTTCTTCTTGTGATTCTTCTTTAACCTTATCTGTTTGTAATTGAGGATCACCTTCCTTATGTTCCCCAATAGTTTTCTCAACTGCTGAAAAAATATTCGCACCTAATGCGAGGGGAGCAAGCATTGGAACTGCTAATGAGGCTGCATCTAATGCTCCTCCAACAACTCCCGCGACATTACCATATTGTTGATTTTCATTTAATTTTGAAAAATATCCTTTATCAAATATATCTTCACCAGCTGTATATAATCCTGAACCTAATGATGCGATACTTCCAGCCACACCAAGTCCTGCTGCTGCTTTACTCCCAAATTTTAATACACCTTCTGCTAATCTATCTGATGATGTAAGATCTTTAATATCACTTCCCACTTCACCTACTTCACCTGCTTCCTTAGCTGCATCCTGACCTTCTTCTTCTTCTTTACCTGCATCATCAAATGTGCCTTCTACTTTTGGAACACCTTCTCCTGATGAACTTACAGATATTCCACCTGGATCCCTTGCGTCCTGACCTGCTCCCGCGAAGGTTTGTCCCCTTTGAACTTCTTCATTTTCCACATTTGCTTCAAAATTAGTTCCTTTTACTTCTGGAATATCAGGATCATCTTCGGCGATCCCCTCGCCGATCACAGAAGGGTCTCTCGCATCCTGACCTGGAAATGATACATTTTGAGTAAATTGTCTCTGAGCTATTTTTTCAGCGATTCCGCCACGAGTAAATCCTTCACCACTTAAAATATCATCATCCTCAGGAAGTGCTGAACCCTCCCCGACTGCTTGTCGGGCTTGTGTGGATACTTCTGCTTCTTCTGCTTCTTCTGCTCCTTCTGGAAAGCGTGCTTCATCAGGAGCAGGTCTGCTAATTGCTTGTCTTCCTGCTCTAATCTGTCCTCGGGGAATAGATGTTTCACCTCCATATTCTACATCTGGACGTCCTTGTAATGCTCTATTTGTTCTTAAATTATTCGCTGCTAATACTTGGGTTTTTGCTGCTTCATGTGCTTCAACTGCTTTTTGAAAATCACTCGCATCTCTTTGGGTTGCTGTCGCCATATTTGCTCTGTTTTCTGCTGCTGCCTCAGGAGTTACTTCTCTATTCGCAGTTACATCCTTAAACCTTTGCTCTTCAAATGCTGAATTTCTTGTAAAATCGTTTCTTTGCGGTGCTTCATCATTAAATCCAAATGCTGATGCTGTCCTTGTCCTAAATTCATCACTTGTAATATTTCCACTTTTAAAATCATCCGCTGCTGATTTCACTTCTGAAAATTGACTATTATAATTTTTTACATCAAGTGATTCTTCCTGAGGTTTTGGAATCATACTTTTAATTTGTGATTGATTAATTCCCATGCGTGCTTGACTTGCTGCTGTTAGTGCCTGACCCATCAATTGTCCTCCTGTATCCGCGACCTTTACTCCCGCTCCATATATTGACCCAAGTGCTTCTCCGCCAAGTGTTCCCACACGAGATGCTACACCTGAAACTGCATCTGTGATTTCTGCCCCTGTTGGAATTGATGTTCCTAATTCTTCATTAAGTGCTGCTACACCACGTGCATCTTCAAGACCTCCAATAGACCTTTCTTCTCCTACATTACCAGTTAATGTCTGTGTAACTCTGTTTTTTAATTCACGTATATTCTTTGATGCTATTTCAGGTTGTAATTCAAAAAGACGACTTAATTTACTTTGACCTGGAAGACGAGTATCTCTCGCAAGATTATATTGTTGTTTTAATTCATATAATCCTTTACCAGCCCCAATTGTTTCACTAAAATCTTTCGCTTCATTTTTTAATTCAGCTGCTGAATGTTCTGCTCTATCAATCGCAAATTCTGTTTTAAAACTATCCTTCACAGATTGATTGTGTTCTCTAACTGCTCTTCCCATCGCACCGACACTCGCTAATGCTGAATTTTGTGCTGATAAATCAAATGATGATGATTCGTCCATTTATATTGTTATATTATTTTTTATTTTCATTATCATTTTGCGATTTACTGTCATTTACCGAAGCACCCTGTGATTGATTTCCCATATTACTTATAATACCATCACTTTTCATTTCACTTGAACCACCATACGCAATTATTTCTCCAAAATTACTACGAGCAATCGGTGGATTCTCTGACAAATCCAAATATAAGAAATCATATTTATTCGGTGTCGCCTTATGATATATTTTTATAAAGTTTTCTTGTCCCCCAAACATATCACCATACTCCTCTGAAATTTTAATCAATTGTGATGAATTTGGAAAAGGACTTCCTACAATTACATGTGTTGCATTAGATCTTATCACAGGACTCACCTTACGAAAGTTTTGTGCAGACATTAATAATAACTCTATACCATAGTGTCGAAAGCGAGATGCTAAACTATTCACAGCTGCTTCTCTTCTTATTAATCCAATAATATCATCAAGAACGAGTGCTATGGAGGGTCGCATAGATAAATCATCATTATATGACAACTGATCTCCAATTATTTGATTTATTAATTCATCACTATATTCATCATAACAATCCGCACATTTAGCGAGGAAACGACTAGTCTTATCATTATGGATTGTCGGTGATATTACGATTGTCTGATCAAAATGATCCTGACCAAAGAAGTTTTCATTAAGGAAAAGGTTACTGATAATCGTGCTTTTCCCTGTTTTCACAGGGCTGATCATAAGTAATAATGAAGGAGGCTGAGGAAGATTTGGATGCACGTATTTAGTCTTTTCTTTTTCAGGTGCCTTCACAGGTAATATTTTTGGGAATGAATTATCCATATTATATTAACATTAATATATTATTTTATTAACTGAAACCAAAACAATTCGCATAAACATCATCTGGATTATATGCAGGTTTCACCGCTGATGTGATTGCCCTGACTGATTTTTGAACTACTTCTTGTTCTTGTTTCTCTACTTTCTTTTTTGCCTTTCGTGCCTTTCTCTTAGTATCATATCCTTCAATAGCATCTTCTTTTAATTTTCGTATCATCTCTTCATCCAACTGATATACTTTATTAACAGGTTGTTCCATATTATATTTCTTTTTTAGAGTTTCCTTTTCATGTTCCTCCTTTACCTGTTCCTGTATGACTTGTGCTTCTTCTTTAATTTTTTTCCTTTCTGCTGCCTTTTTTCTTCTTACAGCTAATCCTTTCTCCCTCGCCTTTGCTAAATGATCCTTTTGTTTATCTGATAAAGGTATTTTCCTCGCTCTACTTTTCTTAGGTTTCTCTTCAAAGATCTCTTCTGCTTCTTCTTTATGTTTAGGTTCTACGATTAACTGTGAATCTGTAATATCAGGTTCCACATCATCAACTTCTGTTATTTCTGCCGAAATGTTTTCTTTAATATCTTCTTGTGATATATCGTTGACAGGTTCTTCTTGTTGAGGAGGCATTTCAATATCAGGTAATAAATCACTCATATTTATATATGAAAGATAGAAAATAAAATCAATAAAAATACTTGTATCTTATTGTTTAATATGAAGACACACAGAAGTTGAACCTTGAAGATCATCAGCTGGAACACCATTCTTATCAGTTAGTAATATTTCCAAGTCTTGGACGTATAGCGATTCAGGGTTATTTAAATCAAGATATGTTTTTTCATGAGGTTCAAAAAACATTCTACCAAATGATTTCCCTGATTCAGTAATTCTCGGGCAGTGATATAAAAATTTGGATGGAGCATTAATGCAGAAATTATATGATTGATGTGTTAATGTCGGGCAAGAGATTAATAATGTTTTAGATACGACAGCAACAGATGAAGGACTTGTGAAAACCCATTTTCCAAAGTAAGTTGAAGCAGTATTCCCACCAGCCCTGTCACTTGTTGTTCCCGATGATAAAGCACCGCTCTGTCGTGGATTGGATGGAAAACCAAGAAGTTCCCCCATAGTTCCATTATCACATGCATAAATTCCCCTGATTGTTGAAGGGTCAATCCCTAATGATACAGCTGCTGTTGGAGTTAAATTAGCACGACCTTCTTCAATATTCGTTTTATTCACCATAAGGACACTAATATAATTTGGATTTTCATTCCCTGTATCCAGTTGAACCCAAGGTGAATCTTCTGTGAGTTTATTAAATCGTCTATCAGATATTAATTCTTGTTTCAGAGTAACTCTCGTATTTTCTTGTAAAGGTTTCTGATCAGAATCAGGATCGTCAGGGTCTAATTCAAATTGTGTCTCTTTTTGTAAATATCTATTCGCCCACCATGAATGACCTGGTGTGAATACATCAGTATAGTCAGCTGTATTCAAATGATCTTGTCCGTCCATTGGATAATCCCAACTATCAACAGGACTTACTCCTTCTCCACTAAGACCACTCGCTCTGTTTCTTCCTGCTGCTGGAATATCCGTTTCATATTTATATATATGAGTGTTTTGATTTTGAAGAGACATATTGATACGAGGATATAACGCCCATTGATTCATATCAATAGATTTCCATACACCTAATTTATCACGACCTGTCGCATCACTTGAATCACATAATACATGGACTTCTGTTCCTGCGTTATTTTCTAATGTTACTTTAATACATTCACCAATAAATTTAAATCTAATACGTTCCACTACATCTGTTCCAAGACCCCCAGCAGCCAAATCATCTTCATCAAGGATAGCGGTGGGAGCATTACTTCCACCACTACCCCCTGTTTGATAATATTGAACTTCCTTCATTTCTTCACCTCCTCCTACGATACTTACTAACTGATAGCATCTTAATTGTTTTTTAGAAGTTCCTGCGTCCGCATTCGGTTGAGTCGGGTCAAATCTATATGAAACCATGAAATCCATAACAGGAAAAGTAATGTCATCATATGAACCATTCGCATGTGCAGGTCGCTGAACTCTTGACTCCCAACCAACCCTTCCCTCAGTTGTTCCAAAATCCGCATCATATGTGACAGCCCTTGTAAAACCTATATCCCAACAATTAGAAGCAGTCGGGTCGCCAGCACCAGCTGTCGGGTCATTAAAAGCAAATAATACTTCACCATTCGTTACTGATACAGGATATGAGCGACATATTGGAGAACATTCAGTTTGTTCCCATTGAGGATTAGTCGCACCAACAGTTGTCGCAGACTCTCTAATAAGATTATCACCATCATCAGTTAATGCAGAAAACTTAGTAGTTCCAGGGTCATCTCCATCAGTTGCCTCTGTCGGGTCAAACCATGATTTAATAGCAGTCGCATTTCCTGAATCACCAATGTCACCTGTTCCAGGGACGCCTAAACCATCTCCACCGCCAGCAGCACTTATATCTGCCTTCGCAATTGATTTAATAGTCATATCAAACTTTGACCTATCTGTCGTATTAGGAGCAACTTCCGCTGTATTAAAATATGTGGGACAAAGGATATATTGCCTTAATTGTTTCTGTAAGAATGTGGCTAATTCTTGACGATTATAATCTTCATCATCAATTGAACCAGAAGCATCTTTTAATTCAATCGGCATACCTGTTGACACACATTCACCCATAGTTTTACCTGTTCCAGATGAAGGAGCAAGTATTTCACCTATATACCATTCCATTTTATCATTTTCTGTAATATTTGATACTTGTTTCCTATCAAACTCAACACTCTGAACTGCAACTTTACTCATCGGTGGAATTTTTAAAGTTTGACGAAGATTATTAGTATAGTGTGAAGGTCTTTCCAGACCAATCTCTGTGCCTCCTCCTGTAAGGGCATCGCCATTTTCATCATATTCCTTTTGTGAAGACGCTGTAAATATTAATGACATTTATAAATCATATATATATTTTATTTTTAAAAAGAAAACATTTGTAATATTATTACAATGCCTCACATGACAGGGAAAAGAAAAAAGAAAATTAAAAAGATGAGACCAATACAAATTGATCCTATGAATCCTGATACGAAACTGCAAATTCATGTTCCAACAGAAGTAAAAGAATTAAAGAAAGTAAAAGAAAGTGATGTTTTCGATAAACCTTTAAAGAAAAAGAATAAATAATGTCTTGTATCTTTTTTGTATCTTACGATTTGTCTGTGTATCTTCAATGTATAGTTTATAAAATAGTAAAAAAGAGAGCAAAAATAGTAAAGATTTGACTCATTTGATAAAATTGAGAGAGAAATAGTAAAATTCCAATAGTGAAATAGTAAAATTTAATAGTGCGATAGTAAGGTTTTTTCACGATTTTAAAGTAAATAAAAGGGAAATTACTAAATTACTGTGTTTTGTGATTTTTTTTCCAATTCTACGATATATGAAATTTATATTTTTTTTTTGTTTTATTTATGACATATTATATGCAACCATAGATTTATGAGATTTTTACAAAAAGCGGTAATTCAATATTTACCTTTTAATTACTTTTAATGAAAATATTTTCCCTTTTAAATCTTAACTTTTTACTTTTAAAAAATTACTAAAATTTACTATTTTGGGTCATATTTTACTAAAAGACGCTCATATTTTACTAAACGACCCTCATATTTTACTAAACGACCCCCCAAATTTACTATTTTGCCTCCCGAACGAATGGAGATTTACTATCCAGTCTTTTATCTTCTTCATCTCTCATATATTCCCATAAATCCTTATTCCATTTTATAAATGGAAGCCATGTTTCATGTGTAATCGTTTGCCACCCAATCGTATTCATAACTTCTCCATCATCAGGATCTGTATATGTTCCTTCTCCCCAAAACCTTTCCTTCCATTCAATATGTCTCGGTGTAAAGATTTCATATCCATCTGTATGCATATACATAGGAGATAATTCATCATTTTCATATGTTGGATATTCCTCACCATCACTATCACAAGATGAATATAAATCTTTTTCTTCCTCTAATTTCTTTTTGCGTGTATCCAATGATTTATTATATTTATATTGAATTGAATTAATATAGTTTAATGTTGAAGAAAACTTTTCTTTATGTTTCATTTTAGAGAACCCACCTGTCATATCAATTATTTTTAATATTATTTCATCAGGTAATAGATGCATCATGTTATGATTTGTTTATGATATATTTTATCATTTTCTCTTTAATATATTTTAGTAAAAATTAAGTTATTTAAAAACAATTTACTAATAAATTACATGAATAAAATTCAACCCCCGACAAATGATGAACTAAAAGAATTAACAAACCAAGTTTTAGAAATTTATGAGGATGGAAAGTATGCGAATGAACCAACAGATGATAAAGATAAACAGCAAAAAGATAATCGTAAAAAAGAAATTAAATCAGCACTCAAAGTAATATTATCGACAAATGATAAAAAGAAAATTGTTGAAAAACGTGTATGCGGATCATTACTGAATCATATAAGAGAATATAAACCTGAAAAGATTAAAGAATTAAGAAAACTCAATATGGATAAAAAGAGAAAGATTACCATGTTAGAAGAAAGAATTTCATTTATTGAAGGTGATAATATTGGAAGATGTGAATTATGTAAAACTAAATTTGAGGATCTCCAAAAAGAAGCATACGATGAAATAACAGATGAAGAACATTTATTTAATCAATTAAGGGAAGAAAAGGAAAAAACATCTCGTTGGAGAAAGGAATTTATTAATAAAGGAAATCAATCACAAAAATTAAGTGATGAACTGCAATTTCTTAAAAGGGAACATCATATTATTAGTAATGAAGATTGGAGAAAACAACAACAAGAAATGATGGATATTATAAATGAAAATAAGAAACTAAAAGATAAGGTGACTAAATATGAAAATAAAGCAAATAGTAAAGAGTTGAGTAAAGAACAAAAAAAATTAAATAAAATTAAAAAAGCAGAAGAAGCACTTGAAAAAATGAAAGATGAAATGAATGATTCAGATAGTGATTAAGGATTATCTGCAGCCATTTCAGGTTCAGGTTCAGGTTCATTACTTCTTGGAGTAAGTGATTCACTAACCTTATCTTTGTCTTTGTCTTTATTTAAAGTTTTATTATCAGTTACTTCTTCTTCTTCATCAGGAGCAAGTGGCGGTGGCTCACGAGAACAATCAAATATATAACATTGATCGCCTAATCCTATGCGACATCTGCATAAACATCGCGACTGCCACACAACGAGGAGCAAACTTCCCATTGCTCCTAAACCTAATACGACTGCTTGTGCTAAATCACTTATTGTAAATTCTTCCATACGAAGACCCATATTAATATTCGTTATATATTACAGATATATTTTTAATAATTCTTTTAGTTTCATGTTCTCTTCTAAGAGACCACTGCCTTTTGCATTTGCGATTGCTCCTGATAATTCATCTTGAAGCATATTAATTTTATTTTGGAGATTTATTACCATCGCCTTATTTGCTTCATTTTCTTCATTTAAATCTTCAAAAGTGATTGGAGGATCATCACCGCCATCCCACACCTCTTCATCATCTAATATACGCATACCTTCTTTATCAAATTCATTTGCTTCCTTTTCAGTAATATTCATTTCAACATTATCTAAATCAGCAAAATCATGCTCTTCTTCTTGTAACTTATCTACGACCACAAGGTCATCAGCTGTCGGCATTTCTACGACTAAATCAGGAACCTTTTCAAGAAACTTTGATGCTACTTGAATTTCTTTCACAACAACTTCATCTTCTGCATCACCTCTTTCCTTTGACTGAATATAATCATGGAAATCAATCTTACAGAATGTCTTTGTTTGACTTTTAAGAATTCCCCACTTAACAGGTTGTTTCTTTTTAAAGTGAGTGCCTCCTGTAATTCTAACTTTATCGCCAATCTTAAACATCTTATTATGATATATATTTAAGTTTTTAGTTTTAAATATTAAACTTACATTATTTTCAAATTTTAAATTTTTAATGTTTTCTTAATTATAATGCCGTTTGTCGTAAGGAAACAAGGTAATAAGTATCGCCTATATAATTTAGAAAAAAAGATATATACTAAAAGAGATTTCAATACTCGCAAGTCTGCATCTAATATGAAAAATGTTTATCAGAAATATGACGTTAAAAAGAAAAAATAAATTTGAAATATAAATATTTAAGAACTAAAAACTAATATATTATAAGATATAATGGAAGAGAAATTGCAATCATACTTTGAGGACTTTTCAAAACAAAGGGCGAGAGGAGAATATTCAGCCAATACAATTAAATCATATGTGAAGAACATATCAAATCTTCATTACATGTGTTGTGGAGATGAACCATTTGAATCATTAGAGTTTCTAAATGATAAAGATAATATAATGAAATCTATGGGAGATCGTAAGGCATCAACTAAAAGAAATTACATTAATTCAGCGATTGCTTCATTACAGGCGACTGCATATAATCCAACATTACTCAAACATT
>Ga0209337_1001954_pt1 | contig 15241 bp, 42 predicted proteins | sample LinPmetageLP53_FD_184044 | JGI IMG/M metagenome (GOLD analysis project Ga0209337, IMG submission 184044) | Marine viral communities from the Pacific Ocean - LP-53 (SPAdes) (version 2) | ecosystem: Environmental > Aquatic > Marine > Oceanic | place: Pacific Ocean | collected 2010-02-08
TCGCTCAATGAAAAGTGGCAGGGTTGGTTCAGAAATGGAACAGATGTTGACTTTGAGTTGACCTAAAAGCATTACGCAAAACTATTTATGTAGATGAATATCTACGAAAACATAGGGCGCATTCGGGTAGGTGACTTGATTGCGCTTAAAGGCACAGGTGCTAAGGAGGAAGGTCCTGTTGGTATTGTGCTCTCTGAAATAGTCGTCACCTCTTTCCCAGTAATCGGAAGGAAGCAAATCTCATTAGAGTATCGCTGCTGTATGGTCGGAAAGAATGGTAAGATGATAACTATGACGTTTTCGGAGCGCGACCTCGTGGTTTTGAGCGGGGCGTGGGCAGGTTAATTAACGCAATCGTAGGCGAATGCCGCGATTTTTTTCGCCAGATTTTTTTATATGAAAACGCTAACAGACGAATTGCTAGGCATTAAGGCAGACAAATTTGCAGTAGGTGACCTAGTACAGACTAAAAATACAAGTGACGCATATGATATGCCATGGCTAGGTATCATCACTAGCGTAACTAATTTAAGAAATACATCAGGCGAGACACGCAACTGCTACACCGTTGATTTTATAGACCGAGAAGCTACTAAGATACTTTGGTATGATTGGTATGACGAGGACTTGATACTAATACAACCGGGGGTAAGTTGTTAAGCTAAGGAAGCAAGGGGATTGAATGGTTGGGGGAAAACTTATACAAAGTAGGGCAATTAGTTACTTGCTATTATAAAACAATACCCCCCACACCCCAGTGGGATCCATTCGTAGAAGGTCGCCCCGGCATTATAATCGGTATTCGGTTATCCACAGGCAGGGCTAACAACGACACCACGAAATACTTTTACGAAGTCTTCCTTACTACTTGGGAAGGCAAGCAAATAAAGAAGCTAGTCAGTGAAGAGAACATAGTTCTATATGAAAAGCTGCCAGACCTAGACAAAGAGATAGACGCCTTCCTAATGAAATACTATAAAGATCACCCACTTGCAACAGATTAATCCTTGACATTCCTTTTACAATCTGGTACACTACTTACCATCACTAATGTGTAAGGAGTATACAATGACAAAGCTAAACATCATCTTGGGAATTACCCTAAGTCTTTTAACCACCTATGCCTATGCTGAAGAAGGCACCCCACCTAACGAAGTGGAATCTGAAGTAAGCGAGACAGACACTTCGTTTGTCGGCGCTCGCATCCTTAAAGAAGGTGCCGAAGTATCTGGGGGAGAACCTTACACAGGCATTTACGAAGACAATGAAACCCAAAGCTACGGCTTCTGGCAAGGGGACACACTCTTCTTTGGCGCAGACAACGAAGCAACAGGCAACACAGTCGACGGTGTGGCTGAGTTCTATTGGTTTGAGTCATCCATACCCAAGTCTGCCGATTTCTATGTGATGGTGCTGAAAGTTAAATCCTCGCCAAACATCATCAACGACTGGCAACTAGCCCAAGAAGACAACTGGCTTGGTGAGTTCCTCTACGACATCCTACCTGCACAATATGTCGACGTTAAAATGAAAAATAGCGGCGAAGCTGGCGCTATTAGATGGGACTGGTCTGTTCCATTCCAAAACTACAAGTGGGAACCCATCAAGACAATTAGCATCCAACAGTCTTACTCCGCTGGCTATGATGCTTCTGCCTCTGGTGGTGCTAATGGTGATGTAGGTTGGAAGGGAGAGTTTAAAGAAGCTGGTGTTCTAGCCGATGCAACGGCTGGTGTTAACATTCAATCCAAGGGCTATGTTAATGAATCTTATATGGTATCTTCCCAGTATTCTGTTACTCTGTACAAGTGGGAGATGGTTGTGCTAGGTGGTGCTGACGATATGATCTGGAACCTAATCATTACCAAGGACGGCTCAACTGCTAATGACTCTGCTTACCATGAATACTTCGTTGTTATTCAGGCACCGCAGGGTGAAATGGTTCACATAGAAGATATAAACATTGGTGCTTCTTTCAGGAATCCTAACGCTCTTTGGTTTGATAGCTGGGATCATATCTCTATGACTCTCGGTGATGTTATCTGGGGTCCTCCAGTTGATATTGAATGTTATGAAGGTGATGAGCCACCGGAGGATGCTTGTGGTGGCGAAGGTGTTTGCGCTCAGTCACAACCTGTTTGTGCCAAGGGTGAATGGCTATGCGTTACACCCGACTCCAAAGAACTGGTCGAGCTTACCTGTGATGGATTGGACAATGATTGTGATGGGCTGGTGGATGAAGAACTATACCAAGACTGTTCAACAGTGTGTGGCAAAGGACAATCTCAATGTGTCTTGGGCTCTTGGGTATCTTGCAATGCCGACCTTCCAACAGAGGAAGAATGCAATGGTGTTGATGATGACTGCGATGGTCTCGTAGACAACTCGCCTGATTGTTATCCAGTCCAAGATGATTTCTGGTGGGATGACGAAGACGTAGCCGAAGAAGGAGACGTGGAAGTTACCGACATCATTGAGGAAATGGATATTGCTGAAGAAGACGCAGCCGATTCACCGAAGCAACCAAGGAGCGAAGACCCTGTTGAATCGGTGGATGTCTATGGAGATCCAAGCGAATCATTCTCTTTCGATGGTCCTGATGTAGCCGAGCCCCAAGAGATACTGGTTGAAGTATCAGAAGGCGGCGGGTGCAACTCCATCCCAGTCGCTCCCGGTCGTGCCATGCTCTATGCTATGGTGATGATGATTGCCTCCCTACTCACCAGCAGTGCGAGGCAAAAGTGAGCGACAAGATAGTTGAGGATGTAAAGAACTACATTAACAAAGTCATTCGCCCCCCTCGTGAAGAGTTCGGTGGTATGCCAACCTGTCCATTTGCTGGTCCAGAGCTAGACTCTGGTCGGCTAATGATTGACGTGGTTGTTCCAGACGAGGTGCCTCTTCCTGATTTGATTACAAAGTTTCTCAAGTCAGACAACAACTCTGCTCTATTCGCACAGTTAACCGATGAAGAATTCTCAGCATATGACACAGGAATGTACGAGAAATTTATTAATGTGCTTTTAAAAAGGATGGGAGCCAAAGAATACAAGTGTATTTGCTTCAATCCCAACGATAAAGTTACAGAGGTAGATGGCTTTAATGCTAGGTCACGGGCACCCTACTTCCTAATCAACATCGCAAGGCGCGAAGAACTCTCCAAAGCCCACAAAACATTGAGAAAAACTCAATACTACGATAGGCTTAACGAGGCTTACATAGACTTTCTCGACATTAAACCAAAAAAGCCTTGACTTCTACAAAGACATACTTTATTATATACACATAACTTTACAAGCACGAGGAAGATGAATGCAAGATATAGTAGCTCAAATCATGGCTTTTGAAAGTGGAGAACTGGAGAACGACAAGGTATACGCCCTGTTCCAATTCCTACTTGACTCAGGAATGATTTACTCTCTACAAGGCTCTTATCAGAGAATGGCAGAGGAACTGATTATCGCTGGCAAGGTTGAAATGCCGAACCACAGGCACTAATGCAACCCGGAGACCTGATAAGATACAGGGAGACGATTAATCACAGAGAAGAGACGGTTACTGATTGGAAGCTAGGTGTGCTTATTGAAAAAGAATACAACACCTGTCACATAATGACCGCCGACGCTCGGCTGATTAGGATATGGGCATCCCTCGTTCAGAAGGCAGGAAAGAAAGATGCAGGTAGGTGACTTGGTTATAAGTAAGGCAACGGGTGAGTTGTCAGTTGTCACGGGCGTTGGAAACTCCATTCTGAACGTCTGGATAACTCTATATGAATCAGGGGACACTGTTTATCACGCTGAGTATTTTGAAGTAATAAGTTCAGCGAAGGATTAAGATGGACGAAAGCAAATTTAAAAAAGGTGACTTGGTTAAAAGAATGATACCTTCTCACTACACCAACAATGAATATTCGGATGCAATAGGGGTTGTGTTATCTTCCACTTTTCCTCTGGCTAGAGTATACTTTTATGATACCTCCAAGGAAGAAGTGTGGAATCAGAAAGTTTTACAGTTGATATCATCAAAACCCCCGAGGGACTAATGAAAGAAAGATATAATAAAACCATACACTTATACGACGACGGCATCGGTAAGGTAGAGTATGTTGATCATATGGGAACAGACCTGACCATCGTAAATTCTGCGCGTGTATCCTTTGGGGTAGAGAAGCAGGAGCTTGACGAGAAGGATATAAGGTTAATCAAGTATCTCATCAAGCACAGGCACACCAGCACTCTGGAGCACAACGTCATGACTTTCAGGTTCAAGGTGCCCCTGTTCATTCGCAGCCAGCATCACAGGCACAGGACTTGGAGCTACAACGAGATTAGCAGGCGATACACAGATATCAACCTAGAGTTCTACCAACCTAACCAGTTCAGAACACAGCACAAGTCCAACCGGCAGGCTAGCAACAACGAACTGGTTAACCCTGTGATGATGCGTTACGAGGACGGAGGTGTGCTGACTGCTGCTGGTGCTCTTCGGCAGCACCACGAGAGATCAGTCGCACTATACAATGAAGTGATTGAACTTGGTGTCTGCCGAGAACAAGCCAGAGGTGTGCTGCCCCAGAACCTATACACAGAATACTATGGCAGCGTAAATCTAAACAACCTGATGAAATTCATCGGGCTACGCTCACACGATGGAGCGCAGTGGGAAATCCAAAGGGTAGCCGAGGCTTGTCTGGACATAGCCGAGGAACTCTACCCCGCAACAGTATCAGCATACAGAGAGGTGCTAGATGAAAATCGGTGACTTGGTTGAGCTTTCAGCAAAGGGTAAGAGTCTAAAATACTGCAAAGAGTTTGTGGGATTGGTGGGATTGGTTAGCGGCATGGACTTCTCGGAGAAGTATGGAAAGAAGGAATGGTATTACATAGACTGGTGCGGTGGAAAGAAACAGCAGCCACACCTACGAACTGACCTTAAATTTGTAGGAAAGAGATAATGCGTTTGGGTGCTCTGGTTTCTAACAGGGAACTAGGTAGAGGTCTCGTTGTGGAAAATACTGGCTCTGGCTGGAAGGTCCATTGGTATGAACGAGGTAGGCTAAACAAAACAATCAAAACAATCATCTACCAGACCAGCACCTTCCCGAGGCACTGGGCTTGTGGCGGCGGGTTTGGTCCCGTATCTGTTTTATCTTTGGGGGCAGCATAGTGGCGAGGATGGGAGAGTTGGAGGTTGGAGATTTAGTATCTCACCGAAGCAGAACCGATGACCTGTTCATAGTGGTGGGTCATACTTACCGAGTATCTCGCTGGGGCAATCGTCGCCTCATAAAGCTGTTCTGCATCACGACGGGCAAGCGAGAATTTATCCTTGAAGAACAGCTAGTTATAATTAATCCTGTAAATAGTGAAAAAAGCTCTTGACTTTGCTTTTAAAACTAGTATAATAGTGGAGTAACTTAAACAAAGGAGTAACAATGGCTTTTATCGAAATTGACTTGATGGGTGATGAGGACGAAATCCACGCAGCTTCAACCGATGAGCATTCACCGGAAGAAGTTGAGCAGATGGATGACCTTGACCATTTGTATATGGACGAGCAACTTTACCTACAAAGTATTTTTGACCTGTAAGGAGGAAACAATGTCAATAGAAGGACGACGAAGATTGCTAGAGATACTAGCGACGATGGATCTACCAGAGATGAGATTAACTCGGAGAGACTGGAAGTGGATGATGCGAAACATTAGCATCAACAACCGCGAACACCCAGAACTCAAAGAGGCAGTTAAACTTTTGAGAGAAGCCATCACCGATGACAATAGAATTATTCTTAACGACTAGGAGAGAAATGTTTCACGACGAGCAACTAAACAATCTAATCGGGTCTAAGGTAAGGGAAGCACTTAAGTTTCATTTACAAGGAACCCCGGAAGAATTTGAAGCAGCAACTGAGGCTGTGATGGACCAGCTTTCCTTTATGGGTGCTAACTTGCAATCTCTTGTGAACTTCACAGGGACTGATATCACCACCCTCGAAGGCAAGACTGAACTTGCTGACCAACTTGTGCACATCATGAGAGAACAAAACTAGGAGAAATAATGTTTGAGAATGGAGAAAATCTTGTTTGGAATGCTTCGCCTGCCATAGGTGAAGAGGATATTTCTGGTGCCTTTGTGACCTACAAAGAGAGAACCGGAGCGAATACAGCCACCGTGCAACGCGGTGACGTAGAGTTTGAAGTCTTCTTGGATGAACTAGAAAGTCCAGAGGAATTTTAAAAAATGAGCGCCACCCGTGCAGGGAGCCCCTGTGTTGATGTTTGTATGTATGATTATGGTAGGGATTTCTGCACGGGTTGTGGTCGTACTTTGATTGAGATAAGTTCTTGGTCTTATTACACTCCAGAAAAACAACAACAAATCATAGAAAAATGTAAAAAAAGACTTGACTCCCTACCTGACCCTTGCTATAATCAGGACACAACAAGGAGAGAAGAATGAACACCGAAGAAATTAAGAGTCTCTTAGATTCCCTCGCTGACTACATCCCGCAAGCATCCCAGTGGGAGCAAGGATTCTTTGAGTCCGTTAAGGCTCAGTTTGACCGCAAGCATATCCTGTCAGATAAGCAGCTTGGAACCATCCAGAAAATCGCTGGGAAGTTCTCACCAAAAGCCATCCGAGAGCGAGAGGTTTGGTACGGGTCATTCACCGACGCGCAAAGAGAAACTATGCGTGTATGTGCCGATTATTATAAGGGCACAGGCTATTATAAAGACTTGGTGCACTCTATCCTTAACAACTCTGAGTTCGTTCCTTCGCCAAAGCAGTACAAGATGCTGTGTGAAAACAAGTATGCTGCAAAGGTATTGGATGCTTACGGGTCTGAACCTAGGTTCCCTGTTGGTTCCCTTGCTACTCTTCGTAAGGTTCGCTCTAATGGCTACTTGGCTATTAGTGGCGCTCCTGCTTGGAGAGATATCAATGTGCTGGTGCTTACAACCAACGAGCCTATCGTTTCCTCTGCCAAAGGTGCCAAGCGATACAAGTGTATGATTGTTGGCGGAACTGACACCTTCTACTGCGAAGAGCGCGACTTGAAGAAAATGAAGAGAGGTAAGAAATGATATTAATACTCAGAGTTCTGATTACCTTCTGGTATTATGTTATACAGTTGTTCGGTGTCTGGATTGCTAACGCTCTTGTCGATGCTGTCTTTGATAGGCTAGAAGATTTAATCAACCGAAGAATAAACAAATCACAACCACAACCTATTGTAATCGTTCAGTAAATAAGAAAGGAGTATCCTATGAGAAAGTGTGGTTTCTGTCGCAAGCCGGGGCACGACGCTAGAACCTGCCACCAGAAGCAGACAGTCCATCAGAAGTACAGGGCTCTCTGCTCCCTCTACCGTCGCAAGGTATTGGAGGAGATGTGCGTGTTGGGTCTGGGTGTTGGTGCCCTAGTCAATCTTACACCAAGGCGTTCCTCCCCTATCTTGTCGATAGTCAAAGACATCAAGTGGGATAGAATCTACCCCGCTAGCGATGCTTCTAACTACTGCGTTCAACTGGAGAGGCTTGGACCGCTTCCCGATGACCACTACCGGGGATTCTCCGACTCTAAAAGAAGGTCACTTGGTCACCGACACCTAACTCATCTGCTCACTCGACCTATGATGGGCGAGATTTACCAGAGGGATGATGTGTACCAGAGGCATCTTGACGCAGGCGGAGCAGAGTTAGAAATGGTGAGCCCTGTGAATGTCGGTCTTATCAATCCACCTTCTGATTGGTTGAGTGGCGAGTTGGCTAAGTATGCGAACATGAACCCGCTACTGGATGTAAATGGTAAACCCGAAACCTTGTACGGGCTGAACTATGAAATGAATCACTTCGCTTACTTCTCGGGAGTGCTTGGGATGAAAGAAAATGAAAAGTATTTTGAAAGTTTTTTCTAAGTCGATGATATTAAAGCGAATAAAAATGAAGAAAGTTGTTGACTTTCCGTGCCCCATTTAGTATACTATTTATATAGAAAGTTAAGTATTAACAATTAGAGAAGGAAGAGAAAAGTTATGGCTATTGATTTCAACACATTTATTAAAGTAGCGCCTCACGTCGCAGCAGTTCGCAAGCCGGTTCTTATCCGTGGTCGTCACGGCGTTGGTAAGTCCGAGGTTGTATACCAGATTGCCGCTGCACTTGGTATGCCTGTCGTTGAGCGACGAGCATCTCAAATGACCGAGGGTGACCTTGTTGGTCTCCCGTCCACTGACGGGAATGTTACTTCGTTTAATCCACCAGACTGGTTCAAGACTGCTTGTGATAATCCAGTCGTCCTCTTCTTGGATGAGGTTGACCGAGCTACAATCGAAGTGCGTCAAGGTATATTCGAGTTGACTGACTCTCGCAAGTTGAATGGTCACACCCTCGACAAGGATACTCTTATCTTTGCCGCCGTTAACGGTGGAGAGCACGGGGACCAATACCAAGTTGGTGAGATGGACCCTGCCGAGCTTGACCGCTGGACTGTCTTTGATGTGGAGCCTACCGTTGAGGACTGGCTCACTTGGGCTAAGGATAAAGTCGATGGTATCGTCTGGGATTTCATCAACCAGAACCGTAGCCACTTGGAGCACACCGGGGACTTCGAGCCTAACAAGGTTTATCCTTCCCGTCGTTCTTGGGTTCGTATGAATGAGTGCTTCGCCATGGCAGAGTTGTTAGTTGAGGATGCCGATGCATCTTTGATGTTCCCTTTGGCTACTGGCTTTATTGGTTTCGAGGCGGCGGTGTCTTTCAAGGACTTCGTTGATAACTACGAGCGACAGGTAACTATCGAGAACATTCTTGATGAGGGTAAGATTCACTTGACCGACCGATTTGGTATCAATGACCATAACGCTATCGTCGAGAAGATGGAAGCCAAGGATGTTTTTAAGGTTGCACTATCAGAGGAGCGTGTTGAAAACTTGGCTCGCTACTTTATGGTTGTGCCTTCTGAGGTTGGCATGAAACTCTGGACCGTTCTTGGTCAGGGCGACAACGCCAATGTGATTGCCTTCCACGGTACCGAAGTCGATGGCAAGTCTATCTCTAACCACTTGGTGGAGTTGATGACTGGAAAAAACATTGACGATGAGGAATAAAAGTTCTTGACATACCTTCCATTATCCGCTATAATTATACCATAACAAAGACAAGGAGTATCCTATGACTGAATTCGACCTCAACAAACACGTTCACCGACTACTGATGGACGAGCCGTTCTTTGCGGCTCTGTCTCGTCGTGTTGACAAGCGCATCGACAAGTCCATCCCAACGGCTGGTGTCCGTGTCAATCCTACCTCGGGTCACTTCGAGATGCTGTACAACCCTGATTTCTTTGAAGAGTTACCAGACATCCAGCGTAAGGGTGTGCTTAAGCACGAGTTCTACCACCTTATTTTTGAGCACGTTACAGGGCGGAAACCGACTGGCATCAACCCCAAGGCGTGGAACATCGCAACTGACTTAGCAATCAATTCTCACTTGATGGGAGAGCTTCCAGAGATGTGCTGTCTGCCGGGTCAGAAACCCTTCGAGGACTACGAAGTTGGTCTCTCTTCCGAGGCTTACCTTGAACAACTCAAGCAAGACCACGACAAGCAATCCGGTGGTGGTGAAGGTGGTGAGGGCGACGGACAGTTCGACAGTCACGAGGGCTGGGATGAAGTGGACCAGCAGACCAAAGAGATTGCCAAGGAGAGATTAAAAGATACTCTTAAGAAGGCGGCAGAAGAAGCAGCCAACCAAGGTTGGGGCACTGTATCTCAGCAAGTCCGCAAGGATATCATGGACCGCATTCAGACCAAGGTTGACTGGCGAAAGATGATGCGCTATTTTGTTAAGACCTCACAGAGAGCAAGCAAGCAGTCCAGTATCAAGCACATCAACAAGAGGTATCCTTACATTCACGCTGGGCGCAAGGTCAACAGGACTGCGAAGATTGCTATCTCCATTGACCAGTCAGGCTCTGTGTCTGACCAGATGCTTAACGCTTTCTTCAATGAACTCAGCAACTTAGCCAAGTATGCAGAGTTTACCGTTGTTCCTTTTGACGACACAGTATTTGAGGATAAGGTATACGTATGGAAGAAGGGCGAACGCAAGAAGTGGGAGCGTGTCTTATCAGGAGGTACCAACTTCGATGCTCCAACTGACTATGTTAATAAGCATAACTTCGACGGACACATTATCCTTACCGACCTGATGGCACCCAAGCCAAAGCCTAGCAAGTGTCAACGCATGTGGATGACCGTGAAACAATACGCGGAGCGTCCATACTTTACCACCAATGAACGGGTGATTGTAATTGACTAGCTTTGAAAGAAACAGAATGAGAGAGCAAGTAGCTCTTAAGCTTCGTAGGATAGCAGAAGATTGTTCTAGAAAGGCTAACAAGCGCTTGCACTACACTATGGATAACTTGGAATACTACCTAGAAACCAACGAGGAGATAGACGAATACCTATCCCTTCTCGACACACTAACCCACCTAAACTATTAAGGCAAAATGAAAGCAGGCGACCTTGTAAAATACAATAGCAGAATTCTACTCGTGCTAGAGCCAAGCCCTGATGACTACGGCTATGCCGCTGGTTGGTGGCGTTGCCAAGAAGTAGGCACTAACAGGATTAGGATTTACAGCCCCACTCAACTCACAGTAATCAAAACAGAAGCACAGTTTTATCTATAAAAATCAAACTATTTTACAACTCCCCGTAATCATAGGTGCTAATAAATGCAATAAACCTTGCGTTTCTTGTGTGTCTGTAGTATAATATGTGTGTAAGTAAGAAAGGGAGGGAGCGAAATGAGTAACCATGAAATGTTCGGAGCAGAGGAAGGCTGGGTTTGTCCACAAGTTGGAGACTTGGTTGAGTGTCGTATTGGTTACGCTAGGACTAGCTTAGGCGTTGTGGTCGAACCCTGCGATGCTATCAAGCGAGATGACTTGTGGTGTCAGGTGGCACTCAATGGGGGAGGAACAAAGATTCTTCCCAAGAAAGATGTAACAGTCATTCAGAGAGGCTCAGAATGAAAGTAGGCGACTTGGTAACAATGAATAACCAGAACTGGACTACCACTCCTTTCCTTGTTATTGAAAAGTCTTGGGTCAGAAACGAGTGGGTTATCTGGTCAGCAGAGACAGGCACAATGCAATGGCACGAGAAACGACTAGAAGTTGTAAGTAAGGGCAGGTGATTATGGACTATTTTACTATCAATAATATTGTTTTTGTAGTGGTTGTTGCGCTGCTTCTGTTCCTTGGAGGGAGAGGCAAATGAGAATAGGTGACCTAGTTGATATCAATCAGGAGCGAGGCTCAGGTAGTTACAAGCATACTATCCCTCGTGGACTTGGTGTTGTTGTACGACTTGAAGAGACTGAGCCCTTGATGTTCGGCAAGATTGGTCCTATTGACTTGGGACCTCTCGTGCATGTATTGTTGAATACAGGGGAGACCGAAGGCTTCTCCCCCAAGAGTGTGGAGGTAATCCGTGAAAGTAGGTAACTTGGTAAGATGGAAAGGGCTGAACTATGACACCTTTCTTGGGATTATCGTCGGCTTTGATGACGAGAACGACCCGATAGTTAAAACCTGCTGCTCTGGTATCACTATCGCACATTGGCGAAAGAGTTTGGAGGTGTTGAGTTGAAAGTCGGTGACTTGGTAAAAAAGAATTGCAAAGGTATCGACAGCCAGTGTGGGCTGGGCATTATTATCGAGGTAGAACAATACAATGATGGACCCCGCTGTCGATTGTATAGGGTGAAATGGCAAGGCGACTATGGAGCGTTCTATAGTCATCACTTGAAACTGGTAAGCGAGGCAAAATGAACAAGCCCCTGCGAGATTACAACGGCGACATCCTGAATACAGGTGACTTGGTTTGGCTTACCAACGATATCCAAAAGCAGTTGGCTATTGTTCTGGGTGAGTCTCACAGAGAGAATGTTCTGGTTCGCCCTGTTAAGGGTGGCTATGACTTCACAATCTACGAGATGGATTGCGAGAAAGTGAAGAAAAATGAAACTATTTTATAAGTCCTCGTTATTATAGGCACTAATAAATGAGAAAATACTTGCTTTCTTTGCCTACCCGTAGTATAATATGGGTGTAAGTAAGAAAGGAAACAAACAAAAGGAGTATCCTATGACACGCAAGCACTTTGAACTTATCGCCAACGCAATCCGAGTAACCAAGAACACCACCGAGGGTGATGATACTGCTCTTCGTGAGTTAGCCCTCAACCTGTGTGTTGAGTTCAAGCGAGAGAATGGTCGTTTTAACAACGAGCGTTTCCTCAAAGCCTGTGGGGTGGCGTAATGACTGTAATTAGAAGAAGCCTCAAGGTTGGCGAGTTGGTTGAGGTTCACAAGGACCTTGCCCATATGGACGACTGGAGCAAGAGCAAGGGAATGGCTGTCATTCTTGATACTGACCCTGACCCCGAGCGTCCGGGTTTGCTTGAGATTCGGTATGTAAAGCCACGAGGACTACCAGAAGAGCAGTTGCCGATTCAGAAACTGATTAATAACTTTTCTTTGACGAGGGTAAAATGAAAACAAAGATGGTATACCTGACGGTAGCAGTTGAGATAGATGCGGAAGCAGATGAGAAGGAAGTGATTGAGAACTGCGATTACTTCTTTGATAGTGCTGCAATCAAAAGCACAGAGATTCAGGAAATCTTCACAGAAGAACAGATGAAGAAAGATGATAGCCCCGACTTATATGGATTAGCATCCAGCAACTTTGCGTAAGGAGAATAGAATGACTGAAGAGCAGACAATGATTGAAGCATGGGTAAAGAAGAACAAGCCAAAGCGCTATACCCACGGTGAAAGACCTGAAGGAATGGAAGTCCCAACCATTTCAAGCTGGGGGAGAGGGCGGAGAAAGAAGAGCAAGGCAGAGAGCCAAGCGGAATTAGACGCAGAGAAAGGATAGAGATGATTAAGAAGAAAGTAATGGTTGAAGTGGGTGACTTGGAGAAGTTGAAGAGTGCTATTGAGTCTATGGAAGGCTTGAAGTTCTTGGGAGAGGAAGAGACAACCCTCGTTGAACTAGCCAAGCGAGTTGTGGCAGCAGAGGAGAAGATTCAGGAGTTAATGGATGCCCCGGTTGACATTAGTTCAGAATAATTCAAACTATTTTATAAGTCTATGTAATCATAGGCACTAATAAATGGAAAAAGACTTGCATTCCTTGACCACTTACAGTATAATATATACAGAAAGAAACAAAGGGAAACAAAAGGAGTATCCTATGAAAGCTGGAACTGTTGTTAGATTTATGAACCGTCGCAATCAGAACTTGCTGCTGTCTGTATTAGCAGTAGACAATGACTGGGCGCACTGTGTTTATTATGGAGAGAAGGGCGAGACCAAAGATGGTTGGTTCCGAACCGAGATGTTGAAGGAGGTAAACTAATATGTGGGTAATGCAAGCGAACTATGGTTATGGTCACGGCTGGGAAGATGAGTGTGTTGAGCCTAGCAAGGCAGGAGCACTTGAACGACTAGCCGAATACAGAGAGAATGCCCCCAAATACTCGTATCGTATTAAGCGATACCACGGATAAAAGGAGAATAGAATGAAAGCAGGTGATTTAGTAAAGCACACCCTGAACGACAACGCTCGGGGAATGATTTTAACAGAGGGCACAAGCCACAGAGGCGCGAAGTTTTTTATTGTTGATTGGCTAACTGAGAAGGGTGCCGAAGCAAGACGAGCCAAGCCAGATGAATTAATAGGAGTAGAGAATGACTGAAGAGCAAGTAATGTTTTATGTGATTGGAAAGTGTGCGACCTACGGAGCGGTTGCCTTCGCAGCATCATGGACTCTCGTGTCTACCGCTCAGGCGCTAGGAAATGCTAGCACTGTACTGGCAGACAAGGCGAGGAAGATTAGAGCAGGTAAGAAATGATTACCGGCAGCGACGTTGTTTGCTTCTTGTTTTTAACTGCATCGTTATCCTACGTTGCGGTTGTTATATCTTGGATAGTTGAGGGGAGTGATGGAGATTAAAGGAAATGGTTTGCGTGAAATGTTCTTGATGGGAGTGTCTATGTTTATGGGCATGACCATCGCCTTTATGGCGATACTGCTAACAGGCGAGAAGACACCAGAGCAAATCGAAATGCTAACCAGCAGGGCACACCTATCTCTCATTGCTGAGATGGTATGTCTGAACGGATACTTGATTGTTGATTATTATGACAGCCTCCAGAGGTGAAGGGTTGAAGATGTCTAACCCAATGCAGGAAAGACCACGAGGGTTCACAAGAATAAAAAGCAAAGACAAGAGAACTTGGTTCCACGTCTTGCAAGTTGACCCCAAGGACGGTTACGGTTGGTTCGATGAAATGGTTAGTAGAGACTATGGGCAAGTATACAAAGAGAAGAAGCTACTTGAAGTAGACATCCCAGAGTATAGTTATAGAATAGTAAGAAGAAGTTCTTATGATAAGTGGGAGGAAATAGAACGTGCCTATGAGCGATAGATTAAAAGGACTTTTGGATTGGTGGCAACTACGTATTGAGACTGAACGTAATAAAACCAACGAGGACACAAAAGAAAATGTTGAAAGGATTAACACTCCTACTACTAGCGATACCAGTCCTAGTGTGGGCGATAATATTGTGGGAAGAGGGAGATAAATAAAATGATTGTAACACCATTAGTAATAACAGTAATAGGTATAGTAGCTATTCCAGCATTCACTATAGGTATGTATAGAGCATAAAGTATAGGTAAAAGGGTACAATTAGGTAGTAGTGGATAAGGGTTAGCCCTGCCAGTAAGTAAGTTAGTTATTTTTAGGGGGGGTTAGATAAGCGAAATGCTCTACTTGCCTGCGATTTAGGTACTGACCTAATACACACAGTATATAGCCTTGTCAACCCCTAAATGCCCTTTTTTCTTTGTCAAGCACTAAATAAGATAAGGGTTACAATAGACAACCCTAGGAGAAACTAAGATAATGCAAGCGAAAGCGTATGATATTGCTAAACAATTAGAGGAAGCTAGCCCCCTGCTAGCTGCCAGTATATGGACTAAGGTAGCCGAAGATAGAGCACTAGCCATAGAAGTTCACGGGGCATTAAGCCGAGAAGCTAAGGTTAATCTAGCCAAAAAGCTAGCCAACAGCCAGAATAGCCATTTTTAAATAGCTAATGATTACGGCTACTTAGTTTAACTTCCCCCTAGGGCGAGAGGATTTCTA
>Ga0209337_1001956_pt1 | contig 15233 bp, 9 predicted proteins | sample LinPmetageLP53_FD_184044 | JGI IMG/M metagenome (GOLD analysis project Ga0209337, IMG submission 184044) | Marine viral communities from the Pacific Ocean - LP-53 (SPAdes) (version 2) | ecosystem: Environmental > Aquatic > Marine > Oceanic | place: Pacific Ocean | collected 2010-02-08
AAATCGGTAAGTACAGTAAGGGTTGTTTTTATGATTACCACACGGATGGAGACGGTGTAACAGTTTACAATGAGCCAGAAAATAATTGGCTTCACAATAAAACAAGAAAGTTGTCGATGACAGTATTGTTAAACGAAGATTACGAAGGTGGAGATTTTAAATTTTATGAAGAAGAAGAAAATACAATTAAAGGAAAAGGAAGCGTTCTTGTATTTCCATCGTACATGCAACACTGCGTAGAAAAGGTAACAAAAGGAAATAGATATTCGTTAGTCGTGTGGTTTCTTGGACCAAGTTTTAGATAGGAATTAAAATGAAAAAAAGTTGCGATGTATGCACTCACTCAATGGAGAGCCAAGCCGAAGGTGAAGTGCTCTGCGTGGCTAATCCACCCGTACCGATTGTGACGATACAAGGTCAAATTATTAGTATATTCCCCTCCATGATGAAATGGGGGAAATGCGATGTTTTTGAAAAAGGCAAAACTCAAAAACAAAACTCCCAGCCTCCAGAAATACTGGAGCCAGACTTAAAGGTGATTAAATAATGGCACACTATGCTCAAGTGAACTCAAATAAAATAGTTGTTCAAGTACTCGTAATGGATAACGACATGGAAACTAATGACGGTGAAGCGGCTTGCATCGCTTGGTTAAAAGATAAAGTTCATGCAGATGATTGGGTGAAAACTAGCTACAACAATAAAATTCGCAAGCAATTTGCGGGTGTTGGCTACAGCTACGATTCTACTAAGGATAAATTTATATCTCCAAAACCTTTCGCTTCATGGGCCTTAGATAGTGATGACGATTGGCAACCACCAATTACGATGCCTGATGACGACAAGAAATATTCTTGGGATGAGGATGCTTATCAAGCTGACAATTCCAAGGGTTGGGTTGAAGTAGAGTAATAGAGAAATGTTATGGTCGCGGAAATTTTAGCTGGATTAGCGTTAGTACAAAGTGCTGTAAAAGGCATACGAGGTGCTATAGGAACAGCAAAAGACGTATCAGAGATAGCAGGAGATATTGATAATTTATTTAAAGGCTCTTCTCAAGTAGCAAAATCTAAAATACCTAACCCTATTCTTGCAAAATGGGACTCTGTGTTAAAAAGAAAATTAGGAGACAGTGCAGATAGGTTTTCTATAGGTAACGTTGCTAAAGCTCACATAGAAAGAAAAATGGCTGATGAAGCTTTAGACCAGATGTCGTTATTAATTAACAGAAGATTTGGACATGGTACTTGGGATAATATAATATTAGAACAAAAAGAGTTAGTTGAGAAACATAAGTCGGCAAGAAAAAAAGAAAGAGAACGTAAGGCAAAACAATTAGACGCAGCTTTTGAAATAATGAAAAACATAGTTGTATTATTAATAGGCACAATAGCTATAATAGGTATAGTTTTTTGGGCAAAGACTAAATAGGAGTAGATCTTGACTACAGTAAAAGATCTTGAATCTCGTATGAATACACATGAAGCGGTTTGCGCGGAAAGATGGAAAGAAACAATTCTAAGAATAAAAAGGATTGAGGTTATTCTACTATCTTCTGCTGGCGCTTTAATATTACTTATGGCAGGAATGCTTTGGAAAATATAAGGAAATTATTCTATGCCTTTAGTAAAAGTTCAATTTAAGCCGGGTATAAATAGAGAAAGCACTTCTTACGCCGATGAAGGCGGTTGGTTTAACTCAGATCTTATACGTTTTCGCAAAGGCCGCCCTGAGAAAATGGGTGGTTGGACGAGGCTTAGTAGTAACGTTATACAAGGAACGGGTCGGTCATTGCATGTTTGGGCTGCTTTAGATGGTTCTAAGTACATGGGCCTTGGTACGGAAACCAAAGTTTATATTGAAGAAGGAGGCGCTTATAATGACATAACGCCTATAAGAGCTACAACAACTTTAGGAGCAAATCCTTTAACAACGGTAAATGGTAGTAGAGTAGTTACGGTTACGGCTCCGGCCCACGGTGCAGTGACCAATGACTTTGTTACTATTAGCGGGGCAACAGCCGTAAATAGTATTACTGCGGCACAACTAAACACAGAACATCAGATAACTGTTATTGATTCAAACAGTTATACAATACCTACTGCGGGATCTGCTGGTTCAGGCACACTTACGGGTGGAGGTTCTTCTGTAGTAGCTGCCTATCAAATAAATACTGGATTAAATACTGTGGTAAGTGGAACAGGTTTTGGTGCTGGTTTGTGGGGTGGTTATTCAACAGGTTATGCTCAGACCACGTTGAATGACAGCGGTGGCATTAGTGATTCAGATACATCCTTTACTCTTACCAGCGCATCTGATTTTGAAACGGCGGCAACTACTACTAACGCCAATTTTTCAGATTCGGCTACAGTTATAACAGTAGCAGATTCTAGCTCTTTTCCTGATAAAGGAACTATATTAATAGGTAGTGAAAAAATACGTTACGGAACTAATATAGGAAATACTTTTGGTTCTATAACTAGGGGAGATGACGGGACAACAGCAGCTAGTTCTTCTAGCGGAGCAAGTGTAACTTTTGTAGGTTTAATGCTTATTGAAGACGAACTTATTCAATACACAGGTAAATCAACTCACACAATAAATGCTGGTGTAGTAAGAGGAGTTAGAGGAACAACTGCGGCTGCTCATTCAGATGGTGTTGATGTAAGAGAAGCTAATGATTTTGTAGGATGGGGTGAATCTTCTGCCACAGCGGCTCAAACAGGATCTAATATACGGTTATACAGCCAAGATAACTGGGGTGAAGATCTTATATTTAATGTTTATGACGGAGGTCCGTTTTACTGGGATAAAACACTAGGGCTGACAAATAGAGCTAGTTCCTTAACTTCGCAATCAGGAGCTTCTGGTGCGCCTACTATAACAAGACGAATTATGGTATCGGGTGCTGATAGACATGTTGTTTGTTTTGGATGCAACCCTTTAAATGAAACGGAACAAGATCTTCTGATGGTACGTTGGTCAGATCAGGAAAACCCTGTTGATTGGACACCTACCGCAACAAACACAGCAGGTTCGCAAAGAATTTCTTCTGGTTCTGAAATTATCGCTGCTCAAAAAACAAGGCAGGAAATATTAATATGGACAGATGTAAACCTTCATGCAATGCGGTTTGTTGGGCCTCCTTTTACTTTTGGTTTTAGTATGCTTGCAAGTAATATTTCAATAATAGGGCCTAATGCTATAGTAACGGTAGGTGATCAGGTTTTCTGGATGGACCGGGAAAACTTTTATGTTTACACAGGCCGTGTTCAAGTTATTCCGTGTACCTTACTGCGGTATGTTTTTGATGACATAAACCTAGATCAAAGCTTTAAATGTTTTGCAGCATCTAACAAAATGTTTGATGAGGTGTTTTGGTTTTACCCTTCTGCGGATAGTACAGAAATAGATCGTTATGTTAAATTTAACTTTACGGAGAACACCTGGGACTTAGGTACGTTGTCTCGAACAGCTTGGGTTGATTACGGTATACATGATAACCCGAGAGCTTCTGGTCAAGCTAGTGGTGTTAATTATACTTATGTACATGAATCAGGAGATGACAATGACGGTTCTCCTATGACATCTTTTATTGAATCTGGAGATTTTGATTTAGGAGATGGCGAACAATTTATGTTTATGAATAAACTTATTCCAGATATTGACATTACAAGTAGTGATGCAGAGGCTTCTGTAAACTACATTGTAAAAACAAGAGACTTTCCTTCAAACAGCCTCTCTACTAATTCTACCAATGCGGTTAATTCCAGCACTCAACAAGCTTTTTTAAGGGGTAGGTCAAGACAGGCTGTTTTAAGGATTGAAAGCAGTGTTACAGACATTGCTTGGACTTTAGGTGATCTACGTATGGACATGCGACCGGATGGGAGAAGGTAAATGGCTTCTTTGTTAGACCACACCTTTCCGAATGCTACCACGGAATACGATCCTGATGCTATGCAAAGAATACTGAGAGACATAGAAATGGCTCTTACTAAAATGGAGTTCCCTGCTGAGATTGAGGGCAAGGATGCTAACAGAGCAATAACTTGGTTTATGGAATGAAATATGTCAGCAGCTTATAAAAACATAACTAAGTTAATTGGGGCTACCGGAGATGTAGTATCTTACACATGCCCTGCTGCTACTGAGTCTATTATTAAGAACATTAACTTGTATAATTCTCACAGTGGCACTATAGTTATTTATCCTAAGATAACCGACAGTTCTGCTTCTGTTACCGCTACGTTGGATAAGATAAGCCTTGGAACTCTCGCAAATACGTCCCTCGCCGGACCTTTTATATTAGAAACTGGTGATACGCTAATATTTAATTGCGATACAGCATCAAAAATTTATGTTTTTGCAAGCGTACTGGAGCTTTCATAATGGTAACACAACCCACACACAAAAAGTTATCTTCGGGTATACAATCTTTTACGGAGGTTTCTCCTGATTACGAGATGGCCCCTATTGGCATTGCGTCAATTCAAAAACAAGCAGAAAAATTAGCTGAGTACGGTAGGAATGGTGACATATATATTGTTCACGCAGCCGAAGGCGAGACTGTTATTCCTATGGAAGTACTCAACGCCAACCCCCAAATTAAAGCTCTTCTTTTTAATCAAATGACAGAAATGGGGCTTGATCCACAAGAATTTGTTGTAGGTAATGAGCTTAACAGCATTAACCCTGACACGGGGCTTCCTGAATTTTTCTTTAGTAAAATTTTTCGAAAAGTAAAAAGAGCAGCTAAAAAAGCTTTTGGAGCAGCTAAGAAAATTGCACCGTATGCAATTCCTATAGCTCTTAGTGTGTTTGGTGGTCCTGCTTTCCTTGGTACTGCGTTTGGACCCGGTAGTCTAGGTGCTGCGGCACTTGGCGGCGGTCTTGGAAGCTTGGCTGGCGGCGGAAGTCTTAAAGATGCTTTTAAAGCGGCTGCTGTGTCAGCAGGCACAAGTGCTTTATTAAGCGGTGGACAGTCTATGTTAGGAGGAAAAAGTTTTGGTCAAGGTGTATCTGATGCCTTTACTGGATCAAATCTTCCGTCCCAAACTACTCAACTACAGCGTTTGAGTGACGGGAATTTAGGGGATCTTATGTTAAGGGCTCCTGAAGATGCAGACGCAGGATTTTTATATGGGGGATATGAAGATGATTATTTAAAATCAAATATTCCGATGAGCTCTGCTCAACAAGTCAGTAAAAATATTACCCTTCCAGCAACCAGCAATGTTAGTGCGGCCTTGGGACCTGCTGACAGTGGCCTTTCTGTTAATAAACTTAGGCAATACACCCCTTTAGCCCAACCTACGTTTAAACCTTCTGGCGGTGAAGCACTTTTTGGTGACGCTGCCGTAACCGCTGCAAAAGACGCTGCTTATAATCAGGGGGTTAATAAAATTCTTAATTCACCTTTTGGATTAACCGCCGATCCGGGTGATAGAATGTTAACTTTTTTAGCTGATAACGCGGGAAAAGCCGCTGAAAAAGCTGTAACGGCAAAATCTTTAGCCCCTAGTTTAATGCAACAATATGGACCGTTAGCCGCGGCTGGTGGACTTGCCGCTTATGCTGGTGGTGCCTTTGATCCAGTTCCTGTTGAAGAGGTATCTGAACAAGATCTTCCAGGTTATGTAGACAGCGATTATGTAAAAGGAGGCAATAACCCACTTTATGAAGCAAACCCTGGAAAGTACAAGGTAGCCGATATAAATCCTTATAGATATGCACCTTCTTCTTATCCGCGTGTTCCTTCTGGTATGTTTTCTGCAAATAAAGGTGGCTACATGAATAAACAACCTAGAAACAATGAGTTACCTCAGTTTGCAGGTTATGTGCGGGGTCCCGGAACTACTACTTCAGACAGTATTCCCGGATATTTATCCGACAAAGAATTTGTGTTTAACGCAGAATCGGTAGCAGGGGCCGACCCTTCAGGAAGAGGGGATTATAATGCAGGGGCTTCTAATTTATATAACCTTATGCGTAACCTTCAGATGAGGGCTTAATTATGGTAACAAGAACTATACAGGAACAAATTTACAGGGAAGCCCCTGAGATAGAAGCCATAAAAATGGGGCTTCTTGGATCCGCAAAGGATTTAGCAGACATTCCTATTCAGTTACCGCAAGAACAGGTAGCTGGTTTTACACCTCTTCAAGAGGCTGCTTTTGCCGCGGCTAACCAACCGGGCGGTATAGGCGGTTTCCAACCCCTTCTTCAGCAAGGAAATCAAACAATAGGCGCGGGCCTTTCTACTTTAGGAACGGCTATGACACCTGTTGAGCAAGCTAGATTGGCTGCCGAAGGGACTGCTGGTTTATACCAACCTACAGATCTTTCAGCTTACATGAACCCTTACCAGCAAGATGTCATAGACGCGACTATGGCAGAGTTAAACAAACAAGGTCTTATGCAAGGCAATCAGTTAGGAGCGCAAGCAGTAGGTGCGGGTGCTTTCGGAGGAAGCAGATTTGGTATTGCAGAAAGTGAGCTTGCTGGAAATTTGCAAGATGCACGGGCCAAGGCTCTTGCCCAACTTAACTCACAAAACTTTTTACAAGCTCTTCAAACAGGTGGTACAGCGTTTGAAAACCAGCAAAGAAGGCAACAAGGGCAGTCGGGTCTTTATAGTGGCATAGGTCAGTTACTGGGTGGCTTGGGTACTCAACAAGCAGCTATTGGTGGGCAACAGTTATCAGCAGGACAGTTAGCACAAACTACAGGGCTAAGAGATGTTGAAACAATGCAGAAACTAGGCTTGCAACAGCAGCAGTTAGAGCAGGGTACTTTAGAAGCTGCCCGTCAAAATCAACAACGCCAACTTATGGAACCTTATAGCCGTGTAGCTTTTCTTTCTGATATATACAAAGGTGCCCCGTCTACTCAACAAACACTTGGTAGTGCTGTAGCCCCAACGGCTCCCGCCCCAACTACTTTTCAACAAATAGCAGGTTTAGGAACAGGCTTGCTAGGAACGGCTGCTGCCGCTAAACAACTTGGAGGTCTTTTCTAATGCCCGGTAATATCTACAACAGACCAATGTTTCGTCTAGCCACGGGTGGTATGCCTCCTGAGATGGGTGGTATGCCTCCTCAAGCGGCTGCTCCCATGCCTCCTGAGATGATGCAAGCTATGGACCAGATGCCTCCTGAGATGATGCAACAAATTACAGGTGAGTTTGATCAGGCATCAGATGAATTAATGATGGATGCACTTGAGCAAGGTACGCGGGAAGAAGTTGATCGAAGCCTGAATAACCTAGACATGGCTGGTAATATGGTAGATATTATGAACAGTGTTTGGGATGACAACAGGACAATCGAAGATTACCGTAGTGATTTAGCTTCCGTAGTAGGTCCAGAGGACGCTTCTCAAACACCTGATTCGGTTTTGGCTCTTGTCCAACCAACCCTTCAACTAGCCCAGATTGACACGGGTATTGGAGCTTTAATGCAAGAAGAGTTGTCTGAAGTAGGTGGTTCTGAAGGTGGGATTGCTGATTTCGCTGTAGACACTATGATGGATGGAATGGCTGATGAAGCAGCAGGTTTGGTTGGTACTGTAGGGGGCATGTCTCAAGGCCCAGGGTCCATGGACCAAATGATGATGGAAGCGGTAGGCGGGGAAGCTCCCCCAATGCCAATGCCTATGGAAACTGAAATGGTCTAGGAGGCTTTAATGGCACCACCAATAAAAATGGATCCTCGTCTAACAAGTCTTCCGGGTATAAGAAGTGCCCTTGAAAGCGTTCGCACTCCGTTTAACCCAAAATCAATAGAGCCTTACCGGAAAGGTTTGGCTAGTCTACCGGGTATGGATACTAAAATTTATGATGACATGGTGGAGCAAGCTGATGATTCGGCCAAGTTAAATTTTGCAATGGCTTTAATGCAAGCGGGTTTTGGAGCGGCAGGTGCTTCAGCTCAACCCGGTGAATCCCCTGTTTCAACATTATCGCGTACTTTACTGGCACCTTTGGCGGGAGCCGCAGGTAAGGTTGCAAGTGATTCTAAAAAACAAAAAATGGCGGCTAGGCTTGGAAAACTTCAAGCACAGGGTCGCATAAGTTCAACAGCTTACCAAGCAGCTTTAGCTGATAAAACGGCTATTGATACAGAAATAAGTAAGATTGCCGCTGGTCTTTTAAAACCTAAAACAGGTCTTAAAGATACAAATAGAAAAGACCGTCCCATGCAAATGCGGGTTGGTGGTAAATGGATTGATGTATTAACAAATGTTAGAATACCCAGTGCTCCCGGTGGTACACCTAATTTTACGTTAACGGCTGATGTAACAAAGACGTTAGGGGATCCTTATAAAGCAGGTAGCACAGTAGTACTTGGTGACGGAGAAGGGCAACTTAGGGTTAAACCTGACAAAGCTAGCGCAGGTGGTAAGCCTAGTATATCCCAATCGCAGTTTGCAAGATTGCTAAACTCAGATAACGAACCAGACGGGCCAGTAATTCCTATTAGACGAGTATCTGATGGCACATCAACAAGAGTTGAAGCTAGTGATAGCGGAAAACAATTATTTTTTTCCGGCGAGCAAAGAAATGCCGTAGTTGTTGCAGCACCCGCTGCTAGGAAAGCTTTAAAACCGGATAAACCAGAAGGTCTTGATAGCAAACTATTTAAAGATTTTTGGAAATCGGCGACTCCTCAAATAGGTTCTTTGGAAAATAAGGTAGATCTTGTTGATAAAAGACTTACTTGGAAAAATGGTAAGTTTGCTTTTTTTGATGAAGGGGGTGAAACAAAAATTTTTGATAATCCAGCACAAAAAATGTTTACAGAAGCTTTAAAGCTTAGAACTTATTCAGCGCTTCAAAAATTTGGAGGAGCAGAGAAATTAGGTGACGCTGAGTCAGCAAATTTTCTTGAGGGGGTTGTGTCTGAATTTTTTAAAACGGACCCTAAATTATTGTTAGACACTTTGATGGAAGACAGAGAGAATTTTTTACCTGATGCTATGAGAAAAATTCCAACTGCAAAACAGCTTGATAAAACGGTAGCTAGAAAACTTACAGACGCAAAAAACAATAATAACATGCCCGTTGTGGATTTATTAGACGGTTTAAGATCCAACAGTTCTAATGCAACAAAACCCGCTGGAAGACTTTTAGATATGGTTGGTACAAATCCTTTGTTGTTTGGTTCTGTAACAACAGGAGATGTTTTTAATCCTCAAACTAATTCTGCTTCAGACATTAGCAAAAGGATGTTAACAGAAAATGTAATGAAGTCACTTCCGGCAAACCTAACTTCACCAACAAAGAAAATTTTAAGATCTGCTGCTAACAGAGCTTCTGTCATACAGACGGCTGTAAATAAAAAAATAGAGGAAAGGAATAAAAAATATAATTCTTCCGCTAGTCAAGAACTTAGGGATACACTTTTGGACAGCTTTCGAGGTGTTAATGTAATTGATAGGTACAGTAAAGTGGCCGTTCAATCAGGTGCTGAGGGTTGGATTACTGGATCCATTAAAAAGGCGTTAGAAACGAGGGGTTTACAGGTGTTAAACCCAGCCACTTGGGGTGAAACAAAAGAGCAAAAAGACGCAAGATCCGAAGCTTTTGTTTTAGAACAAATTATGCAACAGTTAAATGCACGAACTACGTTAAAACAAACAGGTGAACTAAGATACTCTAAAGCAGATCTTGATGGGGCTCAAGCAGTATGGAATAAAATTAAAAATTCTCCGAGTTATAACGCAGCGGCTTTAAAGGAGATGAGAGGACTTTTAATATCTAATATTAAAAAACAGTTAGGGCAAACAGGGTCTTTTGCTATCGATGATAAGATGATGGAGCAAGCTATCGAATTAGGTATTAAACCTGAAGACATTAAAGTAGCTAAATCTGACAAAGGTTTTTATAATAAATATCTTCCGAAACCAGAGAGGAAGTATAATCTTACAGGGCAGTATGCTCCGGGCGTAAGACCCGAAAGGTACAAAGAGTTAGAGCAGTTAGGTGTCTTCAAGCCTTTCAAAACGGATACCGGGCGGTATATGCTTTATGAGACTGAAGTTATTCCACCAACCAAACCGGGAAACCCCCCTGTTGTTCAACCAGTATTAGTTAACGGTAAAATGAAAAAAATTTTTGTGAAAGAAGAAAATTTAATGTCAGACAACCAGCAGATGAGAAACGACAGAGCGTTTTCATTTGATTTCTTCAAAAATAGTTTAAGGAGATAAGCTTTGGCTGATTTTGCAACTACAAATCCTTCGACTACCGTTGAATACTTGGGTGCTGATTCAAATAACCCATCTATGCATACTTATGGGTTTAAAACGTTAGGTGGACAAGAAGCAGTTAAAATAGATATAGCGCCTAATATAATGAAGCAAGCTGTGGCTAATCCAAACCACCCTGAGTATGCTGAAATAATTAAGTATTTAGGGTTTCAAGAACTTAACCAAGGACCTGATAGGGGAGTTGTTCGGGAAACTATTCTTCCCGGCGCTTTAGAAGGTGCCGTAGGGGCTCTTCCCGGTTTGGCCGTTGATTTACCTAATGCCCTAGTACATAGTTTTGGTGAAATCCCTGTCAGTGTTTTGAAGTGGGTTGCTGGAGGTGGTGAAGGTTCTTTAGTAGAAGCTGCCAAACAGCGTTACATAACTTCAGCAAACCCTTTTCTAGGATCTAAATACGTTACTAAAAAAGTTCAAGAAGGCGCTTCAGCCGTTGCAAAAGAGCTAGAAGGAACCAACTTTGAATTTTTGAATACACTTTTATTTGATATGGATTTAACTCCTGATGAGAGCACAAGAGCCCGGAAAGCGTTGTCTATAATAAGCCAAGCAGGTGGAGCGGCTGGTTTAGAAGGCGGTGCTATAATAGGTATTGTTGAAAAACTTGCTAAAGGTGTTTCGAGCATCACCCCAAGAAATGTGTTGGAAGTTTTTAATAAAGAAAAACAATCAAAAACTTCTTTGAAAGAAGCTGCACAAGAACTTGCTGCTGGTTCTCCTAGCCAGACTTTTAAGAATGTGTCAGAAACGTTGTCGGATTTACAGGCGCGAAGACCAATAGGTTCATTAGCTTTGGAAACAGCAGCAGGTTCTATGGCGGGTGCTGGTATGGTTTACGGACCCGAAATGCTCCCTGAAGGAACTCCTAAATGGATAAAAGATGCTTCGGCGGCGGGGTTTGGTGTATTAGCCCCTGCGGGAGGTATCGTTACGGGTACTGCACTCTTTAATGTTATTAACAACGCACCTCTTTTATCAATGCCTAGAAAATTTGTTAAAGGGCTTGGAGATGTTTTATACGGAGGTAGCATAGAAAGAACAGCCGCGTCTTCTCTTTTAATGACAGGTGGACAAAACATTCCTTTAAACAAAGGCAAAATTTTAAGTATAAGAGATCAATTGTCGTTAGCACAATCTCTTGGAAGAACCATGGACCCGGATACCCGGTTAGCTTACACATTGCCTCAGATGGCAAGAAATGAGGCAAAAATATTACAAGCTGAACTTAATATGGCTCGTGAGAACAGGCAATTCTTTAAAGATTCAGAAATCGATGCTCTAGAAACTAAAGTATCTGACCTAACAGTATTTGCTGATTTTCAAGAAGGCCAGATGGCTAAGATTTTTGGTGACTCAGAAATAGCTGCTGATGTATACAGGTTACATTCAAGTCAGGTTATTGACAGAGCTACTACTATTAAAGAAGCTTTAGATGATGTAATATTTAAAACAGATCTTGGCGGGGAACCGTCTCCTCCAGATCAAAGGTTTTTGGTAGATGATGACTGGAACAATAACCAAGCAAGTGGGTACATATACGGAGAAAATAGACGCAGAGCTTTAATAGAAGGTAGACCTCTGTCTGTTGGAGAAACTTCTATATCTGCGGTTCGACAAGCTTTAGATAACCTTTACGGAAAATTTGAAACAGAATCACAAGCAATCATAAATTCAGCGGAACAAAGAATAAAAAGTATTAGAGATGGCGTTTCTGAAGAAACGACACCTGATGACAGAGCTTCTTTTGACCTGTGGATTAGATCAGAAATAGAAAGTGCTTACTCAGAAATAGACGGACTTGAAAGTCTTATTTGGAATAAGATACAAGGTTTAGATGTTCCAAAAACTAAAAAGGAAACAACTGTAACTGCTGACGGACAAGTTTCTGATGTGGGTCCTGCTCTTATGCTGGGCGATAAAACAGTTTCTGAGTATTTTGCAGACAGGGTGAAAGATCTTGAAGCGGGTACTTCTGAGAATCAAAGCAAATATCTTTTTAAGTTAGCTGGAAGAGAAGCTTTAGTAGAAAAAGAATTGGCAACTAATCCTAACTCTAAGGAAGCTAAAGCGGTTCTTCGAGCTAGGGAAACTTTAGCTGATTTAGATGCTTCTACCGAAAAATTAGCTAAATCACGACTTCCTGGATATAGAGGAAAACCTCTTTCACTTCTTGAGTTTTTGTCTGAAAGGGGCGGTATTAGAGGTAACGAAAAAGTGCCTGACGCAGGTGGTGGAGATCTGCCTACAGAAGGTTCTTTTAGAGACATTGGTGAACTTTTTGGTCAAGACGCTGACAAGTGGCACCAAGGAAAGAGATTTAAAAAGTTAGTTTTAGATATTAACTCAAACAGGACCACCGAAAGAGAAAGATGGCAGGAAGCCATGACCTTAGATGAGGCTCTTACCGCGGTTAGGCAAGAGGGTTACCAAATAACAGGAAAGTTTGACACAGGGTCTACTAAAGATGCTCCTGAAACAATAGACATAAATGATCTTACTAATGCAATTAAAGAAGAGTTAGACGGGAATAAAATTTACAGAGCTGATGATGCGGATGCTGTATTATTAAGAGGTCAAGAAATTGAAGTTGCTGAAAACAATATTCGTTTTCTAGACGAGTTAGGAGATCAGTTAGGAATAGACGCAAGGGGAATTAACCCTGAAACAAACAGGACCTATACTGCAGAAGAAATACTAGATTTACGAAACTTTGCTGAAAGTCAAGATGCTGGAAAACCTTTAGGTTTTAGTGATTACCAAAGACGAGTAGGGGAATTAGAAGCAGCCGAAAATAATTTAATAGCAAAAAACACTGCAAATATTTCTGATGAGACAGGTGCAGTAGATTTGTTAAAAGCTGGTGAAATCCAAAACACGGGCGAGTTAGGTGTGCGAATAGAGGGAGATGTTTCAATAGGAAGAACCGCTCAAGAGGTTCAAAACGTATTATCTAATTTAAAAAGATCTCTTAGAATGGAAGAAGGTAAAAGAGTACCTGATAATAAAAAGATTGCTAATACAAATCAATTAATTGATGAGTTAAATCAAGTAATAGATCAAAACTTTCCTGACCTTAACCAAGACATGCTTGGTTTTAGCCGAAATGTGTCAAGAATAAAAAACCGATTGTTTTCAGGTCCTCTTGCAGATATTATGAAAAGAAGTTCTACTGGTGATCTTAAAATTGAAACACCTGCTGTTGGAGGTAAGATTCTTCCTTTAGGAACTTCTGGAAAAGGTGTAGACGCACAAACAAATTTAACGGCTTTAAATAATCTTAGAAACGCTATGACTAGCGTAACTACTAATGACGCAGGGGGACCTTTTATCAGGAACCCTGATACAAATGAACTTTCCATAAACCCTGAAGCCAATTGGGCTGAGATATCTAAAAACCCTCCAAGCCCTTTTGTACAAGAATCAATACCTAGAAGAGGTTTAAGTCTTGACGAAACAATGGATCCTTCAGGGGTTCCAACTAGAGAACTAGGTCTTTCTGTTCAAGAAGGGACACCCGTTAATCCAGATACCATAAAAATAGTAGAAGGACTTTTGTGGAGAAGGTTTAATGCTTTAGCTGGAAAAGCAGGTGAACCTTTTAATTCATCATCCGCCTTAAAATTTATTGATGATAATGATCAAGCTATTAAATGGTTAGAAAAAGCTACGGGTGAGCCTTCCGGTTTCAAAGATTTGGCGGCAGCAGAAGTTAAATCCAAAGCTTTACAAAGTTTAGGTTCTAAGAGAGTAGATGAGTTAGTACAGCAACAAAAAGAAGCGGGGTCTTTTGATGAAACATTTACAGAAACTTCTTTTAGAGATCTTGCAGATTCGTTAGACACTAGAACAAAAAATTTAATGTCGGCCCAAACATTTTTGGAAGCAGACCCTCATCAAGTAGGAAACCAATTTTTAATTAAAATTGAAAAGTCTAGTAACCCCAGCCAAGAGATTAATGAAATACTTAAAGTTCTTGAAAGCGGACGTTTAGAAGATGGTTCAAATCCTGCTTTGGAGGGTTTTAAAACGGCTGTTGCTGAAGCTCTTTTTAGACAAAGTTTAAGCGGACCCGATGCAATAGGGCCTATAGGTGACGTTGCTAAACAATTATTATCTAGTACAAAAACGGATGTTCGATTTTTAGATGGTGCTAAGTTACGTAATCGTTTGGATAACGGTAACATAATTCAATTAGTTTCAGCACTTTATGGTAACCATGCTCCGGATTTGCTGAGAAAATTTGCTATGGGCGCGGACGATGTGTCTCTTATTCCTACCAAACCATTACCGTCTGAAAGAGTTTTAGCTGGTACTAAAGTACAAGATGAAGTTATAGCAAATATGGGTAGAATGTTAGGTATTAAACTTGCAGGGCAATTTCCAACTCTTTTAAATCCATTAATGGCAGCGGGAATGGGAAGAAGGATTGCTATTGGAGTGGCTAGAGAGCTAAAGGGTAAAGGCATGGAAAGACATGTTTTAGAAGCTCTATTAGATCCTAATTACGGTTTAAGTCTAATGAAAAGATTTTCGGACATGACAACGCCTGAAAAACAATCTTTTACTAAGAAAATGTTAAAATGGGCCCATTCTGATCTCTTGAGAGAGCCTTTTCAAAACATGAAAGCAAGGGGGTTTACATTACCCGGCGCGGCTGTTGAGATAATTGAACAAGCTCCTGATGCACAAGACCTTATTCCAGAAGACACTGAAGAAGTATCCTCTTTATCTCAACCAGTATCCGCTATATCTCGGCCTTCAAGGGCTCCGGAGGTGGCGGCTCTTAACTTACGACCACCTCAGCCGGGTTCATTGCTTGATAAAGTAAGTCCGGTTTTCCAAGGTGGATCGCCCATGGGTACGGGCTCAGGGCCCACGGCTCAAGGTACACCAGAAAGAGGAAGAGCGGCGTTTGGAGCTATGGACACTGTATTTAGGGCAAACAAGGGTGGTCTGGTTTCTTT
>Ga0209337_1001957_pt1 | contig 15231 bp, 17 predicted proteins | sample LinPmetageLP53_FD_184044 | JGI IMG/M metagenome (GOLD analysis project Ga0209337, IMG submission 184044) | Marine viral communities from the Pacific Ocean - LP-53 (SPAdes) (version 2) | ecosystem: Environmental > Aquatic > Marine > Oceanic | place: Pacific Ocean | collected 2010-02-08
AAAAATATATTAATATTTATAGTATAATAAGTATATTTATTATATGCTAGCAGCTAGCATTTAAAAGCTATTTAATTAATGAAAAAAATAATTGTAAAAGAAAGTCAGTTAACCAATGTGGTTGAGAATGTTATGAAAGAACAGTTATCTGACGACCCAAATGCGTTTACTACTGATATAAATGATGTAGATGTTTATGGGTTAGAAAAATATTTTCCAGAGTACAAAGGTCGTGACATGGACATTGTAAATACAAATTGTTCAGTTAACTGGAGGTACGACATGGATATAAGAAGTTGGGGTATCAAAGACATAAGTGTTTATACGACTAGTGTAATCATAAATGTAACCGTAGAGATTTACGACGAAGACTACACTAAAGTAGAAGACGAAAAAGAAATAGAGTTAATGGTTGACGATATGGGTGGGTTTAGTAGTGACGAAGAAGGTAAGTGGCACTACGAAGACGAAAAAGAAGACATGAGGTATCACACTATACTACCAACAGCTCTACAAATAGATTTAAACGATAAACACATATCAGTTATGTGGAATTAGATATTTATAAAAAAAACAAAATGGAAAAAAGAATATTAACAGAGATAAATAGGAACCGTGAAATCATGGGACTAGAGGTAATTCTAGAACAAGAAAAAACAGAAAAAGAAACTACTGACTTTAAAGAATTACTAAAAGCATTTAAAATGACAACACCAGAGGAAAGGCAAGATTTTGTTAAGGTTTTGGTGGGTATGATGAAAGAGGCTGGTATGAAAAAGGAACAAATTCAGACTATGGTAGATGAATTAAAGAAACATGCAAAAGCACCTCTAGAAGAATCACAAAGATTAGATGAACAAGCACCATTTAACTGGAATAGATGGTTAGCGATGAATGGACCCTCTAAATTAGCTGGTGGAGTTTTAAATTTTTTAAGTTTAGGTGGTATTAGTTATGTAGGTAAGGGTAAAAAAAGAGATTTAATACCAGGAGGTTTAACCATTAAAAAAGCAAAACCTGGAATGAATAAAAAACTTGATAGTCTTGGTGATGTAACTGTAAATACAGACCCAGCAAACTGGGAAGAATATTATGACAAATACAATAAAAAGTTTACAAAAAGAATTTTACGTGGTAAAAATAAGTGGTTAAGTGCGTGGAACGCTAACGAGGGTGAAATGAATGAATTTATTATTTCAGTACTTGAACAATTTAACGAATTAAAAGGTAGGATGAAAAGAAAAGTTAAAGTAGTTGTAGGTGATAAACCAAAGGAAACAATAGTTAAGGTAGAACCTACATTTACGGCTGTAGAAACAGTATTTCCAAGAGTTGACCAACCATCAGCAGATTTCTTTGAAGATAACGAATTCCAAGTAACAGGAAAATTTAAATCATCTTTACAAGAAGATTTAATAAACGAATTAAATGATATGGCTTCAGAACTAAATCCACCTAAAGGAAAACCAGCTTTTTGGTTAAGAGGACTTCAGGTTGGAACTTCGTGTTCAGCAATACCTAATGGAACTTCTTCAGACGGTAAAACACGTACATGGGTAGAATTAGCAGAAGATAGAGCACAAGCAGGATTAGATTATATTTTAGAAGCTTTAAAAACTGTTGACCCACCAGTATTGGTCGGTGATAATGGTTCAGGTCAAGAGTCGGTAATCATCACTAACGCTAAAGGAGAAAATTTAGACGGTACGAGTGGTCCAGTATGGGGAGAACAAGGAAGCCCAACAGATAAATCTAAATACGAAAAATATAAATATTTTAACGCTGTATTTGATATTGTAATAAACGACTCTACAGAACAAAAAACAGACCCAGATGATGAAATTATTTACACTAATAAACTAGCAGTTAATATGAAGGTACCAAGTAAACGTGCTATAATAAGGTATGGTTCATTTAGATTACCTAAGTTTAAACTTGGTTTACCTTTATTTGGTTGGGTTAAAAAGTTATTCTCAAAAAAGAAAAACATAGGATGTCCAGCATTCTGGGAGTAAAACTAAGGTTTTTTAACATTAGAACTTCTAACAACAGTAGATAATTTAGTTCCAGTACGAACCAAACCAAAACCATAATAGGTGTGGTTCTCATTTAACAACATTTTTGTGTGACCCTCTGAAATAACATAGTCATCAAAAAAACTATCAGCGATTATCTTATTAAGGTCACCATCTTTCTCTGTTAAATGTGAGAATTGACACAAATACATAGAAGCGATATTTTCAGACATACTAATTCCTTTGTTCCAGTAACGCTCTATATAGTCGTGTTTAAAATTATTATGTAACTTAGATGCGTAATCCTCAGATATTTTTGTTAACCACTTAGATTCTTTTACAGGTGGTTTACCATAGTCAGCTCTAAACTCATTTAAAGACTCCAATAAATAAGACTCAACCTTAACCAAATCGATATTATTTTTAACATAATCACTAGTACCAGGAAAAGAACCACCCCCTTTAGGTACAACCATAATACCTAAATTTTCATCACACACTATTTCCCAAATATCAGAATATAAAGTATGTGTGACACAATCTACTTTTTGAGAGTAAGTTGTTAAAGTTAAAAGTGTTAGAAGTGTTAGTATTATGTTTTTCATTTTATTTTAGTTTAGTGGGTTAAACATTCGGTGTATTATAGTATACGTAAAATTTATCTTGGTGGTTACATTATATCCTTTGTTTGTACTACAAAGATAAACAAAAAAAAGGACTTACACAAGTAAAAGTCTATTTATTATGGAATAAACTATTCTTACTATTATAAAAAATTAACTATGGATATTACAACAACAAAAGAGTTTGACACAATTATTAACGATAAGGAAAGGAAAGCTGTCCTTATAGATTTTTGGGCTCCTTGGTGTGGGCCATGTAGAATGTTGACACCAACAATAAGTAAACTGTCAGAAACCTACCCAAAAAACGTATTTAAAGTAAATGTGGACGTACAAAAAGAAATAGCTCAAAGATTTGGTATTAGAGGTATTCCTAGTGTAAAAATATTTAAAAACGGTGAAGTACAAGAAACATTACAAGGTGTACAACCAGAATCAGTTTATTCAGAAAAATTAAAGTACTACACTAACTAATTTCTTCCCCACCCTTATTTAAAGCATTTATAGTGTAATGGTACTGTAAGGTCTTGTTTATTAACTCATCAATCCTATCATGATTATTAAGTGTGGTAGTTGAACCCCAAGATTGGCCATTAACGTCTCTCCTCCAAACACCTGTAAAAGGTTGTGGGTTAACCACAGCTTCTTGATTATCACCCTCACCATCTACTATAACCATTTCATTTGTTGGTTTATTAGTTAATTTTTTAGTTTCTTCATTAAAATAGTAACTATTTGGATTTTTTTCGTTAAAAATAAATGTTAAAATGTCGTTTTTAACACTTTCCGGTAAATCAACTAAAAGACCGTCTACTCTTTCATCAACAGAATTCCACCAAGATAGTTCTTGACTACTAAGTTCATAATAGACCGCCCACTTATCTTTACTAGACCTAGGAATAACATAAAGTAATATACCTTTTTTAGAATAACTGTAAAAAGTTTCTGGGTTATTACTAGAAGTACACCACTTAGTTAAGGACCCATATTTTCTACTAGATATAATGTTTAATGGTTTTAAAATAAGGTAATCACCATCTTTAACTATTTGAGTATGCGGTGTTGTAGGGAAGTTTTTTAACTCTAACTCTTTCTTGTAAGTTACATCAACAATTTCAGATAAATCCAAATATTGTTGTACATCATTTTTAGAAATTAACTTTCTATCTAGAAAGTCATTAAACTTATTCAAAGACTCAATAACCTCAACACCACCAACTAACTCAACTAAGTAATTAAGAATTACTTTATTAACTCCAGGTAAGGAATCTACATTTAAATTTAGATTTTGGGTGTCATCACCATATTCATACGCTGGAATATTTTTAAGTTCATTAAGTAAAATCGACATAAATTTACCTGTTTTAGATGGGTCTAATAATCTTAGTAAATCTAAAATTGACACATCATATTCTTTATTTTGTAGTTTTATTTTCTTTAATCCCATAACATTTTTTATAAAAATAATACAAATTTGGCTTAGAATCAAGGTAGTTTTGTCGTAAATACCACACCTAACCCATAAATTTATACCATGTTTTATACTTAAAACACCTATTTTCTTAAAAATATTGACTTTTCATTATTTAATCGTACATATTAACAAGACTTCCTAAAAATGGGTATCCAAAAGAAAGAAGTCATCTCTTAAGTTACCGGAACTAAAGAGATATAAACTGAAAAAAAAATAAAAAATATGGATTCAGTAATTAAATACATCACAGGATTTTTTGGTGGATTAGGGTCAATTTTAATGGCAGTAATCCCAGTATCAATTCTTTGGTTCGTATTATCAGGCGGTGCTATTTTTAACATGGATGTGGTAGGTAACCTTACTGCTCTTATCAACTCTCTAGGAAATGGAGGTTTTGTTGGTCTAGTAGTATTAGTGTTGTTAGCATCATTTTTCACTACTAAAAAGTAAATAGGTGAAAATAGGAGATGAAGACTTTCCAACATCTCGTAAAAAATAACTAGAAAGTATAAAAGTTAAAAGAAAATTATAAAATGAAAAAATTATTTTTAACATCCGCTATAGCACTATCAACATTATTTGCTTCAGCTCAAAACTTTATGGTTGTGTCTACTTATGACGGTGACCAAGAAGAAACTATGGACATGTTAACTCAAAACTTTGGTTTTGGTTACGCTGTTAACAGTACATGGACTTTGGGTTTAATACAAAATGGTGAGGACGTAGACGGTGAAACTATTTATGACTTATGGGCAAGATACAACATGAAGAATGATTTGTATGTTTCCTTACAAGCAACACAAGAAGATTTAATGGACAACCTAACGGTTGGACTTGGATACTCTTTCAATGTTTGGAAAGGTCTTAATGTTGAACCAAACTATAGTATGGGATTAAAAGAAGACGAAGCTGGGGACAGAGAGGGAACTTTCAACCTAGGTTTATCATACAAATTCTAAGTAACTAAATTACTTATTAATAAAAAAGCTCTGTTAATTCAGGGCTTTTTTATTGCTTATAGATTTGGTAGTAACTTTATTGTGAGCATAACTCCACCTATCCCTAACTTCCTTATATTGGTGTTTAGGTTGGTGTTTCATTTTTTCTAATTGAGCTTGAAATTCCTTATTTAGTCCTTTGCTCTTAATATCATCATGTATTTCATAAAATAAATCTTCGTAATGTCCCATAGTTTTAGTTATTTAAATTTTATTTCCACGTTTTACCCAAAAATAAGTTTTACCCATACTCCAGTAAGCCACATGAGCCAAACCTCGTTGTTTTAATTTACCAACACTAACTAATTTTATTTGGTCACCACTAGAGACCCCAATCAGTTTATGTGTTTTAAGTTTTTCTTTCACCCTACAAAGGTAACAAAAATAAAACACATACCAAATATAATTATCTGTATATTTATATAAAAAAAAGATTATGGCAAAAAAAATAACACTATCGGAAGAAGAATTAACAAAAGTTATCAAAAACATATTAGAACAGGATATGGATGCTGATGAAACTTTATTTAATATGGATGACCTGGATGTAGATATGGGTGATGAGGATTTAGAAGATGAAAATACTTTATCTGATTTGGAAGATGAAATAGAACAAATTCTTTCACCAGAAGAAATAGTTGGTTTAATGGAAGAACAAATTACACAACTGCAATCTAGAGTACAATACGTAGAAGAATTAAATGCAGATATGTTAGAGTTTGTTTCTTTTTTAATGGCCGACCTGGAAAAAAACGAAAATTCAGAATTAAGAAAATCTAAACAAAAACTAAGAGCTTTAGAAACTAGAGCTGGTAGAGAAATTTTCTGGTTAAAATCACGTAGACTCTAGTACTTTTCACACTTAACCTAATATTTAATCAACAAAGATTTTATATTATGGTAGAAGAAATTATTTCCCACACAATAGATGACTATAGAGGTAGCATTTTTGTAGAATTATTATATTCGGAAAAAGACACAAAAAAATTAATAAACCTAGAAATATTTTTAGATGATTTAGAAGAATATTGTGAATTATTTGATAATGTAGATTGGGTAGATTACGAAGAAGACTACACCTCAACTGTAACGATACAAAAAAATGTAGACACATTAGAACTACAAGAAGGGTTAAATCGATATATCGAAGATAATCCTGATGTTTTAGAAGGATAAAAACATAGGCTTTAACACCAATATCGGTATATTTATATTTATATAAAGAACTAGTTATGCCAAAAATACAAGAACAAATAAATCGTGTAAAAGAAATAATGGGTATTTCACAGAAAGAACCATTAAAAGAAGGTAACCATCAAAAGTCATATATGGCTAAAAGTCAGCTTTACAATATAGCTAAAAAATCTCAGAGTATGTATGATAGGTTAGATAAAGGTGAAGAATTAGATGACTGGATGGAATCTAAAATTGCCCAAATGGCTGATAACATAGATAGTGTTGTAAATTCTTTTGATTATGATGAAGTAGAAGAAAAACAAATGTCTTGTGGTGGTACTATTGAGGAGGATATCATGTCTGGACTACAGGGTGGATACCCAGACACAGATGACGTGTCAAGTTACGATTTTAATAGTAAAGGAGCCTTAGGTTCACAACCCGAATTAGATGGTGAAGGTTTTGAAGAAGCCCCAACTAACTACTCTAAAATTAAAAAAGGTTATAATTTTAATAGTGATGGTCCTGAAGATAGTTATATGGACTCTTCTGATGAATATAATATGGAATTAGGGTATGAACTGGGTGAACAGGAAGGGACTGAGAGTGGTGAGTCAGATGATGGTGCTGGTGCTGGTACAGCTTCAGTTGGTGTTTGGGATTCTGGTATAGCCAGAGGAGTAGCCAACCAAGTAGCAAATACTAAATGGGGTGACTCTTACCAAACAACAAGAGGAAAAGGAAACCCCCTATGGTAAAAAAAATACAATTCAAACAACACGAAATGGTAAAGTTTATATCTGAAACTATTATGGAACTTCGTGCTCAAAGAATAAAAGAACAAAAAGAACCTCAACTTTCTTACCTTACGGTAAAAGCCAGTGAACCAATCAAAAGTTATGGTGGAACTAAAGAAGAAGCTATGAAAGCTTGGCAAAACTTAGATAGTGGAGTTAGGAATGCTTTAACAGAACTAAGTATAGAACCGTTTGAGGTTATTCCACACTCAGCCTACGAAAAACTCCCAGGTAGAGTCCAAATATATTTACAAGGTTATTTATACCCCTTTAATGCTAAAGAAAGCTTTTTTAGGAATAATGCTATTGCTGAAGGACAAGCACTATACCAGTACATACCAGGTATTAAAACAGTAATGTTGGGTGAAGTAGAGATTTGTGTTAATAGACAAACAGGTAAAAAAGTAAATTGTAAAACAGGTTTAGCTTTAGATGGTACACATGAAATGTCAGGGTTTGAAGTTGATGACAGTCAAGTTGTTATACCCTCACTTTTTGCTTTTGAGGGTGAAGCAAAAATGAATACAAAATATTTTTGTAGACCTTATCTGGTGGGTGATGCTGAAATACCAGAAAATGTAAAAGCAAAAGTACTAATGTACTTACAAAGAGCTTATTCCACAACAACAGGAAAAGATTTAGGTGTTAATAAAAAAGATTGGTATAGTGGTAAGGAACAAACATTACAAGCATTACAACAAAAATTATCTGATTCTAACGACTATGATGTATTAAATTTAGTATCCAATTATATAAAGAATAGAACTAACAACCAAGAAAAAGCTTATAACTCAGGACAGTGGGCTTATATGGTTGGAAGTAGAAAAGAAGAATCTGAATCTTACCCACTTAACGAAGAACAACATAGACGTTATTTTAAAGATATGAGAAATTTTGCTGAGATGTTACTACAAACAAATTGTGGGTTTGGTGTTGGAGAAAAATCCCTATCAAATGAAGAGGAAGACATTAGGGAAAAATTTGGAGGTGTATTTGCGTTTATCGAGGAAAGACCAGAAAATTGGGACTTGATGAGTGAAAAGGAAAAAAGTGACTGGATGGATAAAACAGAAAGTGAGTTCGAACAAAGAGAAATGACAATAGAAGAAGAAGACGAAATTCAATTTTGGTGGGATATGGTTTCAGTTGCGATGGTAGTCGTAGGTTTCGTACTTACCGCTACAGGTGTTGGTGCACCGGTTGGGGTTGCACTAATAGCTTTATCTACAGGAATGGGTGTAGCAAGTGGTGCTTTTGACTTACATCAAGGACAAACAGCCTGGGGTGTGTTAGGTATAGCATTAGAAACTATACCATTCTTAAAAGTACTAAAACTATCAAATATTATTAAAGTGGCTAAAATTAGTGACAAAAAATTAGCTAAAATTTTAACATATGGTTTAAAAAATGGTAAAAAATCAATGGTTGCGAAATATGGTAAAAATGGCCAGGTAGTGTTTAAGGCTTTAAAAGAAAACAAAGAGGAAATGATGAAATTGTTGGATATAGATACTAAAACCAGTATAGATTTTCTAAAAAGATTCTCAACACTAGACGTTGTTGAATTTCATGCTTTAAGAAGACTTAATCCAGCATTTAAAAAATCTACACAAAATTTACCTTATACTGAGTTTAGTAAAGGGGCAGATGAACTGTCATCAGTATTATTTGCAAATAGAAAAGCTTGGAGAAGTTTTGTTGGTAAAATGAAATATAATTTAGGTGTACCATTTAAAATGATTTTAGCGACTTTAGCGGGTGTTGCTATAAAAAACACAGTAAGTTGTTTCGATTTAACTTTAAATATAAATGGTAAAAATGTGTTATTGGACACACTTGCAGTCGCATCAAATACTGCACCTATAGTGGGACTAAAAACAATAAAAATTAAGTTGGACTCCGAACAAATAGGTGAAAGTGCTACATGTACTTTATTTGCTGTCCTACAAAAGAATTTTATGAGTAAAAACCTAGATGAAGTACGAGAATTAGAGGATATATTAAACCAAGAAATTGATGGTGATGTAACCGTATCTGATGATGGTACTGAAATTACCGTAAATGTTGAGGGTGAGGACCTCTCAATAATAGAGGTGAATGAAATTGTTGAAGAAATAAATAACGCTTATACTGATAATATTAATGGTTTATGGAGAGCTACAATAGAAGCCCATGCAGAAGATGAAGAAATATTGGAATATTGGTTATTCACACTTGGTGACAATGACTTAGAAAAAGGAGAAATAGAACTTGAAAAAATACTAAAAGGTATTTATAGTGGTAACGAGGATGATTTAGATACGATGATAGATTTATTAATGGATACTGACCAAGTATTTATAAATAAGAAAGAAGAAATTAATCAAAGAGAAGAACAATTAAAACTGAAGTATGCGAGGTAAAAAAACATTAAACGAAGAGTTATATAGAATCAACCAAATAATGGTTAATAGTTCTAGTGATATATTATTGGAACAAGGTGGTCCTGAAGCTAAAATTATTAATAAAGTTTTAGATGATGCTATAACACCACAAGGACTAGTAAAAATCATGGATGATTTAGGTTTTGAAACTGATGGTGTGATACCTAGTTTCTTAAACAAATTTGATGACTTGATTATTTTTGCTAAGGGTAAAGACGAATGGAATGAGATAATACAAAAAGGAACTGAAATTAAGACAATAACTAGATATTTTAATGAGTTAGGTGAGGAACTTGGTAAGGACTCAGCCACGATAGCAACCAAACAGGGAGAAAAAATTGCAATAGAAACGGACTACTACCGAGTAGTTCCAAACCAGCCAGACCAATTAATAGACGAAAAAACTTACAGAGAGATTGTGGAGAATAATACTGAATATTACTCCATACCACCATTTCTAAGACTACCAACTAACGAACTAGAATCATACTTTAAGCAGGTAACAAATGGTTCCATAAGTACTGTAGAAGAATTTATGAGAAGTCTACAATCCTTCTTAAAAGGAGGTCCGTTAACAGACGGACTTAAAAAAGCAATAATAGCTTTAATGGGAGCAAACCCACAATTTACCAAAATTATAAAAAAAGCTTTAATGTCTAGTTCAGATTTTACAAAAAGAGTTAAATATGCTCAATACAAAGGTACAATCGATGAGTTAATAGAAACTATAGCAGACACTCTAGGGTTGGAAAAAACTAGTAGGTTAATAAATGACTTAGGTATACTACTAAGTAAAGAAGGTGAATCATTAGAAAAATACTTTAGTTTTTTAACTAAAGCGGTAGACCCAATGAAAGTGTTTAGAAATATTAAGTATGGTAATGTAGCAGGAGTGAAGCAGTGGTTTAAAGTAATAACTGGTGAAATACTACTTTCCGGATTCTATAACTATGTTATGGGAGGTGCAGTCTTAAAAGGTTTGTATAACTATGTTACGAAAATATTTAACAGAAATATTACAACAAAAGATAAAATATATGATTCACTCTATGCTATAATGATAGGGATGGGGATATTTGGTACCTATCGTAGTATAAGGGATAAAGATATAGCACAACTGTCACCGGTGCAATGGTTTGAATCAATTATTGAGTCATTCTCAAATTGTGTGGGTAAAGATAAGGTTAGTGATGCATTAACAGGTAGATTATATAGAAATGTAATCGGGACTCCACAAGATGATGGCTCAAACGCAGTTGTAACCTGTAATGATGTAGAATTTAGTAGAGCATTTTTAAAAACGTATTCTATACAAGATGAAAATACTGTAAAAATTGCAGCGGAAGCTTTATACGCAACACTAAATAATAATGCCGCGGGTGGTAATTGGTGGACAATTTTAGGTGATGACGAAGTAGATTACACTGTTGGTGAATATGAATTTGAACTAGGTGTCCCCTCTATAACCAAAGTAATTTTGGATATGGCTGGTACTTTTAGACCAGACGAGGAGGTTGTAGAAAATATACTGGACAAAGACGCAACCGATATCTTAAAAATGTCACAAATTTCCGATTACTACGAAACTAACTTTAACGCTAGTTTATACGATGACATGCAAAATATGAATCAGTGGGCTGCCCTATCCAAAGGAGCAACCTGGGATGACATTAAAACAAAAATAAATAAACTTCCTTATTTAGACCCAGACACGTCAGACGTAAATTATGATACATGGATGGAAATAGTAGAAGAAAATAAGAAGTATGGGTTAAAGTATCCAGAAAGTATAAGATATGATGATGGTGATTTTGAAGTAACTATTCCTTTAGCAAAATGTGGTAGTGGTTGTAAATCGGGTGATAAAAGTTGTAATTGTAATGATGGTGGTTGTAATTTAGGTGGTACACCTGTAAGTACAGATGTTGGAATAGCACTAAACAAGGCGGGTGTAAAAACTAATTCAGATTTTGTTGCGTATTGTAAAGGAAAAGATGGTTTTGATAATTTAAAGAAAATATACGATACTGCTGCGGCCGCTGGTGGAGGTGATGATAATTGTAAATTAAGACCAGGACAATAATGAAAAAGGAAGGGTTAAGTATAATTTTAGAACAAAATCTAGATAAGATTAAAGAGTATCTAGAAAAACAGATGGAAAACCCGGAAGTACAAGACGTATTCTCCAAAGTTGGAGTAAGTATTACTGAAAGTCAAAAATGTATAACGTGTAGTGATAGAATAGAAGATAATAGATTCTATACATTAAAAAACGAAGATGGTACTAAATCTTCTGATGGTTTACCTTTTAAGGACATTTACATGAAAAAAGGGGGTATCTTTATAAATTTAGAAGATGAGTTAAAAAAAATAATTGAGAAGGATATATTATTTGATGTGGATACCACGAAAGAACCGTTGAACTCTCTAAGTGATAAAGAAAAGGACAACTATAAACCTTTAACTGGTAAGGAAGCAGAAACTCTCGAATATATTTGTTACGTAAAAGCAACACTATTAAATTATGCAAAAAACGAAAATTCACTTAAACCAAAAACAGCATTAAAGTATTGGAAACAAATATGTGATAAATTTAAACCAAAATACGAAAAAGACGAAAGTGAAGACGAATCGGTAATAAACACAACTCCAACAGTTGGTAAGATTTATGGTTGTTTTGATAGTACTAGTGAAAGTTATTGGTGTGACCAACCTGGTAACGAATGTCCAGAAGGTTTAGATGATTCTGATTTTACTGGAATTTCTACTAGAGTAGATATTGGTGGTGTCACATACATACACACTGGTTGTACTTATGAAGAAACAATAGTGTTAGAAAATACTTATGTGTTTGCTGGTCCAGGTAAAACATTTGATTTTGGTACTCACACTATAAAAGCACCAAGAAAAAACACGCTAAAAAGAATTAGAGAAAAAATAGAAAACAGTCCAATAACAGGGTCGTACCCACCTATCACTAACGCACCAGGTTTTTACAATAATGAATTTTTTGAACGAGTAGATAATTTAAGAAGTGATTTAAATAACGCTTTAGTCTTAATGTTAAGTCGTCACTGTATGAAAGGAACCTCAATACCTAGAGAATTAACTATATATGAAGGAGACAGTAAATCAACACCTCTCGGACAATTTGATATAACACAAAAAAACGGAACTAATTGTATTTCTAATTTTGGGGGGTTACAAGCTTGGGAAAGTGGAGAAATTTTACAAATTAGATTAAAACAACTAATGTTTGATGAGTTGGATGAAGAAAGTGGTACAGAACACAAAGTACCAGAAAATATAATTGTTAAATTTAATAGTTATATTAATGGTAAGTTAAGTGAAGATGGTAAAGAAGATGATATAATAATTGACCGTAACGGTAATTTAAAATTAGAAAGTGAACTTGGTTTATCTAAAGTATTGGAAAATAAACCAATAGGTTTGGAAAAAATATTAAAATAAAAAAAGGACCTAGTGGTCCTTTTCTTTTTGGTGGAGGTGGGGGGTATCGAACCCCCGTCTTGTTCATCTTCTACTAACGTCTATCCTACACGTTTAGTTTATTCCTTTGTCTTTGAATGTCCTTATAGAATAAACAACCTTGGGGACCTTCGCAATTGTTCTCCAACTTTCCGACGGAACAATTATTGCCGGGTTCGATTTGTCTATTTGACACTCCAAAAACTAAAGACACAAATCTTAAATTCTTTAGAAGGAGTGGAGCTATATCGTAACTTAGTTACGCTACAGCCACTGTTGACGTTTCACGGACAAGTCCTAGAGTTGCCAACTTAGCAATTGTTTTGCCAGTTAAAAAAATGAATCAGATTTTACGAGCTTAACTCAGGCTCGACGTGCTGACACTAATCGACGGATGCCAATCAATTCCAGTCACCCCCATATTATTTTTTATCTAAAGTAAAAGGTACCTCACCAGTAGATTCCGATTCTTTTGATTGTTGTTCTTCCGCGTACTTAGTTTTTATTTCCTCTAACTGTTTAATCATCTGTTTTTGTTGGGACTCTACCCTAAGTTTACGTGCAGACACTTTTTTCTTGTGATTTTTTCTATTTCTTGATTTTGGCATAATTCTATTTAATATTTAATTCTCTACAAATATAAGTATCTTATTCTAATAATCAAAATATTTATAATAAAAAATAAGTGAGTAAAATAAAAAAACTTTTAAGTCGAGTAGACAATATAGTTAAAAATTCCGAACCGGACACATTAACTGAAATCAAAAATATTTCTGATATTTTGGAGGTGAATGGTAAAGTAGCTACTGTTTTACATTTTGTAAATAAAGATAGTGGTTGGAACCCACACACACTTACGTTTCTAGAAGACGTTCTAAAAGAAGAAAAATTAACTGATGGGATGGGTCAAGAAAAAATGGATTTTTACCTTTTAAAGTATTTAGATAAGAATTGGAAAGACTTGGTAATAAAAAGGTTAAGGGCAGCTAAAGGTCTTAATTTTGTCTCTACTTGGTTATCACCCATCGTAGATGTAATTGTAGATGATGTTACTAAACTAGGTTTATACCCAGATGAAGGACTAGGAGGTGGAACAAGTGGTGCAGGGTTTAAAGATTATAAACAATTATTTGGTGACAGTAGTATGTTTCTTTATGGTCCCTTTGTTGATTGGTTACACGGTGTAGTTAAATCAGAAGAAAAAGATGGTCTAGTAGTACAACAAAATTCACAAGACAGAATTGATAGAGGAAAAAGCTCAAGACACTTTTTTGATGTTACCCCTACAGGTGAGTATGATAGAGATGAGGACGGAGGGTACTAATCGAACCAAAAATCAGACTCTTTCTGCTTGGACTTAAATTCATAAAAAGAGTTACCTAACTTACTTATAACATTTTCACCTAATTTTATAGAATTTTTCACATCCTCAACAATAACATACTCATTAGAAGTGTGATAATTGTAATATCCAGCAGCAAAGTTTAAACAAGCAAAATTAAATTTATCTTTAAGAATCATAGTGTCGGTATATGGGTGATGTCTCCACTCAGTAAAGCCATGCTCTAAAATTATATTACGAGTCTTACTAAAGAACTCGGATTTTTGTTCAAACAACCTCACTCCCATTAAAGAAAGTGACATCGTATCATTTTCTGTAGAGTCAAATTGTATGGCGTAGCCAACATCCTTAAAAAATTCCTCTTTAGCACCCCTACTTCCATGACACCCAGTTTCTTCAGCAACCGGGAAAAATGCTTTAATCACATCGAATTTTTCCAACAGTTGTAAACATATAAAAACCCCAGCTTTGTCATCACCACCTATCCCTGTAGGTGTCCCATCTTCTTTTGTATAAGCCTTTAGAGCTAATTTACTTTCCCCCTGGGAATTAGGTAAATACTCTTCTCTAACTTCCATCTCCACAATATCATGAACACTATCTGTGTGAGCTAGGACCAAAGGGTAGTAGTCAGAAACGCCTTTAGTTACATACAAATTTCCCAAATCATCTTTTTCATAATCATATCCCATTTCTTCAAAATGTGACATAAGATAATTTATTAATCTTTCCTCTTCCCAAGTCTTAGTTGGTATCGATAACAATTCTTTTAATTTTTCTTTCATATTAAACTCTTTTAGAGTAACCCACCACTTGATAGTAATCTCTTTTACCATCACAGAAGTCAATTACTAATTGTAATAAACCTTTAAACATAAACGCATCATCAGACCT
>Ga0209337_1001958_pt1 | contig 15221 bp, 42 predicted proteins | sample LinPmetageLP53_FD_184044 | JGI IMG/M metagenome (GOLD analysis project Ga0209337, IMG submission 184044) | Marine viral communities from the Pacific Ocean - LP-53 (SPAdes) (version 2) | ecosystem: Environmental > Aquatic > Marine > Oceanic | place: Pacific Ocean | collected 2010-02-08
TTTTTTCATTCTCTAAACGTTTCCTTAAACCTACATGTGATATATATCTACTAGTATTACGAGTTAACCATTGAGATACTTCTCTATACGAGTATTGTTTTAAATATCTTTTTGCTATTTCTAATTTGTCTAGTTGGTCAGGTATGGGGTTTAGTATGCCGTTATCTTCTGGGTTTAGTTCATACCCAAAGGGTATAGTACGGGAAATTTTAGGTATTGCTACCCACTCATCTTCGTCTTTTATATCTGTTGGCTGTGGGAGTTTCCATCTGCCTAGTGGTTTAGTCATGTTCTTCCGCATTTTTAGGTGGCATTAACATTACGCCACCCTTAGCTTCTACTTGTACTTTCTCTGTTTTAACAAGTCCAGTACGATCCAACAACTCTTTAGCTGCTGCCATCTTATCTCTTATGCCTAGCTCAGTAGGATCAAACAAACCACTGACCATAGCCATTGCAGCTTTAGGAGCATTACGTGCCATAAAGCTTTGTGTGCTTTCCAGTATTTCTTCTTTCATTGAATTAACAACTTCAGTAGTACTGGTAGCGTCAGAATAGCCAGCCAGTTTTTTTGCTGTAACTACATCTCCACCTGCTTCGTCAAATAGCATGGACAAAAACTTTTTTTGTCGTTCCGTTAATTCTCTAGCCATTATTTTTTCTTTCCTTTAAGGTACATTCCTTTGTTTGCTTTTTTAGGAAAGCCTGCTTGCATGTTAGCATACGCCTTTGCTGTTATAGTACTTTTACTTTTTGGGTTGCTAGTACCCTTTTTCTTTTTTGCATTTATGTTTGCGTATAGTCCTTTAGGTTTAGCCATGCATCATCTCCAGTGCTTTTTCTTTTGTCTCATCATTACGTCTAGTCCAACCATTACCAAACGTATCAAAGGTAGATAGTTTTTCGTAAAAGCTCTGACGAGCGTAATGCATTTTTTCTATTATGTCTATTGGTTCAAAGTCATTGACAGCAGATATAGTCATTGGGCCTATGCCACCGTCTTGCTCTACACCTACTATGCGTTGCAAAGCCTTAGCAGATCGTGATACGCCTGAGTTAACAGCCCAGTCAAATACAGAAAGATCAACCCCACTAGGAAGTTGATCACATTTAGCTCTGTTCCAATAGTTCTTTTTATAGATAGGTGCTACATCTTCATGCGTCAAGTCACGCATTTCTCTAGGTGTAGACTGTCTGTCTACCCAAGCATCGTATACTTTTTTAGTGACACCATGATTAGTTATACCACCGGGATCATCAGGATGATTTACAAAGCCACCCTCGTGTTCCAGTATTATATCTAAGCAGGTGCTATAGTTAGTTATCATTTATGGTTTACCATACGTTTTGTTTTTCATTTGGGTTTTCATTGCATTTATGGCAGCATCTACCATTTTATCTCGTTTCTTGGCTGTAATTTTTTTATCTGTATACTGTTTATATATTGTATCAATAGCACTATGGATTGTTTTTAATTTTCCAGTACGATCTGTAGTTCCACGAGGAGATGTGAATGGTTTTCCTCCACGTATAAACGGTTTATCTACTCCAACTTTAATAACTTTCTTTTTGGTAACCTTCTTTTTAGGTTTTTTAGTTGTATCATTTCCCATTATTTCTTTCCTCCGAAAAATTTAGTAGCAGACTTTATGCCGAAGGACGCAGCTATCACCACTCCTAAACTGTAACTATACCATGATGGAGCCAAATCAAGTGCAGTAAAACCTGCTGCTGCTATCTCTCTGCCCCAGTCTCCACAGAAACTCAGTATAAATGGGCCTGACAAAAGCAGTACCAAATATTCGTCCTTCCATGAAGCTTGTGTTGCCTTCATCGCTTCCAGATCCCAATCAATGTCACCAGTAGCAATCTTTAAATCTTTAGTAGCTTTAGCTTTCTGTACAGCAGTCTTACCGTCAATCCATGAACTGGCAAGTCCAGCTACAGGGCCAAGTATATTACCAAGTCCAAACATTATTTTTTGCCTTTCTTAGGTCTAGCCTTAGCCTGTGCCGTTTTAGATAACTCTTTAAAATGATACAGACGTTTGCTAGACTTAGTATGGGTCTTACCTGAGTGCAACGAGCCATCAGGCATTTTATGCATACCGCCTTTGTGTTCAGTGCCATCACGGAAATAGTGAGGTACACCTTTCATCAGCTACCACACTCGCATTTGTCACAACAGTTACATTTAATATTTAATATAGAACGGACAATACGCTCTAAGTATCTGTATATAGATTTAATATATCTCATAATGTTATTCCCTATTTAAATGTATATGCTAGACCTACAGATAGGTCTGTATATTTAAAATCACCATCTAAAGATAGTTTAGAATAAGTAGAAAGTCCACTCAGTAAAGGTACTGTACTTTTAACTGATACACCATCAATGCCTAAAGAAGAACTACTACTGTAAGACCAGTCTAATGCTGGACGAATAGATATTCTACCTAATGTAGCTGTAGCTCCTACATCACCTGACCACTTCTTAGTCTTAAAACCATACTCAATAGATGTATCTGGTTTAATCATTGACATAATGCCGCCACTTGATACGCCTTCAGCCTGTGCAGCCATTGTAGATAAAACAACAATAGTTCCTGCGATAAATAAATTTCTCATTCAGTGTCCTCCAAATCCTGTTAGTCTTCTAATTTCACCACGGCAGATCCCTAGATCTCGTAGTTGTCTCTCTGTCATATTCATCAATTGGTAATATGCAGTTCTATTAGCCATATAAGTATGGTATTTAGTTAGTAATTTTCTGATCATTGTATAACTCCTTTTACATATAGTCAGTACTGTTGTCTGACAAGTAAGTTATACCATATCTAGTTATAACATAAAAGAGTTATTATTGCAACCCTGTTATGCATTTTTATTGTATTAAATTATTTCTTACGCTTTGTCATGCCGCCTTTTTTATACGCCATGTTACCTTTACGCATAGTCATGCCGCCACGGTTCATCTTACTTGCGGTTTTTGGATTAATTAATTTTGCTGTTTTTTTATTCATTCCGTATTTCTCCGTAAATTGTGCTGATGTTAAGCCTCCTAAAGTAGGAGCTTTTATATCGTCTTTTATTTCTCCTGCAGCCGTAGGTCTTTTTTTAGTTTTGTCTAATTCATATAGTGCTTTAGTAGCCATGTATTACCCCTTTGATTTAGTTTTACTTAGTGCCGACGCACCCATAAAGCCTAGTACGACACCCATTTGTGCTACTAAGAATGTATTAAGAAACCCTGATGCTGACTCCATACGTGGTATGTTAATGATGGGTGTAAGTAATAATACGACAGTTACAATAGTTGTAGCCATAGCTAACCAAGCCATAGTACGTTGCGTATCCATCATCTTATCTTCATTCTCCAGACGTATCCACCGCTCGTGTCTGTCCAGCTCTTCATCCGTAATGATGCCATCACCATCTGTGTCAGCTATTGCGTACTTGCTATCTGCTTGTAATTGTTTTGACATTACTATTCCTCATGTTTAGCAAAGGCTGATCCAGTAAGTATAGCACCAAATGCTAGATGAAACAAGCCCCCACCCATAAGAGTAAAAGGATTGTGTTGCCCCGTTAATTTTTTCATCAGTTCCATTTGAACCATTGGCTCAGTAGTAGAATTTATTATATCCATAAACTGTGATATGTCTGGTCTATTAATTCCGTACCATATAGGCACAAACATAAAGTCATAGAAACATATTAATAGATATATTATTAATGCAGTCCACCTCCAAGTCATAGTAGACTTCTGTTGTGGACTAAGTTTGTTACTCATTTAGATGCAGGGAGGGGTACACATCTGCAGTTTAGCACCGTATACCATTATACCAGCTAGTACAGCCAGTATAATACCTATCCAAATCCATTTGTATTTAATCATGCATTTATCCTTTTATTGTTTTGACATTAACCCTGTAGGAGGTATTAAAGAAACTTTAACACCGGGTGCATTCTCTAGTTTTTCTGCGTCTAATTCATTCTGTTTTATTTCTAGTAAACCATCATCTATACTTTTTGTTAGTTTTGCTATTTCTTCTTTATCGTTAGACTTGTTTCTTTGATCTATAAGAAGTGCTATGGCAGCAGTACCAGTAATTGCTGTTGCACCAGCAAAAGCAGCACCAGTTTTTATATTTTCTTCACCTCGCACCTTAGAATTTTTATATTGATTTCTAAAGATTTTTTCACCTTCAGTATCTTTTAAACTTAATCTTCCTTCTGTACCAAGAATAGTTTTTTTAAATCTAACAGGAATAGTTTTATTGTCTGCTATAAGTTTTTTAGTTCCCGGAACAAGTACTCCTACAGTAGGTGGTTCTGCCATTTCTCTAAGCAAAGCATCTTTATTTTTTAAGTTTTCTCTATACGCAGCAGTACTTGCGCGAATTTCTTCATTACTTTTTATTACAAGATCACCAAAAGGATATTTAGGAGGTATACTAGTTGTTTCTTCTATACCATCTGTTTTTTTAAACGTCTTTAATAACCCTAAAATTGCATCATGCACTGCTTCTGCTTTACCACCCATTACTTTTTACTACTTGTAGAGTATGTCATACCACCTTTACGGTAATCCATTGAACCTGTTTTAGCTTTTTTAGTTATGCCACCTCTGTTATAAGCACTACTATATGATCCCGGTTTAGCAAAGTTTTTCTTAGGCATACCACCTTTATTCATACCTCCTGCCTTATCTCTTTTGTCAGCTTCCGCATCAATTCTTTTTTGCTCTGCCTCTGCTCGCATTTCTGCTGCTAGTTTTTTTCTAAGAATCTCTATCTTTATTCCTAAAGCAATAGCTTCATTGTCTTCTTTTAAATCTGCTTTTTCTTTTTTAGTTAATCCGCTACCCTTTTCCATTTTATACTTTTCCTTTACCATTTAACCTTATCAGCCCAGTATGCAGCACTCAGCTTGCCTCTGGCTATATTCTTTCCATGTCTCGCTTTGAAACTCTTACGTTTCGCTTTCATCTTGTCTGACTCACCCTCTTTGGGTTTACCTGCAGTGCTTGCACCTTGCTCACCAAAGCGTATCATCTTTATTGTGCTACCAACCTTAGCCAGAACTACGTGTGACTTCTTAGGGTGGCTAGGCGTACGCTTAGGCTTGTTGTAGCCAGAGAATGTCTCACCTCTATATTCTATGCTCATGCTTTACCTGCTTTACTATTTCTGGGGAAAGAACGATTGCTAGATGCTGATACTGCTTTTAGATTAGCTGGTCTGTTGTCTAACGGATTTCCATTCTTATGGTGTACATCCTTACCGTCACCCTTTTTAACTGCTCCCTTACGAATCGCTGCACGTCTGGCAGCATTACGTGAGGTACGTTTAGCTACTTGTTCTGGTCGTGACTTATATCGAGTGTTTTCTTGCACGTAGTTACGCTTTTTAGCAGTGACTGAGCCACCTAAGTTCATTTTCTTCTTAGCTGGTTTCTTTTTTGTAGTTTGGGTCACTGTATGATCTCTCTTTCCAGCCTTCAGCTATCATTGATTCTTCTACGTGCTTTAAAGTAAACTTTCTACCGTAGTGAGCTTCGCAAGCTGCTCTTACGTAGAAGACATCACTGTGTGGTATGTGTAGATTATCTACGTGACCATTAAGAAGGTTGTTATAGAATGTCTCTAACACTTTGTCTGTGTATAGTTTTACTGATTTCTTCGCCATTGTCAATACTTAATTGTAGAAACACGTAATTATCTCGCCTAACGGCAAGATTATGGTACGTATTATTCATAAATAGGGGATTCATATATAGTGTAGCATTTAAAGTGATACATTTAAAGTGTATTCTAATCTTTTCTGTTATACCATTTAATATGTTACATATAAGTGTTAATATAATTAAACTATTAATCATTTATAATGTAACACTCTAAGTGTTGTGTTGTGTTATATATAGTTTTACACATTTACAGAAGTATGTCAACCCCTATAATATATTATATGCATAACATAGACATATATACCACTAATTGTGATCACAAATACACCCAAGTACCGTGTGTAGCTAACTGTATACATTGTGGTTAACACTCCATTTTCCAGATCTGTGTAGACTTACATGTATATATACGTATGCACCCCCCCTGTCCCATGCCCACGTTCGACATTTATTATTGTGCGTGTGCAGGCGAAGCAATGACCACCGTGTGAGCATTACACACCACAGAAAAACCACATGATGTATGCAATGCCCAATAAACATTGACTATGTATGCATGGTGTCAACTGATATGGAAACAGTTGCCGCATAATGTACAGTGTAATACGTGACGAATATAAAAAGTGTGTGTGAAAGAGACACCCCATCCATATTTGATGTGTAGAATAGTACACCCGTCATTTTATATGGTCATATTGTGCTGTTTGTTACGTTACGTAACTGTCGCAACGTTTTTTCTGAATGTGATTGACGGCAATTTCTTTATCTGATCTAAGCAAATCGAACGCAACCAGATAGAAAGGACTGTGATAAAAATGACACACCGATAACATAAGATCAGCCACACGATCTAAGACAGTGGCAACGCATCACTTACCGATTAGCAGATAAGATTTTGAGAGTAGCCCAAACGGGCGAAGCCTAAGTAGATAAGTAAGTAACCTGATTGGTGGTTTAGTGGGCGAACGTGGGAGAGAAAAGCCACGTTACATAGTTTCAATGTTGATAGTTTATTGATCATCAAATCGAGGTGATCAATTTAATATCAACCAAACCAACAAAGGAAAAGACAACATGACAAATTATAAAACGGGATTACTTAAAATAACAAAGGCAGATACTAAATTAGAATTAATAAATCTACAAAGGGAATTCATAAGGCAGTATATGTCGTATGCATTAACTAAAGATAAATACATAAAGTTAGATAATAAAATTGATGATAGATACACAGCAATCTATTGGAGTTAACAAAAAGATTAATGCTAGTGACCATCTTAACGGTGGTCATTGTGGATTAATTACAATCCGATAAACACAACAAAGGAAAATATAATGAAGTATGTCTATATAGTTTATGGAGAGCATGACGGTTTTATAGGTGCTTATTCAAACTTTAAAAAAGGATCACTTGTAGCCAAACAATATGCGGCTGGATCTCATTGGAGTTATGACACAACAAACGTAACAACTAGCGAGCAATCAAATGATTGGATTTCATTTTATGAGGGATCAAATACATCAAACGTTGAAAGGACAATAGTAGAATGACAAATCAAGAAAAACTATTAAGAGCTATGGAAGATATTAAAATATTCTCAATTGGACGATCAAAAATGTTATGTGGTCAGTCAGAATGGAATGATTATGATTTAGCTAAGATGGAAGAATACTTAGAAATGGCTAAAAGTGTTATACTTGAATTAGCAAATTTAGATTAATGCTAGTGACCATCTCAATGGTGGTCATTATGGATTAATTACAATCCGATAAACTTAACATGATAGGAAATACAATGACACAATCAAAGCAATTTACACGTAAAGAAGTTGACAACATAGCCAAGATGATAATTTATATTAGTGATGATATGAAAAACCCGAATGGTTGGACAATGTTAAACATTGCTGATAATATCGCAGAATTAACTGAGAGTGGAACTTTTATAGGTGAAGTAAGCGACAACATACAGTTTACTAAAGACACTATAATTGAATGGACGGGTGCAAACAAATGGATAATTTAAACGCTGATGCCATAATAATGATGACATTACTTGCCGTCACATTCATACCATTTATATATCTACTGATTAAAATGTGGATAGAGCAATATAAGATACAATTTGGCGATGATGACGAATGATTAATGCTAGTGATCACTTACGAGTGGTCATTATGGATTAATTACAATCCGATAAACCAAATAGGAGTTAAATAAAATGAAAATTACATCAATAAAAAATGAGTATGGTGCAAGGATTTATCACGTTGTTGACGGTGGATGTATTCAGGAGTTTTGGACATATAAAGAAGCAAAAGCATATATAGATTATATTAATCAAATAGGAGTTAAATAAAATGATTAATGCTAGTGATCATCTTAATGGTGATCATTATGGATTAATGATAATCCGATAAACACAAACAAAGGAAACAAACAATGGACATTCAGGTAAACAACGCACATTTATTAACATTAACGTATTCTGGATATGGTAAATTTATAGTGACTTGGAAGGGTTTTCCAAGTGAAAGGTCTAGAACTGTACGACGCACAATACATGCTGACAGTGCCTATAATTTTGAGCCTGCGGCAATAGAAGCGGCTAAGCTGTTCATGGAATGGCAAGTAGAAACAACACCAATGGGTGGTACAAGAAATTGGTTTTGTAAAAGTATTACAATGGGCGAATTAACCGCAGATAAAAGGGCGGTGTTGGTTCAAACTGATTGCACTGAGTAATCCGATAAACTTAATATGATAGGAAAGACAATGACAAATTATCAAACAGCAGTTGAAAGACTTAACAAAGCAAATACAGTTAATGATTTATTTAGTTTAGAAAAAAGTTTTGTGACTTTGTATGGTTGTGGAGTTTTAAACAGGAGTAACTTTCTTAAACTGGATGACATGCTTTGCGACAAAATAGCAAACTTAAAAGAAAAGAATAATGATTAATGCTAGTGATCACCTTGAAGGGTGGTCATTATGGATTAATGATAATCCGATAAACTCAACATGATAGGAAACACAATGAATATTTATATTAACTTAACTATACTTGACATAATAACAAGCGTAGAAGGTGACAAAGCCATCACCATTTTAAACATACCCGTAATGGATAGGTATCGTGAATTAAATGATGTGGAAATTAACACAACATATTTAGGTTTTATAAAAACACACAAAATGAATGCACATTTTAATGGTGATATGTACCCATCATCAAGACGTTCTCTTTCAATATTTGGGCGTGACATCTACTCTTTCAGCTCTTTAAACGATGGTACAAAAGGTGCAAGATTTTATATATTAGGATTAAAAGGTATCAAACGCACTAGACTTATCAAGTCAAAAGGTTTAAAAGTATCTAACGGCAAGTCAACTAAAATACTAGATTTGTTTAAGACTACTATATATTTTGAGAAACGTTCTAACAAAAGAAGCAACAGAAAGTTAACAAGTACGTTCGCATAATAGTTGATAGTTTATTGACCATCTTAACGGGTGGTCAATTTAATACCAACTTAAACATGAAAGGAAAAATGAGGAGTATACACGATGAAACGTAAAAAGATTATACGACGCAATCCGATGGCTAGAGCAATGTTAGAGCGACGGCAATCACCGCAGGTCATACCACCTAAGAAAGGCAGTAAGGCTACACACAACAGACAGAAAGGCAATCAAGATGCAATACGAGATCAAGAATTTCCAAAAGACAGTTAAGGTTAAACGTAACATTGAACGCAAACACAACGACAACTGGAAACGTGAACGCAAGTTGGCACGTAAGGCAAAGCAACAATTTTACAGAAAGGTGGCATGACATGTTCTTAGCTGTAATTTTATATTGCACCACCTTTACTGATGTAAGCACGTGTGATGTCATGATACGTAAAAATCATTTGTATGAAACCATGACATCTTGTGATGAAGAAATGAAAAATGTAGCTAGAGGTTTACTGGCTACTGGACATTATGTAAAAGGAAAGTGCTTTGCATTCAACCCATATGGAGAACAAGTATGAATAGATTTTTAATTAACCACAGCCCTGACACCATAGCTCAGGCATTGTGTGACCAACACGTAGTCAAGATGCCCTTGGAAGAGGCACAGATGCTATGCACTGCCCTGTGGCATCATGCACCAGAGTATGCAGAAGATCGTGGTCTGTACAAGCCTGTGCATCAGAAACACCCATGTACACTGTGGGCAATGGAGACACGTACTAACTACATGTTTGCGTGGCGTCTGTATGATGCCATGCTTGATGAGTATACGCACAGATACGGCAGGAAACACGGCTGTGCAAAGCACTATGATGCACTGCTTCATGGTTGGTGGCACATACCTGAAGGTAGCTTGACACCACACCCTCAGTGTTTCTCAGGTCACGATGATCTCAAGACTGATGAGGACTACCCTATCAAGGCGTATCGTGCCTTCTATCAGCGTGACAAGATGGACTTTGCACGATGGAATAAGAACAGAGCCATGCCTACGTGGCTACAATCAACAAAGGAGTTAGCGGCATGCCAATAAAACATAAATTAATGTTAGTTTATAACTATCAGACTGAAAGATTTGGAAGTAGGAGAGGTGATTTTACAGTTACATTAACTGAAATGAAACCTTTTACTTCTATGAAAATGCTTAAAAAATCTGTTATGAATAATTGGTACTATGACGGGTTCAAACCAAGGGTTCGTATACGGGATAAATTTAAATCTCTAAAAGAGGCTTTAAAATATTACAACTCTGGGGGTAATTACTTTTTGAGGGTAGAAAAGAGCTGTAAAAAAGTGTATAAAAAATATGTGTTACCTGAAATGGGAGATGAATATAATACAATGTTAAATTTTTTACCTACAGAAAAACAAACAGACGAAGAGGTAGCAAAGCTAGTACATAAATGTAAAACTGATTTTAAGTTCTGTGCAAAATTACACAATGATATAGCTACAGACTGGGAAGATTGGTATGATGAAGTAGACGATTTTTACAATTAATAGAAAGGAGTTAATAATATGATCAATCAAGATATAATATGGGAATACCCAGAGGATGACTGGATACGTATGGGCGAACACTGTGACATGAACATATGGACAGATGATAATGACGGCAAGATGTGGATATCTATATACCCTGTTCGTAATGGGCAGACTGATACGTTGCATTCATTAGCTACATACCGTGTCCTTGCTGACCCATTTACGTGGGCTGAACATGATAACATGGCAGTGGATGAAGAACTGTTTGACAATGATAAGTGACTATGGATTAAATTTATAGGAGGATAACATGAATAAATATACAGTAATATACACCGCAAATGGTAGATATGATTCACCATACGATGAGCCAATCAGTAGAGTGGATTATATACAGGGTAAAACTATTGACGAGGCTATTGATGGACATATTAAACACCTCAAAGGATACGCTATACGTGATAACGTAGGTGAGCCAGTATTTTTAGAAGGCCATATCCGACAGGTTGATATTGGTGTTGGTGTAGGCCACATGTTGGAGACAATGGATGACTTAATTATCACAGGCGTAAACAATGATAAGGTATTGTTTGACAATGATAAGTGACTATGTTACAACATATAAGTATGGCACAGTTGCCATGCGTTAACCAACAATGAAGGAGATATACTATGGAAATAATATTTGATATGCCAACCTCAGAGCTGAAGAAAGCGATGGAGAACAAGGTTGCAGAGTGGGCTAAACAACAGGACGTATTCAAACAACAACAAGAGAAACTAGACGATGAGGAGAAGTAGATGATGAGTGAACCTACACACAAGTGGCTACACGAGAGTTGTGGTTTTGAAATAAACGATACCATTGAAGCAGAAGAGTTTGAGTCTCTTATAGGAGATTTAAATGGAGTGCTTGGAGAGCAGTATGGTTGTCGGATTGTTTATGATCGTGATGACACTAAATTTAATTGTTTCGCAATCTTTGTAAAGGAGAATACATAATGCCATTTGATTTTACAGTACCTGAGTCACTAGACTTTGACATAGCCTTTGAAGATACGAAGGTAGATGATAAGAAGTATGTTATCAATAAAACTACAGGTAAATACTTGAACGTAGTAGGTAAAGACTTCACCTGTGTCAGCCACCCTGAGCATTACACTGGGGTAGTTGATACAGTAGTGGAGACACTAGGTGAGGATGCCATGCAGGATGCCCAAGTGACGTGGCGAGTTGCCCGTAATGGTGGGTGGTCTATGATGGACATGGTACTACCTAAAGTTACTAACTTTGTACGTACAGAAAAGCATGAGACTTTTGTGAGCCAGAGGATCATCAGCCTACACGGTGTTGACTCATCGTGTAGCTCACTTTGTCTGCATGGTTGGATTGACAGCTTTTGCACTAACGGCTGTATTTCTGGTGAACATGACAAAGTCAAGCGTAAACATACATCAGGCTTTAACTTTGACATGTTTCAGATGCAATTGCGTGATAGTCAGCGTAGCTTCCATGAACAGGCTGAGAAGCTACAGACGTGGGCTGAACAGGGAGTGCAGGTAAATGAGGTTAAGGCTATGCTTGATGACATGATAAGCTCTAAGCAGAAAGCTGAGAAGATGTACGAGTTGTATTGTGCTGAGGCATCAGTGCGTGGACACAATAAGTATGCCGTATACTCAGCGTTCACTAACTATAGTTCATGGGCTGATGAACGTAATGGTTTCAGCTTACGTAACACAGGCTACGATACTAAGAATATCAGCATGTTCAATCGTGAGTTGGAAGTATCCAAGTGGATAGACAGCCCACAATTTAATCAACTAGCCGCATAAGGAGGGCAACATATGTATGTAGATATAGGAACAGTTACCATCAGGTTATTCAGTAAGACCAGATACAATCCTGAAACAGAAGAGCGTGAGGATCTCAAACCTGATGAGTATGAGTATGAGATTGTCGCAATAGACAAATTTGTCGGTGATTTCTTTGAGCTTGGCAAGGTCATAGAGGGGTGGCATCAACGCCTACCTTACCGTGATTTTGATGTGCAGTTTCACTCATCTGCTGAGTGGTAGGATGGGTAACAGCTACGCTAGACAGTGAACGTAACATGATAGTCACTGTCTGGCAGGGTGCTAACGAAGGGTGGTATGAGTATGTACACAACGACTGCCCTTCATACCCTGACTGTGACATAAATACCACACCTGATAGGTGTAATTATTATAAGGAGATGACAAGTGACAAATGAAGAAGATTCAAGGATCGTTAGGCTATCAAGGTTATATAGTTTAGGCGAACAAATAATACATTGTTTAAAATGTGACCACACATATACAGAGCAAGAGCCTGTCGTTGATGTTTGCCCTGACTGCGGCAACGAAGACATGATGGAAACTGTTTATTTACAAGGAGAATAAAGATGGTAGATAAAAAATTAATCCAAGCAATATGGGAAACAAGCATAACTATTGATTGCCTCATGGAGGACATAAATAGTATAACCTACGAAGATTTAAAATACATCAAAAACCAAATGATTATTGCAGAGTGTTGCGTTGACCCAAGATACAAGGAGGAACAATGGGACATAAAAGAAGTAGAGTATAATATCTACAAATATAAAATGAATAGTAGGGGTGTAAAAAAAGAAGAACTAACAGATGGTGAGGTACTAGATTTAGTATACGACTGGGTAAAAAAGTGGGACGGTAACACAAATGGAAAATCAACAGCCCTACTAGAACTTAAACAAATATTACAGGAGCATGAGGAATGAACTGTTGGCACTGTAAGACACAGTTAATATGGGGATCGGATCACGACATAGAAGAAGAAAGTGATACGTGGTCTATGGTTACTAACCTGTCTTGCCCTAAGTGCCAGTGTCAAGTAGATGTATATTATCCAAAGGAGAAAGAAGAATGAGAAGAATAATACTGAGTAGCACACACCCTGTGAAGTCACTGCATGGTAACACGCAGGCTGAATGGGAGTTGATGTCGCAGGAAGAACAACTACGAGCATGGCTAAGGTCATGCCCCTTTGATTACCTAGAGGTAGGTAAGATACAGGGTGTACGTACGGTTAACTTTGAAATAGAGGAGGATATAAACAATGGCTAAATGGGCAGAGAAACCTTGGCAGATAGATAAGGACACAAATGAAATAGATGCAATATTTATACGCATCAAACGTGTAGCTGACATCATAAAGTCGGACGCAGTGTGCAAGTCACGACCTACGGTTAGAGATAAAGCAAATGAGTTGCTTGCTTTGATAGATTTGCTAGAGAGTAAGTTTGATGAGTAAGCTACCTAGGTATGTACAGGTCATTAAGATGGCTGATGGACATCAGGAGTACAGATTTAACCCACCCCAGTCTTTAGTGGATGCAGGGGTGGTTAAACGGGAGATGTATGGTGGTGATTTGCGTCAGGTTAAGCGTATAGCTAGGCAAAGTAATGCTCTCATAGACACACACAGAAAGGAACAGACAGACATTGTTAAAGTTACTAAGAGTAGTAAAGTAAGTGACTTGGTTAAACTATATTATTTATCTAATGATTTCAATATGTTACGGGAAACTACTAAAGTAGACTACAAGTATTTTCTTACTGTGTTGTGTGACTCTATGGGAAATAAAAAATATCAAGAGATAACATCTAAACTTGCTAAGTGGGCATATGAAGAATGGGTAAAACGTGGCGTAAGTTTTGCTAATCATACCGCAACCTGTTCATCCCGTGTATTTAATTATGCCATAGAGATGGAGTACACATACTTTAATCCCTTCACTAATATAAAACGTAAGGCAGAAATACAGCGTCGGGTTACGTGGCAACACGAAGATGTTATAAAGTTTCTTGATGTTGCATACTCAGACTATAGTACACGTAACGTAGGATTAATTATACAGATGGCCTACGAGTGGTGTCAGAGACTTGGAGACATGCGTAACCTTAAATGGGAGGACATAGATTTTGATAACAAACTCCTTACCCTTCAACAGAGCAAACGAAGAGCAGAAGTTTTTCTACCTATTTCAACTGAATTAATGGAGATGTTAATGGATCAACATGAAGACTTTGGCTTTCAACCCTACGTAGCACCTCACACGTTGCCTACTGGTGGTGTGTTTAATCCTTATGCAATGCAGAGGCTCTCAAAAAATGGAAGAGCTGTTATGCGTAAGGCAGGGTTGTCTGATGAACTACGGCTAATGGACTTACGTAGGACTGGAGTAGTACAGATGGTAGATAAGGGTGTGCCTTTACCTAATATTATGGCAGTTACTGGTCACGCTAATGTGGCTTCTGTGAAACCATATTTAAAAAATACATACACTGCGGCAAATAATGCCTTGACACAGAGAAACGTCAGTGTACAATCGAACACTGTGAGTAACATAGAAAGTGATACATAATGAATATAAATAACATTATAAATGATATAACACTTATAAATGGTGATTCAAAAAGAATGGATTGTCCTGAGTGTCATGGTAAGAAAACATTTACTGTTA
>Ga0209337_1001961_pt1 | contig 15197 bp, 22 predicted proteins | sample LinPmetageLP53_FD_184044 | JGI IMG/M metagenome (GOLD analysis project Ga0209337, IMG submission 184044) | Marine viral communities from the Pacific Ocean - LP-53 (SPAdes) (version 2) | ecosystem: Environmental > Aquatic > Marine > Oceanic | place: Pacific Ocean | collected 2010-02-08
CGCTGGTTGTACTACTGGCCCAGGTAATCCCTATTGGTTAAACGATCCTTGTTATGCTTGGGTTATTGATATAGATGAATATTGTTGTGATAACGCTTGGGATTTAGATTGTCAATCACTTTATAATTATTGCGAAGACGGTTGGACTGGAACTACTTTTCTACACGAATTTAAAGAGCAATTAATTGTATATCCAAACCCTGCAATTAATCAAATTAACATAAACAAATTTGTTGACATTAGGGTTTATAATGCTATCGGGGATATGATTATATCTGAAAACAATATAAACGTCTTAGATGTATCTAAAATCAAATCTGGGATGTATAGTTTACAAATAATGTATAAAAACAAATTAATAAATAAAAGAATAATAAAACAATAAAAACATGGCAACAACTATAGCAACAATAAGCTTAACGAGTACTGATTTGCTGTCTAGCGCGCTAGCCTTTACTCAAGTAAATCCACTTAACACGGCTGGATCAGCTACTGGTTTAACGCTAACAAGTGGTTTAGCTAGAACAACAACTTCATACAGTGGTTCTGGAGTAATAGAATCAACTAATCTTTATCGCTCAAACGATGCAACTGATAATGGGGCAAACAAAGTATATTTAAAAAACCTATCAACAACAGCAGCGGAATTTTATACAGTTTTCATCGACCAAGAGGAAATGGGAAGATTGTACGCTGGAGATTGGGCGTTTTTTCCTTGGAGCGCTAAGTCTGGAACAAAAGAAACTTTTGTGGTAACTGCCACTCTTAGTAGTGGTACTGTTGCGGTGGGTGACAGTTGGACTTTTGATGGTATAACTACAACAAGTGTAGATACAACTTTAAATAACTTTGCTACAGCCGTTGACGCTCAACATTATCCTAATTGGACAACAACGGTTGATGCTGCTGCTGTTACTTTTACAGCTAGACACTCTATGGACGCTGGTACGGTAGCAACCGCAACCGCTGACGGTGTTGCAGTAGATTTAGCTGGTAGTAACTTTACAATGCCAATAACACCATCAACATTAGGAACCGAAACTGAATCAGATATAATGATATTACCAAGCGTACACACGGAGATGACTCTAGAGCATATGCTTTTTTATCAATAAAATAAATAAATAACAATAAATAAATAACAAATTATGGCAACAACAACAGCAACACTTAGTATCGCTAGTCCTGATTTATTACCTAGTAGTCCCTTGTCTATAAGCGCAAGTTCAACTCTTATGAAGGCTGGTACTTCTGTTGGGTTACATATGGTAGAGTCTGGTAGTGGCGAATTAACAGTAGCCGCTTCTAATAATGGAGTGGTAGTAAAAGAAGCAACAACAGCAGGTATAGGCACGGCAGCTAAAGTGTATTTATGCAACAAAGCTACAGATCCAACTTATTACATACAGGTAAAACTTCACGACGCTATATTAGGTCGTTTATATGCTGGTGATTGGGCTTTCTTTCCTTGGGTTCAAGGTGATACTGACGCAGAAATTTCTGTAGAAGCAGAAGGTGGTACTTGTCTTTATGAATATGCAATATTCAAAGAAGGTGAAACAATGGTAGCTCGTACGTAATAATTAACAAAAATAAATAAATAAATAAATATGGCAACAATAACAGCAAGTATTAATATTACAAGCGATATTACTGATTCTAGCCTTTCGATTAACAAGTCAATGACAATGACTAAAGCTGGAGTAACTACCGGTATTGAAAATACAAATGGTTTAGGTGTTAAAAATCTTTCAGCTACAGCAGCTGTAGTTTTAGAATTAGCAGCAGACGCTACAGCTAGTAAAGCTAATAAAGTTTATATTAGAAATACAAGTTCAAACAAAGCAGAACATGTTAAGATATCTCTTAACGCTTCCGCATCAGCTGATGATACTACCGAAGCTATAGGTAGATTATATGGTGGTGACTGGATGTTAATTCCTTGGGAAGCTAATGGTACTGGTCACAACATTATAGCTGCACCTAGTACAGCAGATGAAGTAACTACTATAGAGTACATGACATTCCACGAGTAAAATGGCTAATCATTTCAATATAACCGGCGAGCTAACGCAAGAGTTATTAGCAGCAGGAGATAATGCTAGTGTTTCTTCAATATCTTTAACTAATGTTGATGCAACACATACGGGTATTGTAGACTTATATATTGAAAAAAAGCTTACTGGTAAATTTTACTTACTAAAAAATGTAAATATTCCACCTGGAGTAACATTAATGCATGAGATTAATGGGTTTAATAATAGGGCTGAGGAATTTGGTTTATATATAAAACTAACAAAAACAACTTTATTTACATTGACAGGCTCTATAGATCCAACCGCAAGTACAACTGTGACTGGATCTGGAACTGCTTTTTTATCAGAACTTAGTATTGGAGACGAAATTGTAGTTAGTTCAGAAACAAGAATAGTAACCGCTATTGCATCTGACACATCACTTACAGTAAGTATAGCCACTACAAATACAGCTAATGATACCTCTCCAGATTGTAACCCTGTAGCTCCAATAGATGTAATACTTTCTTAATATGAAATGGATAGGCCAAAACATATATGATTTAGTAGCTAGATTTCGTAATGACGTCTACTTAGAAGATATATCTACCGGCACTATAGCTAGTGGAGGTAACTTAGGTTTAGACTCAAATAATAAAATTGTAAAAGCAACAGAAGCTAGTGGTGATCTTACTTCTATCGTAGCTGGAACTGGTTTAAGTGGAACTAGCTTAACAGGTCCAATACCAACGTTAAATGTAGATGCTTCTTTAACTCATGTAACAGGTGTTGGAACTATTACAACTGGCGCGTGGACTGGGACAGCTATTGCTAGCGCATATTTAGACGCTGACACGGCTCACTTAACTACAGCACAAACCTTTACTGGTTCTAAAACAATGGCAACCGATGTAAGGCTAAACTTTAGAGACGCTAACTCTTATATACACTCTAGAACAGCTAATGATTTAGATATTGTTGCTACAGACGTAGCGCTACAAGCCGACACAACTGTTACTGGAAATTTTACTGTAAATGGAGACAACGTAACATTTGAATCAGTGAACGCAGACGATCCATTAGTTACTATAAAAAACACGAGCAACGATGCTAATGACATGGCAAGGTTAAATTTTGTTAAAGATAGAGGGGCAGCACCTGCTATTGGTGATAATGTTGCTGAAATAAGATTCATGGGTGAAGACAGCGGGCAAAACGAGCAACAATACGGCTTTATATTTTGCGAAACCGATGTTGTAACTCACGGTCAAGAGTCTGGAAAATTAAGTTTTGGTGTTGCAAATCATGACGGTGGTAATTTAGCCGCTTTAATATTAACAGGTGGTAGTGTAAACAACGAGGTTGATGTAACTATTGGGTTAGGAGCTGCTTCTGTTACAACGGTTGCTGGAACACTTACCATGGGGTCAACAGCAGCGATGGATAACGCTGGGTTACTTACTGTTGGTGCTCAAACAGGAATAACCGCTTGCTCTAATTTAGTTACTGTTGGGACAATTGGAACTGGAGTTTGGCAAGGAACAGCTATTGCTCACGCTTATATTGGTAATGATGCTATTGATGGTGATAATATAGCTGATGACGCGGTTGATAGCGAGCATTATACTGATGGATCTATTGACACAGCTCATATAGCGGATGATCAGGTTACTTTTGCAAAAGCATCGGGCGTTACTCCTAACGTATACGGTAGTATAATAAAACTTTTACCCTCAGACTTTGTAGCTAATATTGATGGTGGTAATACTAAACTTGGAGTTGGTTATACTGATGCAGCTGGATCAGCTTATGGAATGAAAGTTGGAAGTGCAAACGCGGAGTTGTTTGCTTTTGTTTCTATACCAGAGGGCATGAAAGCCACACACGTTGATGTTTTTGATAAAGATGATAGAGCTCTTGAGGTTTTTGAAGTTCAAATAAACGCAACTAGTTTAACTTCTAAAGGTTCTGGTAATTGTAATACAACTTTGGATATAACAGACGTAAACGCAACTGCTACAAATTTTTTAGCAATAAAAATAACAACAACCGCTACAACTGATAAAGTATTTGGTGGTCAAGTAACAATAGCAGCACAATAATAAAAATTAAATAAAAATGTATACAAGAGAACAAATAAAAAATACAGTAGAGGGATTTGGGTATAAATATTTTACAGGAGATAATTATGATGTAAATATTATAGGTATTAGAAATTCTGAAACTAAAAATAAAGTAACAAATAAGTTTGATGATATAATAACTATATCATATAAAGATGAAGATGGTAATTGGATGTACCATGAATTTGATTGCACTACCGATCCTGGAACTCATTGGGTAAGTAATGTAATGAATAGTAAAGGTGTTGCAATACTAAAACCAAATCAATATAGAGGCTCACATAAACTAAGATTACATGCTGGTAAATACCTAGCGTTAGGACAAAAGAAACCTTTAACTGTTTATAGAGATGACAATCGCGACGCTAACTATGATTTAAATGAATCAAAAACAGATACAGGATTATTTGGAATTAATATTCATAGAGCAACTGGAAGAGCTGGTAAAAAATCTAGTCAAGTAGATAAATGGTCAGCTGGATGTCAAGTAATTGCTGATAATGATGACTGGCATGAGTTTCTTGATATATGCCAAGCTGCACGTGAAGTCCACGGAAACTCGTTTTCATATACACTTATAGAATCTAAAGACATAAAATAACATGAGAAACAAACCATTGAAAGGAATGCTAAAAACATCTCCATTAAATAAAAAATACGATTTTAGTAAAGCTAAAGATTATTCTGCAAAAGCTACAAAAGGAAACGTTGGCGAGAAAATTGTAAAAGCAATTACACCTAAAAATATTTTTGAGGTTTTACCTGTTGGTAAAGCTGGTAAATTAGCAAAAGGAGTATATAATTATTTTAAGGGATAGCATAAAAAATATAATAAAAAAAAGGGGGCAACTTTCGTTGTCCCCTTTCTTGTTTAGATGTTATGTACTATGAAAACACAGCGTTTTTTTGTTCCTGTACTTCAACTCTAACTTCTTGAGCTAAAGACTTTACAGTCTGCATAGCTTTCCTTACCCGCGTTCCAGCGGAATTGTTCCCTTCAACAAATTTTGTAATATCTGCTTGGCAATCATTAATTGCGTTTTGTAATTCGTCGAAACTTGTACTTAGTTTATTAAAACTCATAATTTAATTTAATTTTAGTTATTGATTTGATTTATTTTAGTAGGCACATTGTTATGGCAACAACTAGTATTACCATCATAACAACATATTTGTTTTCTTTTAATTTTTCTAACATTTTGTTTTGTTTTTAATTAATAATTTGTTTAAAGTTTGTAAGATAAACCTATATTGAAAGAACCTTCTCTTTCGCCTGCTTCATCTTCTTTTAAACCCATACTGTAATTAGGCTCAATACAAAGTCCTTTCCAAACACTATAAGAATACCCGAGGCCAATTGTTAAATTGTCCATCATCTCTTCCATTGGCATCTGAACAGACATATACAAATTACTCTTTAGGTTATAACGACCCCAAAGATCATAAGTATCTTCTCCAGCTTTTACCATTCCAACAACATATTTACCATCGTTTAATGCGTAACCGATACCCATGTTGTCTGTTAAGCTAGCCATTTCAAATTCAGCACCGTCTTCTGGAGCATTGTAAGTAATAACCGCCATAAACTGTGCAGACGCTATAAGCGTTGAAAAAGCAACAGCCATTGTTAAAAATAATTTTTTCATCTTTTTTGTTTTAGTTATAAGCTTGTTATTTCGCAGACTCCACCGGCACAAGCTAATTCACCTGATAGATCTGTTTCGTCAGTGTCTTCCATGATGTTTGATAAATTAACTTCGTGTAATGACTTGACTTTTTTACTAAACTCTTGCTCTGTTATATCTTCAAACGGAGCTTGTGTGTATGTTCCACCATCGTAAGGTAGAACTGATAAACCATTATAACACGCTCTGTTATCCCACATCCATTTTCCAGCTTTATCCCATTCGTCTTCTTTTAAACTAATTGTTGCAGACACGTTGTGGGTATTAGATCCTTTGCGGTGACCTGGTTTAACCCATTCGGTAGCAACTTGTTTAACTCTTTTGAGTAAGTCAAAAGCAGACTCAGTTCTTAATATAGAACCTTTTGGGGCTGATTGTGGTATTTCAATAACAGCAGTGTCATGAGGTCTAAAATATTCATCTTGAACAAGTTCAGGATGGTTTTTATTTAGATAATTATATATAGACTCGTTTTTACCTACGCGAAGTCTTCTAATATAATAATCACTATGCCAAGCATGAATGCCTGATGAAGTACCTAGCACTAAGGATGTTGTTCCAGCGGGTTTAACACAGGTAGTTCTAGCGGCTTTATTTATACCTATTAGCTTGGCAACTCTTGAATTTTCCCTTTTAACTATATCTGCAGCTTTTGGCATATCCATTTTCAACACTTTTTTTGACGCTATACCTGTCATTGATACTCCAATCAAAGCATCTTTTTCAGTGGTCTCTTGCCATATTTCTCTTAGATAGTGGAATTCCGTATAACCTGCTTGAAGCGTGCCAATGAAGGCGGCAGCTTTAACACGATCGTTAAGCTCTTCTTGACTAGCGACGTCACTTACATTAACTTCGCACAAATTACAAAACTGATATGGCCTTAACGCAATTTCACAACATGGATTAGTTCCCCAATCTTTATCGTGATTAAAATATATGCCAGGCTCACCAGCTCCGGATAATTCAATACGTTTCCACAAATCTAAGAAAAATTCTTTAGTTATTTTATGTCTCATTAATACTGCTGAATTATTAGCTCTACCTCTCTGTGGGTTTAATTCCCACCAATTACCAGCTTTAGCAGATATCATTTGTTCATCGTACGCTGAAAATAACGATATAAGCGCTGCGCGGCGAATACCACCGGCCAAAACAGCATCGGCAATATAACATACGATATCGTGAACTTCAAGCGTAGTAAGTTTTGAACCTTCTTCTTTAACATCTAATATTCCTTTTATTTTTAATAAACATTCTTTTAATGGCTGTGGTCCTGGAGCTTTTCCTCCTGAGGTCACGAGCCTAGCTCCCTTTGGCCTAATATCTGAAAAGTCAAATTTGATCTTAGAAGCTCTCCTAGAGCCTAAATAAGACTTAATTAAAACCTTTATTGAATCAGACCAACCTTCAATTGAATCTCCAACCACAAACCTTCTTGTTCTACCTTCAAATGGTTTTGTTATATTTGGTAATTGATTTATATGATGCTTTTGAACGCTATAACCAACACCGCAGCCAGATAACAAAAGGAACATAGACTCACTAAAGCTATCAACATGATCAATAGGTAAGTAGCTACAATTGTATAATCTGTTCGGCGAAATTTCAATTGGCTTACCGCTAAACTGAAGCGAGCGCATGCTTGGTAGAACTTTTTTATCGTAGACATATTTATAGTTTAATTGTATTTGATCCGCTAATTCCGGATATCTTTTAATGTGCATTGCTTTGTTTCTTGTAACCAGTTCGTTCCAGGTTTCTCTTCTGTTTAACTCTGGAATATATTTTGCATACTTCATGTGAACTGTAATATCTGAAAGTATACTATTATTCAAACTAGTCATTGTACACGGTTAAGCAAGCATCCAAAAAAGGTACGTATAATACGTGGTTAGTTTTATTTGTTTCTTGATACGACCTAAACCCCAATAATATTCCGGAGTAAAATCCAAAACTTAATTCCCAATTTTTCATTTTATTTTATTTTTAATTATTAATTCTACTACTTCGTCACATTCCTTTTGGTTCTGAGGCTTGTATAAAGTTACATGTGGAATTTGCTCTTTTACATGTTTCTTAAACATTTTCCAGCGAATCGGAAAACTTTCATTGGCTCTTCCTTTACATTCTATTATAAATGAATCACTTACAAAGTCAGGTGTATATTTAATATTTAATATTTTTTTTTGACCTCTATTAATCATAGCACCCTTACCATTCCCTTGGCGTTCGTAAGAATCTGTATCAAACATAAATCCTTCTTGTAATTCAAACGTTGAGCCCTCATACAAAGCGGATATTTTAGCTTTTTTTAAAGCTATATACATATACTTTTCTAAGCCTGAAGCAAAGTTAACACCATCAAAGCTAACTTTTTTAGCTCTGACAGGTCCTCTTTTTTTACTATATCTCTTCTTCATCATACCTATATTTGTCAATCATGGCTTCTTCAGATAAGTCTTGTAACTCTTCACGTGCTGTTTGTATATACAATACAGCATCCATTAACTCTTCTTGTATATCGTTGAGATACTTAGTTAAGCCTTTCATTTTAAGTCTACGTTCATCATCTAATGATGTTCCGTATTTAGCGTAACCAACATCTGATCTTGACACAAACTTATCAACTACGTTTCTAACAACAGGATCTCTAAATCCATATTCTTTTCTTGATGTGATGCCATTTTTAGCATCTGATATTTCTCTACTTGACATATTAATCTTTTTTATACGTTCCGTTAACCATCTTTCCTTTTCTATTTTTAATCTCATTATATGCAGCTTCAATACACTCCTCTATCATTACGCCATGTAGTTCAGCTAGATTGGTAAGCACAACCACACAGTCGCCAATACCATCTACAACTTCATCATAATCTTCTTTAAGTATAGCTCTACAAGTTTCGCCAACTTCTTCAACTAATTTTAACGCTTGAGTTTTAGTATCACCGTTTTCATACAAGCCTCTTTCGTCAGCCCAGTCTCTAATTAAATCAAATTGAGATAATTCACATGGGCAATCATTATCTTGGTCATTGTGAAGTCTATCATTCATTAACCCACCGGCTATTGTTTTACCGTTGTATGGATCGTTATTATCGTAAAATCTAGCAAACGCTTTATTGTATACGTAGCATCTTTGATCGTTATATTTAGATATTTGTACGTTTTTCATTATCCAATCTATAGTGTTACTTGTAATAATAAACTCCCCGTGTTCTGTCATCCACCTAAGTCCCGTATTATCCATAAGCTGTCCTTTAAGCTTATTTACTGGGCATGGAAACGTTGTTGTTTGTTCTGTTATATTTATTTTCATTTCTTTTTTATTAAATTTAAGTTTATTATAAGGCGTTTCATCAACTTTGTAGCCAAACATTTCTTGTAAATATACTTCTTGATCAGATATAAACTGTATATCATCTGACTTCATTAGTATTCTATATTCACCTGGTCCATAACCTTGTTGATCTTCAACCCGCTTTTTCAAGTCTTTTGTTATACCTATTTTTTTACCTGGTATGTGGTATAAATAATATGTCATATTTTATTATTGTATAAGTGCATGTTATGTGCAAAATGATAGTATACGCCAGTTTCAATCTTAAGCCGTTTAGAGACCATCTCTTGCAGTTTAGAAAATTGGTATTGATCATTACAAAAACCGTACCAAAGATCGTTAGAACGCATCGTAACGCACATATCAAGCCTGTTATTGACGATTGTAAATTGTATCGCGTAGGTACAAGGCGTGTCGTGTTTATATTGATCCCATTCTTTACCATCATATATAGATATGCAAGCCTGCCTAGTATTTTTATCGGTTCTAAGTAAACCAATTACATAATCAATTTGTTGATTACGCTCCCATTGATAACCATAGTTAGAATTAACCTTACCATTCACATCAGCCATACGTTTCCATATCTCAGGAACTTTACCGTATATATCTCCCAGTGCTTTTACATTAGGATCACCAGATAAATACCATTGCCATTCAGCTTCTGCGTAATCTTCTTTCCACTTACGTTCTTTGTTTATTATTTTTCTATCTTTAGGGTCTGTTATATAGAACCCAACATTAAAAAGAGCTTTAGTATCTCCGAAGTCTACACCATCTTGTAGTATACGGTCGTGTACATATTCGTAAGCTTCATTAGCGTTTCTAAAGACTTTGTTATTTATTGTGTTTATCATAATAGTATTTATAGTATTCGTACATTTTTTTATAAGCTTCATCAGCGTTGTATAAGTTAGAATCTAAATGTATTTTTTTATTTAAATTAATTTCAATTTGCCATTTAGTCGAGTTAGGTACAACGGCTATCTTTATTTCTTTTCTCATACACCAATTTACTCTTTTCATATCTTCTTTAGTGTATTTATGATAACCAGGATTTTTACCGGTCTTCGCTTTTTGCCAAACCATTATTCCCAGGGTAGACCATCAACCTCAGCTGTAACAGGTTCGTTTGGTATAAAGCTACCGGATTTAGGCTCCCAAGTAAAGTGAGCTTCAGCTCCATTTTCACCAAGATTTTGAAACTTAACCTTAAGCACTTTAACTTTAGTTGTTTTAGCATCGTAGTCTCTATGAACTAAAAGACCGTGATAACTTGCATCATACCACTCACCACCACCTTTAATATTGTACATAGTAGGTTCTTCAATTTTTCCATCATTTCCTTTATACATTTTAGTTGGATGGGCTACTATAAATACTAGCACATCATATTTTTTAGCAAAGATCTCTATTTTAGTTAAGTATTCCATTGTATATCTATTCACATCTTCAGTCTTACAATCTACATCTCTAACTTTATTATAAGGATCAATTACTAAACATTTAATACCTTTACGCTTTACGAGCTCAGCACCTTTCCGCAGTACAGATTCTAATGTGTATCTCTCCATATCTATAAAGAAATAATTATCATTAACTTTCTGTGTTACTTGCTTCCATTTACTGCCTCCAATATCATCTACGTTTGGCATGTCTTGCCAAGTTTTACGCATTAGTTTATGAGCGTGGAGATATGTTGGTTGATTCTCTGGACTAGCAAACGCAGTTTTCCAACCGTACATATTATTGTAACCAACAACCATTTGATCAACAAAGTCAGACTTACCGCTGCTAGGGATACCAGTAACAGTAATAAACTGACCAGTATAAGTTGAAAATATTCTATCAAAGTTATTAAGTCCAACTTGAAAGCCGGGCTTAAAACCGTTTTTAACAAATTCTTTAACTTCATCTTGTATATCGTATAATGTGGTTACACCTTCTAATGGTACTTGTGTTGCCGCGTGTATAGCATCTCGCAGTTTATTACTACCATTTTCTATTAAATATTCATTAGCATCTTTCTGCCCATTAAAATCTACTAGATAACAAACTTCAGCACCAAGCCTACGTATAAACTCTTGTCTTAAGGCTTGACCAGCTTCATCAGCATCGACAGCTAATATTATCTTAGTTTTATCGTCTAAATAATCAATACAATTATCTAGGTAATCTAAGTTGTTCGAATTTAATGTAGCACCGTTAGGTACTGATATTGCATTCTTAATACCAGCTTCGTGTAAAGCTAGTACATCCATTTCACCTTCTACAACAACACACCAATCATAACCTACAACACTATTAATGTTATAAAATACTTTTTCAGCACCTTTGTATAATTTGAAATTCTTTCTACCATCTCTATATTTAATGTTAATCAATTGATCACCCATGAAATAATTAAACTGGATAGTATTTTCATTCTTACTCGTTTGAGGCATCCACTCTTGTCCTTCTGTTACTTGTAACTCTTGTAACGTTTTCTTTGAAATACCTCTTGTACCAAACCACGTTTCAGCATTAGTACTTACCTCGTTGAATTGCTCTGGTGTTACAGGTCTTGTATAAACCCTTTCACTAGCTCCTTTACGTTGATAAGTGTGTAGCTGAAATGTAGTGTCACAGTTGTGACAGGTACCAAGACCACGTTCCCAATCATAGCTAGCACATTGTGCTTTAGCATTTTTAGGTTTCCTATCAGATGAACACAGGGGACAAATCCCCTGCGTCGCACCTTCTTTTAGGCTATGTTGATTGAACTTGTCAACCAAAAATCCATTGATCTCTTCTTTGCTCATCTAAAATGGTAGGTCTTCTTCCTGCGGTTTTAACTGTGGAGCTGCTGGAGCACCGTCTCTTGGAGCTGGTTCAACGTTTGTACCGTTACTCCACACTACTTTAACATTTCCTAAATAAGTCTTAGGATCTTTAGCATCTCGCTCCTCTTTAGTTTGTTCTACAACTACGGGTCCTTGATTACCGAATTGATCCAGTTCATCATTGATAGTAATTGTAATAGGTAGATACTTACCTTTCTTACCTATGTATATTTTATCTTTAGGTATTGCATCAAGGTTTAAACTTGCTTTTATTATACTTGCCATATTAATAATTGTTTATTTGATTAAACATTCTTGTTAATTGTTCTTTTGTAGAACTACCGCTTCTTCTAATGTTGTCTATAGCTTTTACGTGGTTTTGGTTTGCGTAAAAATTATTTACACTAGTTTTAATTCCGCTCACTGAGCATATTTTTGATTTTGTTCTTCCCATGATTATATTTTTATAGGGTTTTGCTTATGAAATATTGTTTAGGATCAAACTCCTTGGTCTTGTAAAACAAGTCATAAGCTTCACTTGCTCTACGTACCTTATCTTCACCTCGTTCATAGAACTTTGGCGAACAATCAAACATTCCTATTTGATGTGTGTTTTTATCTATAACTATAAATAAGAACTCATATCCAAACAGTTTACTGTATATATAGGCTTGTGAGTCATAGTTATATTTGTTTGCTGAATACTGAAACTTAGTAATATCAGCTGTTGTTTTTAAGTCAATAATTAACTTCTCTTCATGATTAACGATATCTGCTTTACCTTTCCAAGTTTGTCCGAACAGATCTATTATCTGAGGTTGTTCGTATTCACATTGTGATCCTTGTATAAGGTCTCTACATATATCATTGTCCATCATCTTGTCTCTCATTAGTTCAACCATATCAACCTCATGTTCCAGCATACATAGTTCTCCTCCTGCTACATCTTTATAGGCCTTAGTATTTCTAGTGCTTGCTTTTATAACCTTATACTTTTTAAGTTTATTAGGTTCTAATATACAAGTATGGAAATATCCACCTATTAGAAATGCCGGTGAAGGCTTCATTGGTTTGAAGATGTTTAAAGGGTCATTCAGTAATCTTCCAACGTGTGAGTTAGATAGAAATTGATTACCGAAATCCCCGTAATAATCTTCGTCATTTTTAAGCTTTTGTAATATTTGCTTTTTGTTCATTTGTTAGTTTGTATTTAGATTCTATAGCCTCAACATTACCACCTGCCGCTACATATTCTTTTGCTTTTTTTAATTGATCAGCTGTTATAGCTGGTTTAGCTGCTGTCTTAATCTTATCAATTGCACTGGAAGGCTTTTGACCTGAGTCAGCATCTTCTGTATCATCAATTAATAATAAGTTACCTAAAGCATATTTCTTGCCGTAAGTAGATGCTGCGCCAAACTGTTGAGCAGTCTGCATACCTTTTTGATTAAGGTCTACACCGACTAGAGCTGTGGCGTGTATAGCATTTGTGCCATCTGATATTGTGGCTGTTGATTGCATTGTTGGAACAGGGTCAGTCGCAATGATCTCTTCATTGATTGTAACTGTTACGCCATGTTCTATTAAGAAAGGCTTTATAGCCTCTAAGATGTCCTCTGATTTACGGAAGTAATACTTGCCGAACGAATTGTACGAGGACTTTTTCGCCTTTAGCTTGGTCTGTATGACCGCTAGTTTTTGGTTTAATTCTTTCATCTTTTTGGTGTTTGGTGTATATATATAATTACACATTAATATTCATTTTTACATATTTTACTTCACTTAACCTATAGGTAATCAATCACTTGTGAGTGATCTACATTTTCTATAAGTTTATCTACAGCTTGTCTTTTTAGCTGTGAAACTCTAACATAAGCACCAACTCCTTCAATGCCTAAATACTCGGCTATTTCTTTTGCTGATTGTTTTTCACAGTCAAGACCATAGCTTAACCTTAATACGTTGAACTCATTTATATTTAAATGCTGTTTAAGTAAGCTTATTAAATACATACATAAAAACTCTTGATTATAAGGTTCTGATGTATCTTCGATTTGAAAAAGCATGTCATCATCATCTCTTGTACCTGCATCTATACTTAAAAATATAGAATTAAAAAACATTGCAACCATTTTTTTATCTTTGCCAAAGTTTTTGCGTATACTATTAGTAACATGCTCTGGTAACCTCATTTGTCCTCTGTTTTTATCTATTTCTCTTCTTATTCCACCTTTAATTCTTTTTGATAAAAAAGATTTTAAAGTTTTTTCTTGATCTTTTGATTCGTTTATCATTGACCAGTCAATACGATCAACTGCTTTACATAAATTCAAACTACCTTCTTGTATTAAGTCTGTTATAGCCATAACGCCTGAAGCTTGTTGAGATGTTGCGAACTTTCTAGCTAAGTTTTCAACTAACGGTAAAAATGTTATAACTAACTCATCTCTTGTATACTCATGGAATTCTTTATTAGGAATTCTCTTAATTGTTGCATCTAAATCATTCTTATATCTAATATAGTTTTGGATATTATAGTGTTTCATTTTATAGTTGTTTGTTTAATAATTCTTTTTCTCTTTTTAATTCTTCACACATATTTCTGTGTATTGTTCTTGGTGAGCAGTTGAGGTTTTTAGCTAATCCAACAACAGTTATTTTACTACCAGCATCATTAATATTTAGCATACAGTTATAAATATCATCTTCGTGTATTTTCTTCCCCTTACCTATTATGCTTCCAACTATTCTAAGCTTATCTTTTGTAGATAACGGGGTTATCATTTTAAATATAACTTTACGCAGTTTATTTTTCGGCGGTTCATCAAGATCTAGCATGCTAATCTCATATACCATTCGTCTTACCATTTCAGGATGTATAGCAAATGTTGTAAAACCATGCTGTTTACTTGATATAACATCTGCAATTTCAGTAAACTCTTCTTGATCTAACTGAGGATTAAGATACCATAATACTAATAAATGCCATTTAAGACTCTTGTATGTTGTGATCTTAGCTCTACTTCTAAACAGCTGATAGCACTCATAAGTACCATCTTCGTAATGATCCCAATAAGTAGCTTGTACTGTTGGTTTGTCAGTAATAGGATCTCGTCGATAGACGATTCTCTTATTATCAAGGTATTTGGTATTACGGTGTGACATTAGGCTGTTACTCCCTTACTATTAGGGGCTGTTGTCACAGTCCC
>Ga0209337_1001964_pt1 | contig 15184 bp, 18 predicted proteins | sample LinPmetageLP53_FD_184044 | JGI IMG/M metagenome (GOLD analysis project Ga0209337, IMG submission 184044) | Marine viral communities from the Pacific Ocean - LP-53 (SPAdes) (version 2) | ecosystem: Environmental > Aquatic > Marine > Oceanic | place: Pacific Ocean | collected 2010-02-08
ATGCCTTGTTTGTTTGAAGGAATATGAGCAAAAACCACTAAAAGACTATGTTCCAATTAGTGATTTGGGTAATAAAGGCAAAAAAGAAAAATTACAATGTAGTGCTTGTGGTAATGATAATCCTCGTAAATGGACAAAACCAGATCCAAAAAATAGACAGGTATTGCAAACACTTTTGGATAAAAGAATAAATAACAACCAGCAATCTCTTAAAATTGTTGCAAGACAGGCAGAAAGAGATTTAGATATTATAGACGGTTGCTATATTTTAGTGTCAAGACAATGGAAATTAAAATCATTTTCCACTCCTGATCCTGAAACAGGTGCAACAAAAAAGGCACTTTCCAGCATACATGAAAGTAAAATAGATGAAATTATTAGAATACACCCTATACAATGCAGTATAATTGCAAGTGATGAGGCAGTTTTGGGTGTAGGTGCTGACGGTAAACCACGATATATATGCCCACAATATGAACATAGAGATTCTGTATTAGAAGTTCCAGTATGTCCTAAATGTGGTTGTGAATGTTTTAACGCATTTTTAGAAACCAATAGTGTTCCTTATGGTGTTCCACTTAGTAGTCCTAAAAAGATGTATTATGCACAAAGAGAAATAGTATGGATTCCGGGAAAATATTACCCAGATGTATTATATGGAAACTCCCCAATTCAATCAGTATGGAAAAAAGTTCTATCACTTATGTTCCAAGATGAATATATGTGGAAATACTTTGACAAGGATAGACCACCAAAATCATTACTTGTAATGGGAAGCAGAAACGCTGAATCAGTTCAATCTTTCATGGAAAAACAACGTCAAGGTGCAAGACAAGATCCATATATGCCTAGACCAATTCTTCTTAACACGGAAAACGTAAGTCAATCACTTGAATATATTGATCTTACTCCAAACTTTAAAGAGTTGGAATTAAGTGATCTTAGAAAAGAATTAAGACAGATTATATCAACTGTTTATGGTGTTCAACCTTTATTCTATGGTGAACAGGCTAAGGCAGGTTTAGGTAACGAGGCACTTCAAGTAACACTTACAAACAGAACTATCAAATGGTTTCAAAGATTCTTGAATGAAAATTTCTTTAACGAGATTACCGATATAATGGAAATATATGATTGGAAGATTGAACTAGTAACAAGTGAAGAAATTGATGAACTCAGAGAAGAACAAGTCAGAGGTCAAAAGATTGACAACACCGTTAAACTATATGGAATGGGATTTGATGTGGCATTTGACGGTGAGAACAATATACTCATATCACAATTCCCAAATCCTGAAAAACAACAGGCTATGATGGGTGGCGGAGTAGGTCAAAACGAGGGAGAAGGAAACAATGACAAAACAAAATCATCTGCACCAAAAGCAGAAGGCGAAGCACAAAATTTTGACGGAGAACCAAAGATTGCAAGACCAAGTGACAAAGGTGGAACTGGCGATGGTAGCCCTGCTAGTGGAACTGGAACAACATTAAGTAACAAAGGTATGACTAAAAAACAATGGGATAAATTCTTAAAATCTTTAGATTAAAATGCAATCTGATATTGAACTAACTGAATCTGTTATAGAATATATATCACACACACCCCATGCAACTGCTTATGACATAGTAAAACATTTTGAAACTCTCGGTGTAGAACCTGAGAAAGTCTTATATATATTAAAAGAGTTGAATAATTAAAATGGGTGATTCTGGTAAAAGATTCGGGTGGACAGAAGATGGTCTAGATGCTAAAGACAGAATACAAAAAAATGATTTAAAAGAACGTGCAGGTAAAGAAAACCAACATACAAGAAATTTAAGGGAAAGAGTACAAGACGATGAACATACTAGAATTAACAATTATAGTGAGGGTTATTGTTATGGTTGCAGTAAGATAGATCAGGTAATATCTACTTTAATATATATGTGTGGAGAATGTATGGAAAAACGTGGAACAGAGGGATTAATGTGTTTGCTTACAAAAAAACACGGTTACGAATTATGTGACATACACGCAGGATGGGAATTTGATGATGTATGGCAAATAAACTGCTCAATGTGTAGTTCATGTATGAGAAGATTAAATAAAGTTCACAAGGCGTATAGAGCAAAAGGTGGTAGAGATAACGCACCTGATGAAATTATGAAAAGAAAATACTATGCAAGAAATCCCGGAGAAGAATTTGGTAGCGGTATAACTAGAGATCAAACAAATAATCAATCATTCAGATTGGGCTAATTGTTTTTCTGCTTTGTCTATTTTTAGTTCTAATTCTGCTATTTTTGTTAGTTGTTCAGCAGTTGATGGCTCATCAAATCCTTCTTCCCAATGAAATTTAATTTTTTGTGTGTTGTAATCTATGATTAAATGTATTGTATTGTTTCCAAAATCATAATACCATTCACCCATTAATGACATTCTTTTTGGAGGTAACTCTGTTCCATAATATATACATTTTTTAGCAAAAATAGGCTTGTTCCACGGTAGTATAGAATTTCTTACTTCAATTCTTTTTTCTTTTGGGTTATAATAAAAGTTAGTTCTTGATACATGAGTTGGTTCTTTTTTAAATCTGGTAGTGTTTGTAGTGCCTACTCCGGGGTGTATATGCACATATCGCTTCTGTAAATTGACATTATCTTGCATATATTGCATATCAGTATAGAACCAAAATGAATGATTTTCGGGTATATCTATAGATTTAACCTCTAATCTACTATTAATAGAGCCTGAAAACGGGTTTCTTTTATTAAAAGTATATACGTTATCGTAGACGTAAAAGTCCATAACTTAGTCTTAATCAACACCTTTATATAATCGTTTCTTTGCCCTTTTATTATGTCAATCATAAAAAGACAAGATATTGCAATATCAGTAGTTGCACTTTCATTGTTCTCAGCAATACTATTTGTTGGATGGGGAGCAGTAAAAGGGCTATTATTTGATTCAACCGTGCAAATGTCATCAGAACAATATGGAGCAATCTTTACCTTTGTATTTGGTATTTTGATTGGTTCAGCACTTACATACCTAGGTATTCGTGCAGGACAAAACGGTTCTACGACCATCTCACAGTCATAGAACAACCCAATTTTTATATACTATAACTCTTTTTTTATATACATGACACAGTTTGTAGAATTTTCTGATTTTGTAACAAAAGGCTTGACTGTTGATACAGCAGATGATCGTAGAATATTTAAAGGTCATATTACTGCTGAAATCATAGACAGGCAACAGGAGTTCATTTTTGTCAAAGAAGTTATGAAAATTATGGAAGCATTTATGGAAGTAAATCCAGTTATATCAGATTATCACAGTAATAGAATGGTGGGTAAGGTATTAAGTTATGAAAAATCAGAATACAAAGGAGTAGCAACTGTATTAATTACAGGTGAGGTATATAAAAAAGACGGTATTACATTATATGACAAAATTTGGGATAAGGTTCTAAAAGGAGAATATTCAGGACTATCTATGGGAGGTGCAAGTAAAGAAAGAGAGCCAATTCAAAAAGACGGTAAAATGGCATTGGAATTAAGGAAATTAGAGTTATATGAAATTGCATTATGTGATACACCAGCAAACCCATTTGCAGTAATTGAATCTGTAAACAAGTTTGCAAAAGCAAATGGATTGGAAAGAATGGTAAAAGATTTCAACGGTAGAGAACAAATAAGATGTACTAGTGTGGGTTGTAAATTTGATGTAGAAACATTTGTTGAAAAGGCAGATGGTGAAGATATTAATGTTGATGTAGATTTAGATAACCACCAATACAAATGTGACGGTGGAGAAGAATGTGATATATGTGGGCTATCTAAAGCAGAACATAAATACAAAGAATTTGACAAACCAGAAGAAGTGGAAAAATTAAATAATCAAAATTTAGTTAATCGAGCAGCTGAAACTAGAGCAGATAATGTAGGGGAAGCAACAGGTAGTCCAAAAGAAACAAATGATTTAATGGCTAGTATTCCAAAAATACCTGCTAAAATTAAGAAAGACCATATACCAAGTACACCTAAAGATGATGATTATTTAGAAGAAGCAAGAAACAAACAAGATAAAATTAACGGTAAAGAAATTACAAAAGATCAACCAATAGGTGATATAAACGCTAAAGGTGAGTTTCCTTTAAAACCAAGAACAAAACCAAATACAATGACAGATTCTAACGGTAATGTAAACAAGTTTGAAGCTCCAAGTGCATTGGCAGGATCTAAAAAACAATCAAAAATAGAAGGTAACATGGTTCACGAAACAAGTGAAAGACGAGTAAAAGACCTTACTAAAGTAGATACACCTGTTGAATTAATACTCAAATTTGGGGTTTCTATTGTAAAAGAAGCATTAGAAGAAGCAGAAACCATACAATATCTAAAAACATTACATAAAAAATATCAAAAATAGGTTTACAATTCTTTTTAGTTTTAACAATTATATTTATATACTATAAAAAATTTGTAATGTTACAACATGACTACAGAATTAGAAACAACAGAAACACAAGTTTCTGAAGTTCAAAAATCAGATGATGTTGACACTTCAGTCACATCTATTCTTGCACAATTAGTCAAAGCACAAGAATCTAGAATCGATTCTTTCGAGAAAAGATTTGATGGTCTTGAAACTTTGATTAAAGAGCAGAATAAAAATCCGGTTGATCAAGGTGTAGAGGATGATACACAAGCTCCGGCAGTATCAAGTCCTAACGATGTCGGTGATCCTGACAAATTAGGAAATACCTATGCACCATCTCCAAAAGATCAAGCTTCTATAGTTCCACCTCAAAAAGGTGAATCACCAAAAACCGATGCTCCTAGTCTAACTATGGGTAAGGCAGATGATGAGGACAAAAAAGAAGATGATAAAAAGGCAGAAGTTGAGAAAACAGAGGATGAACATGATGACAAAAAAGAAGATGTTAAAAAATCTGACAGTTCTGAATACGAAATTGTAAAAACAGTTAGACCACTTTTGAAATCAAGAGGGGAAGAAGTACAAGCTATACCAACAGGATACCAAATCCTTAAAGCTATTTCTAGCGGTTGGAATGGTCAAACTTCAAGTGCAGAAGATGCACTAGTTATAGCATATAACAAACTAGAATCAGGAGAGTTCGGTAACGGACTTCCGGGTGGATACTAAAATGTCTACTTATCTAGGACTACGTTCTATTGATGAACTAGTAAATTATACCTATAACAGAACTCCTGACGAGATTTTAAAAGCAGGTTTCAGTACAACCGATCCCGGCACAGGTGGCAACTATAACCCACTATTCGGTGCTATGGCATGGGCAAACTTCAATATGGAGGCAAATATCTTTGCAGCTCTACCAAAGTACGTTTGGGATTTCTCTGGTTGGCGTATCTTCAAAACAAAAGCTCCGGAACTTACCGCTGTTGCAGGTGCAATAGACGGAAAAGGTGGAACTATTGAAGGTGGTGCAATCGCAGCTGCAATTAAACCAGCAGTTCAAGAGATTACTGTCAAACCAAAAACTTTACAATATGTATTCGAAGCCTCTGAGTTATTGGAACAATTAGTCGACAATTCTAGAGATGATAACTATGGTTCTCTCGCACAACAAAGAGTTTACGCAAGTGATCAATTCAAAGAAAGAGTTAATTTAATGTTAGCTGCAAAACCTACTGACGTAGTTGCAACTCACGCATTAGAAGAACTCAACCTTGAATCTTTAGATGTTATTGTATCTGCATCAGCAGAACAAGCACACGAAGCACACGCAAATGTAACATCACTATACACACCTTGGTTCGCAGCTAACGGTGCAGGTGTTCAAAGAAACGGTGCTACCGTACACGACTCAACTGTGAAATCTCCATCAGGTACTCTAGGTACAACTGACGTTTTAACGGATGCTGTATTAAGAGAAACACTTGCAGAGATTAGAATCGCAGCTGGAAAAGAGCCAACTGTAATGATTGGTGGACAGGACACATACTCCGAAGTTCAATCAATCTACATGAACGCTTATCGTATCCAAAACACAGCTGACTTAAGAACAGAATTTAGTGTTGGCGTAAATGGTGTAGACACATTTACTGGAACAGGTGCAGGATTACATATATCCACGATATATGGACTACCATTCATTCCTTCAAAGGATATTGGTGGATCTGGAACTGGAAAAGTAGATAACTTATACATCCTAAATACAAGTGCAGATAAAAATGCTCCAAACAAACCATTGTTAGGTATGCAAATACTTAAACCAATAGTTTATTATGAAGCAGGAAAACGACAACAAGGTTATCCATTCATTAACGAAGCTTTCACAGATAGAGCTTTGTATAATATGCTTGGTGAAACAACTTGTAGAAACTTCAAAGCACAAGCCAAGATTAGAGATATTGCTTCAGGAATCTAGATAAAACACAAACCTTTTTTTTATTTTTTAGTTAATTTTAAAAAATTTTCTATATGGTATAAGAATTATATATCTATATATAATAATATTTATATGTTAGTAATATGAAAAGTGATTAATATGGCAGTAACTATAACAACAAACGCTAAATATTCGCATTTAAATGCAGATAGATCCCATACCATTAAACCGGGCGGGGTAGGCGTAGAAAAAGAAATGGTTTGTGATATTGCAATTACTGGAAATGGAAATTTTGCAGCTGGATTAGTAACCTGTGATTTTACACAAGTAGGCTTTAAACAAGTCTATTCATGTATTATTGAACAAACTAATGACTTTGCATTAAATACATATCAGTTCGTAGAGGCAACTGCATCAGCTGCCGCTACAGCAAAAATCAATGGTAGAGTAAGAACTACTAGTGCAAACGTAGTAAATAACACCGTTTGTACCATGACCGTTATAATTCGTGGTGTGTAAGGGAAACCTTATATAACACTCTTTTTTATATTCTATATAATGGCAGGAAGAAATGCTCGTAAATTAGCAACTGCAACAGGTGCAATAGTTAATAGATCAGGCAAGTTAAAATCAGTTATACCTGCTACAACAGATACAGGAAGTATAATACTTTACAATGGTACACCTGCTGAAGTATCCGCAAATACAGCAACAGAAATATATAGACTTAAAGCAGGAACAGGAGTTCATATTAATTTAGACCTAAATTTCAAAAAATTATCTTGTGTAGTTACCGGTACTGTAAGCCTTAATGTGCTTTACGAATAATTTAAATATCATTAACTCAAGGCTTATATATGGTTAGAACAGCTACATATTGCACATCTACTAATATATCTGACTGGCTTAGAATCCCTATTAACCCTAATACTGATCCAAATACTTCAATGATAAATGAAAATATAATGGACAACGAGGACAGAATTGACAGATTAACAGGTCATACATGGCTTGAAAACAAACAAGTAACAGAAGAATTTAGTGTAAACAAGTTATATGATTGGGGTAGAGGTATGCCTTTGTTCCCAAGAAAAAGAAATTTAAAAGATTTTGATTCTACAAAAGGAGATAAATTTGAAATTTGGGATGGTGGGGAATGGTCAGATCAAACACCAGCAGGTGACGGTGATGATCAAATTATATATTTTCAAGAAATTAAAGGTGTTATTTACTTAAGAGGATATTTGTTTACCATACTTAGAACCAATAGATTCAGGGTAACTTACAGATACGGGGGAGATAATGAGGGCATTAAAGACGTTGCAGAACCAATACCAAGAGATATTCAAAAAGCCTGTAAACTAATGACCTGTCTTGATATATTGTCAACTGATTTCCAAATGTCACAAATTGCTTACGGTGGGGAAGGTAACATTGATAAACAAAGAGTAATGGATAGATGGCAAACTGAAATTGATCAAATAATATGGAGCAGAAGCGAAATAACTTCTACATGGTGATATGTCATTAAATACCGGAATAAATTACAATGTAAATGAAGCAGAAATTGATAGACTAACAGATGATATTGCAAAAGATTTATTGGCACAAATACAATGGGGTTTAGAAAGTTCAGATGGTCAAATATCTGGTAATCCTCATGGTAAAATAAACTTTACAGGTGACTTAGCTGAATCTTTTTCTGTTCAAGAAATAGAAGGATACAAATGCGTTGTAACTGATAACCCTTATTCTGGTTTTGTAGAGTACGGAACACCTGCGGGAAATAATATTAATCTAAATATAGATGATCTAAGAGCATGGGTATTTCATAAATTAGGAGTAACAGATCAAAATGAAAACTTAGGTGTAACATTTAAAATAGCAAAAAACATTATGAAAAATGGTATTCCAGCAAGAAGATTTATTAAAAGAGCAATAAAAAGAATGACAGCAAATAACCCTCGTATAAAAAGAAAATCAACAGTAAAAAAGTCATTTATAAGTAAATTATTTTCTAGAGTTCAAAAGAAACTAAGAAAATTAAACAGAACACAGAAAAAAATAATGAGAAAAATTAATAAGATTGCAACTTCATATAAAAAAGTGAGGAAATATAAGTAATGGCAGGAATAGCAGGACTTGATTTTGTAACAGATATTGTTTCATTAGTTGGAAGCAAATGGAAATCAAGCGGTGGAACAAAGCCTAAGATAGACAAACAATGGGAAATTAAGGCAGTAGGAGTAGGCAGTAGAATATATGATCAGATCATAGTAAGTTTAGATTCTGAAAGTGCTGATATATTCAGTTTGCAATATACTGACGGTGCAGGTAATCCTAGTTGGGATTGGCTTCACGATGTATCATTAACATTGGATATACGCACAAGTGTAAGTGAGGCTCGAGTATTACAATTAGTTGATGAAACCATGAGAATAATAAAGGAAAACGTATTATTAAATGTCAATAATAGAGAATATGTTCGTATATTGCCTAATGGAATAACTTCAGTTAATGAAGAATACCGTAACTTATATAGATATACAATCAGCTGTGAAGCGATGTATTTAAATCCTTAGACAATATTTAAATACAAAGAACCTTTAAAAAGGGTTGATCATGGTTCGAACAGGTGCTAATTCGTTTTTACAATGGGATTTTGATAACCCTGCTTCCGCATTTGGAACTCCCTATAGTAGTCCATCTTATAAGAAATTTGGCTTACAACAAAAAATAACTTCTTTCACCGTCAATAATACTAAAAAAACTCTTTCTGAATTAGCTAGTGTAAAACCAACTGATTATGCTTATGGTAAACAAAACGGTTCAATATCAGTAGATTTTGTATTAAGTTCCCCGTGGATTTTAGGTCTTCTGTTTGGAGCTCCAGCAAAAACAAACAGTACAGGTTCAGCAGCTGCAACTCAAACATATACCACAACTGCAAATGATAGTACAGTTAGAACTTCTACACTTCAAATGGGATTTCAAGGTCAAACTGCTAATCTAACTAGAACATTAAGCGGTTGTACATTAAACTCATTAGCAATTACTGCCGCAGTTGACGATATGGTAAATGCAAGTGCCGACTTTGCATACGCTAAAGAACAACAACCAACAGCAACATTTTCAGCTTCTAGTGCAACTGATTTAATGAATTTCCCATATACTTTTGCACACGGATTGTTTAAATGGAAAGGAAATACAGGTGATTCATTAACAACACAAACAGAAATTCAAAATATGGATATAACATTTGCTCAAAATAGTGAACTATTATTTGGAATGAATAGTCATTTCGCAGTTGATGCTTACAGGCAATTATTTGATATAACAGGTAAATTCCAAGTATCACTTAAAGATAGATCATTTATAACTAACATAATGGAACAAATTAAAGCAGATTCAGGTACTACAAATGATACTAGATCCCATGCACAATTAGAATTATTCTTTACAAATAAAGGAACAGGTAATGGATTAAAAACAATTAAAATTACCTGTGACGGTATTGGTATTGATTCACATTCTATAACAGGTCTTGAGCCAAATGAGCCAGTATTTGAAGATATATCATGGCAAATTAAAAATGCAGTAATAGTTGCACAAACCGCAACTACAAATGATGAGCCAATAGGTTCATAAACACATATATAGACCTAGAAATATCTATGTATCATGGTAGATACAGAAACTATAACATTAAAATTTAATGGCAAAGATAGTGAATTTGAAATAAAAGAACATTTATCATTTGGAGATGTTGAGTCACTTATGGATAAATGTGCAACTGTTGATGAAGAAACAGGACAACCAAAGTTAAGTTTATCAAAATTCAGAATGGGGTTACTTACAAAAGCTTTGGTAAAAGCACCATTTAACATTAATGAGCCTGTCATTAATAGTTTGAGTTATGATAACATAAAACCATTGATTCAGGTAGTATCAAGGAAATTCCCTTTTCAAGATTATTTGACGGACTGGATGGAAACGTATCTTGGTCAGGAAGCTTTGAACGAAATAAATACAGCATCTACGGATTCTGTGCCTCAAACTTCGGATGGGATAAAGAAAAAGTCGACTCCCAAGAAATAGAATATATGAAGAAATTATTGTCCGCTGTGACTGAGGATATGAAAAACTCGGGTAAACCACAGGGAATACCTATGGGAGATCAATCCATACCTACAAGGAAAACTTAAATAAGTATCACTAATATATAAGTTATCATGGCAGAACAGTATATTCTCAAGGTAAAAGTTGACGATGCTGATATAAGAAAACTGGAAAAACGTCTAGCAGGTATATTGACAGGTAAGGGAATTACAGGTGGTTCAGGTTCAGGCGGTAACGGTGCATTAGGCAAAAACTTGGCAAAATTGGGAATAATTGCTACAGGTGTAGTTGGTATATTAGCATTAACTAAAAAACTTACAGGTATGCTTGTTGATTCTTCCCCAATGTTAAAACAAATGTTAAAATTATTTAATTTCAGTATTATGCTTATATTTAGACCTATTGGGGATTTCATAGGTTTTCTATTAAGACCAATAATGGTAATGTTCCTTAGAAAGTTCATCATACCGTGGTACACAACAGCTATGCCAGTAATGACAAAAGTTGGAACATTCATAGGAGATTTCGTAGCAAAGTTAATGGGTGAAGATGGAATTGTAGGAATAGCAACTTCTCTTGGAGTTATTGGAGCTGCATTAACTGCTGGTATTGGTATAACTGTAGCTAGTGCAAAATTAGCAGGTGCAGTATTGGCTAACTTTATTAGTGCTGGTGGAAACATGGCGGGAAATAGTTTTTCAAGAACATCTACAGCAGGGTTTAAAGCAGATTCAACATGGACAAAATTTAAAGCACAAATAACAAGTCTTAAAAGTGCATTTAAGTTTCCAAAACCTGCATGGGTAACTGCATTTCAAAATGCTATAAAATCTTTTGTTAATCTATTAATGCCAAAACCAGCTTATACAGGTACAGGAGTTGGTGGATTTGGTCAAACTGCAACAGTAACTAAAAACAGTTCTACTTTTCAAAAAACAAGTGCAGGTGGTACAAATAAAAGTGGTTCAACATATAAACAACCTGCTTGGGTTCAAAGAGCTCAAGCTGCAACAGGAAGTTCAGCAGGTGCTAAAGGGGGATCATCAGGTAGAAACATAAGTGGATCATTAAAAATGCAACCCGGAAATTTGCTTAGAGGTGCAGCTGGTTTGAGAGGCGGTAGTGGGGGATTGGCATTTGCATTAGCACCATTATTGGATCTTGTTCCCGGTATGCCTGAACTTAGAGATATGGTCGGTGATGCTATGCGTAGTACAGGGGGAATAGATGGTAGTGGAGTAGATAAATGGGTATTAGACAATATTCCACAATTAGGTAATAAAACTACTAATGTAAGTGTAAATATAGGCAGTATTCCTGATAAAACAACAGCTGATTATTTCTTAAACCAACTACAGGCGAGTACGTTCAAATAATGGTTACTGTCAAATTAGTCAAAGTAAAGGATACTTCTGATGATTCAGGTTCAGAACAACTAGGATATACAATAAAGAATTTTGAATCATTTAATATTAATTTAAGAACACCAATTAGTCCAATGCCATTACCAGAAGAAAAATCTGGTGAAAACGTACTTGTAAAAATGGAAGGTAATACACAAGTGATTAATTTAGCATGGACACTTGTAGAATCTACTACTGATTTGAGTTTTGGTAATCAATCCGATGCTAATACTTTAATAAAAACTGTACCACAACAATTAGTTTATTTATCTGATGCTTTGGAAGGTAGTTCATTACAAGAAAAATTTAAGTTACAAATAAATTATAGTGAAGTTTCTGGTGGTAAAGATCTTATATTTTATGGATTTGTTACTGATATGTCATTTAGTCAAACAAGCACAGCACCCGTTACTTTTACAGCACAACTTAGTTTTATTGTAGGTAATGTTATAACTACTTTAGATACTGATGTACCAGATCCACCTATAAATATTAATTTAACAACACCTTCAAGTGGTGGCGGATCAGGAAGACTTACTGTAAGTTGGGCAGATCCAGTTTATAAAGGTGGATCTAATGCAATAACTAATTATGATTTAGAATTTTCAAATTCAACTAGTGGTCAAATTGAATATAAAAAATTTAGTCAATCTTCATCTCCACTTACAACTCCAACTGGATCTGTAACTTCTAATACAAAATTTCAAGTTAGAATAAGGGCAAACAGTAATGAAGGTAATGGTGGATGGTCAAAGTTTTATCCAATAAGAGATCCTGATTCTAATACACCTGTTGGAGTTCTTTCCACAGCTACTTAGGTGATATATTATGGCAAAAGTAATGGCATTTATTGATACATTGAATAATTCGGGAGTGGTAACTAGACAACAAAAAGTTCCAGTTATCAGTTCAAAGGTAAAACGAGAAGGAAGAAGGGCAGTAGATACAGCGGAAATAGTTGTATCAGGTAATTTTCAAAGTGAACAAAATTATGATTTAAAATATATTCAGGACATTGTAGATGCAGATCATTTAAATTTTATAGCAAATTATCAACAAACTGCTAGAGATGAGGCAGGTTATGATATATGGGAACACGCTACAAATGGGAGTGTAGATTATGAGAAAGAAGGTAGCGGTAACAATATAAAATTTAGAAATAGATTTGTAGCAGATTTTAACGGAACAAGTAATTATATAGAATATACAAACCCTGTAACTGCACCACTACCTGTATCATCTGCAACACCAAATGTAATAAATTTGTCAGGAGATTTTGATATATTTGTTTGGTTTAAAAGAATAAGCGGTGAATCTAGTAATAGTGAACATTGTTTGTTTAGCAAGTGGGATAACGGTGGTTCGGGTAATGGATTAGAATTATTTTATAAAGTAGGTAATTTTTCATCAACTAATGATCATATAATATTAAGAGTTAGAAACAATGGAACAACTGCTAGTGATATAATTTCTGCAAATCCTTCATCTTCACCTGTTCACGGATCATTTACATTTTGGACATTAGTAAGAGTCAAAAGAACAGCAGGTGTTATATCAATATCTGTAGGTGGAACTAATACAAGTAAACCATTAACTCCACACATTACAAGTAACAATTCAACTTCATTTGACAATACACAACCAATGAAATTCGGGGTTGACTACACTTCATCTGCCAAGTTTGCCAAATGTAGAATTGCACAAACTAGAATATATACAGGCGGTTGTTTGAGTGATACTGATGCAAACACAGTATTCGATGCAATACCACAATTCTTTACAACTAAAATAAGGGGTAGGGTTTGGAAAGTAGAAGACAAATTAAAAAATAAAATGTTACACCTTAGAGGAACAGGTAAGTTTTTTCTTGAAACAGATGTTGATTCTAGAACTACATCTGATGGCGGTATATGGTCTTCTTCTCAGGCATCTTGGGAACTATCCACAAGAACGGGAAATTTCTTTCAAAATCAATTAGTAGAAAACATCATACACGACATGGTAAGAAGTGCAGATAATGATTTTAGGGTTCATACTGATTTAAGCATAGCAAGTGAAACTATAGCCAAGTTTGTTGCTTCAGGTAGATTAGTACAATTAATTCAATTATTAAATTTAATGGAGCAAAATAATGCTGATTTCTTCACATATCCACACAAGGTTCTAATTATAGAAGATCCGGCAAAAATACTTACAGGTCAAGAATTTATTCATGGGGAAAAAGGAATTACCATAGATGCAGATAAAAAAGACAATGTAAGCATGATTAATGACATTACAATAATAGGTGCTAACCTACCTGCTCATTTTGTTGAACTACCACTTACTAGTTGGACAAATATAACTGGAACAACAAAGTCACTTACTCATAGACCTGTAGGTGCTACTAGAGTTACTAAAAATAATATTCAAATGATTGAGGTTGATTCAGATGCAAATACACCTATACCAGCTGATAACACTACTACCAATACATACTATTATAAAATGGATGTAGAAAACAAAACAATAACTTTTGGAACTGCATTAGTATCTAGTGATCAAATTATTATTGAATATGATCGTGAACCTGCCAACATGATTTCAAGAAAGAAAGATAATGCTTCTAAATCTCAATATGGTGTATTTGCAAAAATATTAAACGTGCCACAAATCAGAACTACTAGTTTATCAGGAAGTTCAAAAGGATTGGATTGGTTAGGTGAAAGAATAATATCAAAAAATAAAGATGTAGAAAAAAGTTATACAGTTAGAGTTCCAACTTTATTAAACGGAATAAGAGAAGGAATTGGCATATATATTGCAAACCCATTAAAAAGATATAATTTTACTACTAGAACATTATATGATGAAAAGGGAGATGCAGTATCAGGAACAACTGCAAAATTACCAATAAAGGCAATAGAATGGAGATACCCTGAAGCAGTAACAATAATGAAAGTAGGACAATGGGAATTTGACTATTATGAACTACTCAAACAATCAGAAAATACTTTGGACAGCGTAGGATCAACCACTACAAAAGATAAGTTTAACTAGGTTTTTTTATCAAACTTTTTCTAAATTTAGCCCATTCAATCATGTTTGGAACTCTAAGGTTTTCCTCTATTTGTCTAAGATAATTATTAGTTACTTTTAACTCATCAGTTATTACACGAAGCTCTTTTAATATATCTTGAAACATATAAATAGACCATTCGCTTCTAATAAATAAATGTTTAGCAATATAAAACATAAAATTGATAGACCATTTGTAGAAACAGCACATACGGAAGAAGGTCATTTTTATAAAACAGAATCAGGT
>Ga0209337_1001965_pt1 | contig 15183 bp, 15 predicted proteins | sample LinPmetageLP53_FD_184044 | JGI IMG/M metagenome (GOLD analysis project Ga0209337, IMG submission 184044) | Marine viral communities from the Pacific Ocean - LP-53 (SPAdes) (version 2) | ecosystem: Environmental > Aquatic > Marine > Oceanic | place: Pacific Ocean | collected 2010-02-08
ACGCCGGCCGGAATGGCGAGGGGTGTGGCGTAGCGGGCCAGCACAGCGGGCGATCGGTCGACCGCTCCGGCGCCCAGAGCCGCTTCAATTGCTGTCAGTGCAGCCGCCTGGCGAGCCTGATCTATCATCCTTGTTTCCCCATTTGCCTATTGCTGAAGTATTTTGGGATAGCGATCGAGATTCGCAGCATCGACGGCGAAGTCCGCCGAACGAACTCCGGCCCCGATGGTGCTGGCCGGTTCGCTGTCGCGCCATGAAAAACAGCACGCCTTGCAGCGGAGGATCGTCCAGACAACCGTGTCTTCTTCGCGCCCCCGATAATCCTCGATTGCACTGGCACTTGAACAGCGTGGACAGAGCGTATCACTCATTTTGCAGCTCCTTGCTGAAGTATCCGGATCGCCTTGCTCAGCGCATCGATGTCCGGGCCGGTCGGCGGGTTGACAAGATGCGCTTCGCCGATGGGGTCGGGGCGCATAAAGCTGGTCGCGTCAATGATCAGCCGGTGGCCCTTGCCGGGCACGACTGCGGACGGATCGATCGGCACGGCAGGCATGTTGGGGAGCACGATGATATCGTCAGCGCGGGTACGCGTTGACAGCGCCCACATCACCTGGTTGAGGTCGAAGGGGTCGACATCGGCATCGACCATGATCAGATTTTTCAGGTACATCACACCGTGCGGCGTACTCAGCGCCCGCATGGCGACAGTCTTGGCAAAGCCGGCCATCCGGTTCTTGACTGAAATGATCCCGGTCAAACCATGTTGATAGAGGGCGTTGACAGCCGTGACCTCGGGAAAATCCTTGCGCAATTGGGCATATATCGGCGCCGACGTGTGCAATCCGATCAGCGTGTCGTGCTCGGTCCAGCCACGGCCGATGTAGATATTCTCGAAGATCGGATCCCGGCGATGCGATACCGCCGTGACCTTGAAGAGCGGGGCCTTGCGGACCCCGCTGTAGGAACCGGGGAATTCGCCGAATGGTCCTTCCAGTACGCGCTCACCCAATTGCATTTCTGCTTCGATAACGATTTCGCTGTCCGCAAGAATATCGACACCATTGCCCGATTTTGTCAGCCTGATCGGCGCGCCCATCATTGCAGAGGCATAGGCATATTCGGATTCCTCGTAGCCGATCGGCGTGGCTGCGAAAACGGCAAGTCCCGGGTGGTTGCCGAGCATGACTGCGATTTTCAGCGGTAGGCCGGTGCGTTCGGCGGCCATGATCTGACGGCCCATGTCGTGCGACGGGATGGTCATCAGGCTGAAGCTGTCCGGGCCTTGCAGTTGCAGTCGGTAGATGCCGACATTCTGCTTGCCGAAATTATCGGGATCTTCGGGATCGCGTGACGCGACCGATGCCTTGCCCAGAAAGAAACCGCCATCATATTCGTTGATGCGATAGACTGGGAGGATATCGTATAGATTGATCCCGCTTTCGGTCCGGCATTCATGGACCGGCGCCTGCCCTTCGGGAACGTAACTGATCTGGGCTTCGGCATCGCCCCAGCGGCCGGCAATCTCGAAGAACAACTCGCGGATGGTGGTGCCCTTGGGTCGGCCCAGCAGCAGCGCGATATTGTCCCACGAACCGTGGACACCGACCACGGTTCGCTTGCCGGGATAGCCGACCATATTGTCGAATATGATCGCCGGCGCGCCATTGGCGTCGCGCGAGGCCGCGACCGCGATGTTGCGCAGGTCTGGTTCCAGGGTCACCCGCTCGTTCCAAGTGATCGCCTGGCCTTCGCTTTCGAGAAGTTCCAGAAAATCCCGCAATGAGGAAATGCCGCGCGCTCTATTCGCCAGATCGTTCATATTCGTTTCCTTGCATCGGTCGCTTCAGTGGCCGCTGGAACTGGCCGCTGCGGACTGGATGGTGACCCATTTCCACTCGGTCATGATCTCGAGATCGGCCTCTGTGCCCTCGCGTCCGAACCCGGAGGCCTTGGTTCCCCCGAAGGGAACATGGGGTTCGTCGTACAGGGTGGGCGCATTGATGTGCACCATGCCGCTTTCGGCTTGGTGAGCAAACCGCAAGGCCTTGTCGAGGTCGCGCGTAAAGATCGAGGCTGAGAGGCCGTATTCGGTATCGTTCGCCAGTTTGATTGCTTCGTCGAGCGTGTCGAACGGGTAAAGCGACGTCACCGGCCCGAAAGTTTCTTCCGCAAATACCGTCATTTCCGCAGTAACGCCGCTCAGCACCGTGGCGGAACAACAATTGCCGCTCCATTTGGCACCGGCGAGCACTTTGGCCCCCTTGGCGCGGGCATCATCGACGTGGCTGCGCACCCGATCGCGTTGCCGTTCGGAGATGATGGGACCCAGCATGGTCGTCGGGTCCCGCAAATCGCCCGTTTTCGCGCCTGCCGATGCGGCGGCAAAGGCTTTGGCAAATGCATCAAAAATGGAGCGTTCGACATAGATGCGCGATGCGCCCATGCACACCTGACCCTGGAACATGAAAATACTGAACAGCGCCGCGCCAACTGCTTTGTCCAGGTCGGCATCTGCGCAGACGATCAGCGGGCTCTTGCCGCCTAGCTCGAGCGTATATTTCTTGAGGTTCCTGGCTGCGATCCCGGCGATGTGCTTTCCCACGCGCGAGGATCCGGTGAAGGTGATCGCAGCGACATCGGTGTGGCCGGTGAGAGCATCGCCGATCTCGGCACCATTGCCGTAAACGATGTTGAACAGGCCATCGGGAACGCCCGCTTCGTGCCACAGCCCGGCCAGAAGATCGGCAAGGCGCGGCGCAGCCTCGGATGGCAGCAGCACGAATGCGTTGCCGGTCGCCAGCGCCATGGCCGACTGCTTGATCCCCTTGATCAGCGGAACATTGAACGGAGTAATACCGGCGACCACGCCCACGGGCTGGCGCAGGCTCATGCTGAAGCGGCCTGGTGTGTCAGAAGGGATGGTTTCACCTCGAACACGGCGCGGAACCCCGGCAGCGGCACGCAGGAAGCCGATCGCGAACCGGGTCTCGAACCCTGCCTTGGCGATGGGCGAGCCGACCTCGTCGATCAGCACTTCCTGGAACTTGGCGACATCGCGTTCCATGATTTCCGCAGCCTTGAACATCCAGCCTTCACGGACCGCGGCGGGCAGGTCGTGATGTATGCGGAATGCAGTTGAGGCCGCCTGAACCGCGCGGTTGACGTCTTCAGCCGTGCCAGCGGCTACCTTGGCGTAAACACTGTCATCGACCGGGTTAAGGTCGTCGAAATAAGCGTTGCTGCCCGGCGCGACATAAGCTCCGCCAATCCAATGCTCCAAATTCTTCATCGTCCTGCAATCCTTAATTCGGGCAGCCTTAATTCGGGGCCCGAAGCTGCCGCTTCAATCACGACGTTTCTCGCAGCGCCTTGGGCCAGATGCCCTGTTTGCCGGGTGAGAGAATGCCGTTTGGATCCATCACATCCTTGATGCGGTGATGAAGGTCCCACAATGCGCCATCATTGTGTTTATAGGTCTTGGCGATCTGATCCATGAAGGCGAGGTGGGTGCGGTATTCGCCGAAACCACCTTCCGCCGCCTCATCGACGAGCAAACCGAAGAGATCGTAGGCGCTTTTGCGCATAGCCTCGTCGGCCCGGTCGTACATGATCATCAGGATGTGATGCATGTCACGCCAACCGACAAGAAATTCCCCTATGTAGTCGAAGCCATATTCGTGGCAGCGCCGCTTTATCATGTTGTACTGGGCGAGCGCTTCCGCGCCGCTTGGCGCAGAGATCGGCGAGAAATTGACGTGTCCACCACCACCGATCCAGTTCATGATGCTGAATTCAGTCATGTTCGGTTCGCCGCGCATCAAGCGCACGCGGTAATCCCAGGCGGGATCATTCTCACGGTCGAGATACAGCTTTGCCCCGGGAATGCTCATCAGGGCATCCTCGACGATCTTCCAATTGTTCGCGATGACCGGCGGCGGGCCATACAGCGCGCCGTAATAGTTCCACATTCCCAGATGGAGGTCCGAGGCGATCCGGGTGCGGGCCGACTGCGGCAGGGGGCCTTTGCCGTCGAAGTAATGGCGACGTGTGGTTTTGGCCGAAGCTTCCCACAGAAGATCGACTGCCACGGCGGCGTTCGGGATGATCTGATTGACCTTCAGCGGCCGGGTGATCTCGAAGATAGCCTCGAGATCTTCCTCGCGTTGGTAGGTTATCATGAACGGCTTGTAGCCGGGAGGTTCAGGCATCAGCCAGATGCCCATTTTCGTGACCACGCCAAAATTAGACTGGGTAAACATGCCGTCGAACTGCGGACCGGCGGCGTGCTTGGTCACCTGCCAGTGTTTCGATCCCGCGAGTGCTCCCTGGCCGGTCCGTACCACTTCGCCGTCGGCCAGCACCACTTCCATGCCGCACTGCATGATGAAATGGTCGCCATAAGGGGTGTAGCCTGCGCCATGTTCTAGGGCATTGCCCATCACGCCGCCCCATGCTGGCGCTGCGGGATCGATCCAGAGCTTGCTGCCGATCGCGCGCAGATGCCGGTAAAGCTGCATGTACGAAACACCGGGCTCGACAAGAGCATACCCGTATTTCTCGTTGACTTCGATAATCCGGTTCATCCGGCGCAGGTCGAGCATGACATAACCGGACTTGCGAGGAGCAGGGCCACCATAGGCAAAATTGCGCCCCGTACCGATTGTCCAGATCGGTATTTTATAGGCGTTTGCGATCTTGAGTATATTTTGAATTTGTTCGACGCCGTCAGGAGCAACGGCCGCTGAAGGCAGAAACTCACCGTCGGCGAGGGGGGAATAAGCGTCCCTGTAGCTCGACAGCGGCTGTTCATCGACGTACACTCGGTCCTTGCCGACGACTCCTGCGAACTCGTCGAGCGCATTGGAGAAATCGGCGGCGGCAACCCCTTGGGGAACAATGCTGCTCACGATTGATACCCTTCAAATTCATAAACCCATGACACCAGCATACCAGGACTGCTGGCAAGTAACGCGCAGACCCCGGAAGTGCAGGCGTTTGAGACTTGAGGTGATCTGCTGCCAATGGCGCTCTGCAACTGGTGAGCAATTGCCACCGGCCAGGCGTGTGTCGTGCTCCCAATTAGGCGTGCGCCTCCTTGGGTCCGATGACGCCATCTGCCATCGGTATAGTGATGCTGCCAGAAATGCCGCGCGTGGGCGCCGCGTTCGCCCAGCAACTGCCCTGCGATCATCGCGGCGGGATCAGATGTCATCCCGATGATCGTCCCGGTGGTTGTTTCAAGTTCGTGCAGCAAGCCATTGAGCGATCGGTCGATGCGGATCACTTCACCTGCAAAGCCGCTGTCTATCATAGCGGAAGCGAACTGACGGCTTTCAGGCACGCCACTTTCCTCAACCAGGGTGACAGTGCGGTTCGGGCCCGGTTCAGACCGCGCAAGGGTGCCCAGCCCAACGGCAGCGGTGCCGAGCGCTCCGGCTCCCAAAACATCCCTTCGCCTTAGTTTCCAAGCCATCATGCCTGCCTTTCGATTTTCTTGAGCGGCAAAGCCGGATCGGGGTTTTCGCCAGTCAATCCCTGCCAGCGATCCTCCAGATTGCGATGAAGTCCGAATTGATCGAGCACCCGCATGCAGCTATGATCGATAATTTCGTTGATGTCGAGTGGGCGATTGTAAAACGCCGGGACAGGGGGGAAGATCACCGCGCCCATTTCGGTGCACGCAGTCATGTTGCGAAGGTGCGCCAGATTGAGCGGCGTTTCACGCGTCATCAGCACCAGTTTGCGCCGCTCCTTGAGCATGACGTCCGCCGCGCGGGTGATCAAATTGTCGGATAGGCCATTGGCGACGGCAGCTAATGTCCGCATGGAGCATGGCGCGATCACCATGCCCTCGCACAGGAACGAACCGCTCGCGATGCTCGCCCCTACATTGCGGCTGCTGTGCACGACGCTTGCAGCATTCTCGAATTGCTGCCGGCCATCGACAAGTTCTTCGCGGATATTGAGCAAGGCGGCCTGCGACATGACCAGATGGGTTTCCCAGCCACCTTGGTCTTTGAGCATGGTCAACAGGCGCAACCCGTAGATCGCACCGGTTGCTCCAGTTATGGCAACGACGATCCGCTTCACGAGCGAACAGCCCCAACAACAGTTGGTTCTGAAATTTCAACGAATAGACAAGATGCACTTGTCATCAATCTGTCACCCTTCCTCTTGGTCTGAGACAATAGGGGGCGGCAAGTTAAGCCGCCCCCTGATCGTAAGTGTCAATATTCATAACCGATCTTGAGGAACCATTCCCGTGGGCGGGAATAGTTGGCAGTTGCCAGACCAGCCACATCAAGATCGACAAAGCCGCCCATGATGTAGCGCTTGTCGGTCAGATTGGTGACGCCTGCGGTACCGCCACTGCTCTGCTCAACAGCTGGTTCGGCATTTGGAGCATCCTGCCCCAAAGCGGGGGCCGATGACAAGGCCATTGCTAAACCGCTGCCCGCCAGGAGCAGATTCGTTTTACCAACCTTGTTCAGATTACTTCTCATTTTTTCAACTCCGCTTAAAAACACTTATGGTTATTTGGAGAGTTATTGACTATAGGCCCTCAAGGGACCCGATTTAGAAAATATTGAAATTTTTAGAAGTTGATTGCAAATGTTGCGCCGACTTTGCGAGGTTGTTCGTAAAATCCGTCCGTATCCTGCCCGCCGACGCGCATCGTTTGCAGTACCTTTTCATTTGTCAGGTTGGTAACCCACAACGATACCTTCCATCCTTCGCTGTCAGGCGACCATGATGCCGTCGCGTTTGAAAGAGCGTAGAAACCTTGCGAAAAATTATTCGCAAAATCATAATAAACGCGCGAACTGAAAGAAACATTGCCGTTGAGGTTCAGCCGACCATTACCGACATCGTGCCCCCAGTCGAAGCCAGCATTACCGGACCATTCAGGCGCGCGCGTCATCGTATTACCCGCCGCATTGATGGCGATGACTTGATTGCCGCCGTTAGGAAGGGGGAAAAACCCCTGCGCATCCTGGAATTCCTCGTAACGCGCGTGACTATAGGCCAACGCCCCGCGAAGCTGCAGATTGTCGAACACCACTATGGTACTTTCAAGTTCAGCACCGTAAATTTCGGCGTTGGCGGCATTCTGCAATATGAAATTCGGGCTGGTTGCACTCCGGGACTGCAGCTGCAGGTTAGTGTAATCGTAATAGTAGGTTGCGAGGTTGACACGCAGCCAGTCGAACGGGTCGGATTTGATCCCGAACTCGAGGGCTTTGATCCCCTCCGGCTCCACCGGCTCGGCGCTGGCGCCAGCCATGTTGAACACCCCGCTCTTGAAGGCCGTACTCCATTTTGCATAGACGTTCGTCGAGGCCGTCAGTTCGTAACGAAGACCAATTTTGTAATCGAAATTATTGAAAGTCCTGCCAACATTATCAACGACCAGATTGCCATTGATAGTCTGGGAAAATTTGCGTTTTTCCGTGGTGTAGCGGCCGCCGATGTTGATGAAGAATCCTGGCGTCAATTCGTAGGTCGCATCCGCGAAACCTGCGAAGGAACGGCCATCGGTTCTTGGCGTTAAGAGCGGGCCCCGCAATGGTACCGTTGGATCAGTGGAAGACTGCGGATTTATGAAGCCGATGCCTCCAAACTGGTAGAAATATCCGCCCACCAACCATTGGAAGGGGCCGGGCGCGGCAGACGAGATCTTGATCTCCTGGCTGCCAGATTCCGATTTGAAGATGGCGGGGAAGTTGCCGAGCGGCAGGTTGGTCGCGTCGCCATCCGTGGTCTGGGCCCAGCGCAGATTCAGGAAGCCGCCAGTTGTTTCGATAGTGATATCATCAAGGTCAAGCCGGGTATGCAAGTTGACGTTCCAGCGGTGCAAGTCCAGCTTGGGAATATCTGTCAAGGAGGCCTGCCAGGCCTTGGTAGGCAGGATTACACCATCAAACCCGCGACCGACGGTATTGCCGTCGAGCGGCTGGGGAGCATTGGTAGTGCTGTTCTGGTCAAAGTATTCACCAGTCACTATGACTTGAAAATTAGAGACGGGTTCATAAAGGATCTTGCTGCGGACGTTGACAACTCTTTGATCGCCTAGCGTTCCCCCTCTCACGAGATCGTCAATATATCCTTCGTTCTCCCTGAACAGCCCTGCAAAGTCGAATGCTACCTTTTCGCTCAGCGGCCCGGTGACATAGAGGCGTGCGTCGTAATCACCCGCGTCCCGTCGCATTCTACCGAGGCGAAACGACGCTTTGCCGTGGAAGTCGAAGCTTGGATCTGGCGTAATGACGTTGATCAGACCGCCGGTTGCGTTACGACCAAAGGTGGTTCCCTGGGGGCCGCGGAGTACCTCAACCCGTTCCACTTCAACCAGATCGATCCAGTTGGCCGAGGCTTCAGGCTGATAAACGCCATCCACATAGGTAGCGACGTTCGATTCGTCACCTATCGAGATCCCGGTAGAGCCGATGCCGCGAACGACTGGCTGGAATACGCCCATGTTACGATAACCGACAAAGCCGGGGACGACGCGCGTGAGATCTCGCAATGACGAAACATCCGCCAAGGCCAGCGCGTCGCCTCCGATAGCGGTCACAGCGACGGGAACGTCCTGCAACCTTTCCTCGCGGCGGGTGGCCGTAACCACGATATCTGCGATGCCAGAAGGGGCAGCCTGTTCTGCGGGTTGTTCCTCCGGGGCTTCCTGCGCCCAGGCAGAAGGCGCTATTATCATAAATGCGGAAATACAAGATAATGTTGAGAACGACCTCAAATCGTGCTTTTTCAAAATAACCACTCCTAGTTTATTATTTATAAAAACTTATTCTTTTTATTGAGTAAGGCGAAGGTAGGCTTCAAGAAAATCGAGGCGATCGTTGCCCCAGAATATTTGCTCATCGACAAACATCATCGGCGCGCCGAATACGCCTCGTTGGTAGGCTTGCGTACGCACCTTGCGATATTCGCCCTGGCCCGCGGGCGAAGCGACGAATTCACACAGTGCATCGGCGTCGAGTCCAACTTCTTCGGCACAACCGCGCAACTCGCTCAGATCGCGCGGATCGATCCCGAGCCCCCAGATCCTGTGGTACGCGGCAGTAACAAAAGCTTCGGCATGGCCTTGGCTGCGGGCGTGAAGCACTGCACAGTTCCAATACGCGCAGGCGAAATCCGCGGGAAACTTCAAAGGCACACCGTATTCGACTGCCCAGCGCTCCAAATCAGCCATCATGACCTTTATTTTCGAAGCAACTTCGCGGTTGGACGGACCATAGTTGCCAGCGGCAATCTTTGCCTCGGGAATGTCGATCGGCCAATATTCGATCTTGCAGCCGGTCCGCCGGGCCAGGTCCGGCAATTTCACCTGCGCCAGGTAGCTGAACGGACTGATGAAATCGAAATAGAAATCGATCGTTTTCGTCATGACGCGGTTCCGTAACCCACTAGCTTTTCGTAGTTTTCCCAGAATCCAACGATTGAACCCTCGGTGACCAGGTGGTCTGCATCCTCCGCACGGCCTCCGCCCATGGCGATGTACGATTCTGCTTCCATTTCGCCAATGACGGCCCTTTGGACGATTTCGACAGCTTCTCCATCTTCCATGGAGATCAACCCGGCCGGACCGATCAGGTTGGTTTGCTTTTGCCGGATGGCCTGCATCTCAGCGTCATCATCAGCGTAGCCGAAATGGGTCCAGACGAGCTCGAAGCCATCGGTGCCCTTGGTTACTATCTGCCGCACCGCTAGGGTGTTCTGGATCTGCTGGAGCACCAAGTTCGGGAACACGGCGAGGATAACGAGGGTTATGCCGTCATCGAATTCCTGCCGACCTTTAAGGAGCGACATGTCCTGCAGCTTGAACTCGGTGTCAAAGGTGCGAGAATCCCCATAGGCCTGCTTATCTGCGGCATCGTCGTTACTAGAGGCAATTGAATAAAGCAGCGAATGTCGCTTGCTTGCGTCCATCACGCTCTTGCCCGTCTGTGTTGAACGGTATAATCCGAAAGTGTTGTGGAACAGGTGGAGCAGACTTGCGTGATAAGGGTCGCGCGTGTTCTCCGCGTATAGCTTCCAGTTACCGTGGACATGCTGGCGCTGGTCGCCCAGCACCTTGATTGGCTTGCACATGATGCGTTCGATGTGCTTGATCACGATCGGCCCCAGAAAGTTGCGCAGCGGCTCAACGGTTTCAGAGAAACTGGCGAAAACCAGACCGCCGATGCTTTCCGCGCGGAGCTTTCTCAGACCGTGCTGCTTCATGTCGAAGTCACCGGGCATGCCGCCCTGACCCTTGAGTCCACGACGGAATGGAACTCCGATCAGATTGCCTTCCAGATCATAGGCCCACTGATGGTATACGCATTCCAGATTGGGCCGGTTGCCGCGCACTTCGCGGCAAACCAATGCACCGCGGTGCGCGCAACGATTGACCACAGCATGCACTTTACCGTCACTAGCACGTGTCACTATTACCGGGGTCTCGCCGACGAAGGTTGACTTGAAGTCTCCCAGTTCGGGCACTTCAGCTTCCAGGGCAACGAAAGACCAGGTTTCACCCTGGAAGATGTTCTCCTGCTCTCGCCGATAATATTCCGGATCGGTGAATACGCGATAAGGTACACGGTACCCGGCGACGTCCGATGCATCCGAATTTTGACTATCCTTAAGCGCTGTTTCTGACATAAGTAAATTCTCACAATTGGCTTAGATCGGGCGAACCATCATGGTATCGATAACATTCGTATCAAATACAGCGATCTTCGATGTAAAGTACGGTTTCTTTCCGTTACAGTCGATTTCGTCGATGTATTTGCCGGAATTGTATATTTCCGTATGACCGTCCGCGCGCGTCATGAATACGGCGTAGTTGGTTTGTGCCGTGACTTTTAATTCATGTTCTGACACGATGCGGGTAGGCCCAAGGATATGGCGATAGCTGTGGACCGGGAAGATATTTGCCTTGCGCAAGGATATGATGCGGTCGACCAGCATGCCTTTGCTGTCGCAGAATATCGCCGAGAGGGGCAGATTGCGCTCATGGTTCTCGAGCGCGATAACCTTGTAAATGCAATCGTCCGCGAACAGCTTTGGCCATTCCTCAAGTCGATCATCATCTATCCACTCGGCGTGGATGGCATTGAGTTCGGTTACGAGATGGTGCAAGCGAAGGCGCTCGAAAATGGCCGGGTCCATCTCAGGCCACTCCGTCCGGTTGATCGATGCAAACCCACTCTTCGTCGATCGTGACGGAGTAAGTCTTGATCGCAACCTGGCAAGGAAATGCCTTTGGTGCCCCAGTGGCGATATCAAACGAGCCACCATGGAACGGACATTCTATGACGCCGTCATCCTGATACCCATCGCTCAACATGGCATTTCCATGGGTGCACATGTTGTCGGTGACGAAGATGTCACCATTAACATTGTAAACAGCAAGCGCCGGCAGGTCATCCAGAAACACGCCGACCGGTTCGCCATCCTTGACGTCGCCAACCGGGCAAAGACGTACCTTACTTGTCATCGTGTTTCGCAATCCTTTGAAATATTTGATATGACAGTCAATTTGGAGACCGTTTACTGGAGAGGAATGTCCATGCCGTATCCCTCGGCTTCATTACCGTGCCCGAAAATGTCGCGGGTATAGAATTCCTGCTGAGAAGGCGCCTTGCGGGCGCCCCAGCCAAATTCCCATAGCCAGCCAGAGGGGTTGGCGCAGTAGAAGGTGAGAGCCTGGTCGTTGGCATGTTTGCCGAGCTGAAGCGCGACATCGATCTGTTGCTCGCGCACGATGTCGTGGGCGAGCCCGAGGTCGTCGAGTTCGGTATATTCAAACATCAGATGGTTGATGCGCTTTTCCATCGGGCCGAGCCCGAATGCGACAGAGTGCTGCCGCTCGTTACAGTGCATGAAGTACGGGGAGGCAACCATGCCGTTGGGCAGTTGCAATTGGTATTCAACCGATCCGCGCAGTCCCAACAGACGGTAAAACGTGGCTGCGGCTTCGACATCGTCCTGCCTCAGGATGCAGTGACCTATCCCCTCCGATCCGGTGAGGAACTTGCCGAACATGGCGCGTCCGGGGTGGAAGGGCTTGTGGGCATCCACTTGCGGACCGTAGAAAATTTCGGTGGGGTTGCCTGCGGGATCGAGCAGCTTGGCGAGGCCAAGAACGCGCCGCTCACGTGTTTCGCTTTCGCTGGCAATTGTCACATCGACTCCGGCGCTGGTCAATTTTTCGACCATCGCTTCGAACTCGGTCGGATCACCAACCCGCCAGCCCATGTAGGCTAGATCGTCAGTGTCGCCTTTGTGCAGCGCAATGCGGTGATGCCACATATCCATCCGGAGATAGACCCGATCACCTTCACCTTCATCAACGATTTCCATTCCGGCAACCTGACTTGCGTAGGCGCGCCACGCATCAAGGTCCGTAACAGACAAGCCCAGATATCCAAGTTCGGTGACCGATGACATTGACTGATTCTCCCAAAATTTTCGCCTTTTGGCGCTGTGTCTGGCGAGGTCGACGACGCAATTTGTGCGACTGCGAACACCAGAATATAAAAACGCTTCTAGCCGAATGTTTCTCAGTGTGCAATACGTTGCACATGATAATTTTTGCGGGTAAGGCGTCGTTGTCCGCGATTGCCCAATCGATTCGCTGAGTGATGGTTCTCTGACGGGTTCTATGTTTTCGGCGCTTGGTGTGGAGGATAGCGGGGCCAGGGGAGCGCAGAAGCGACGTCGGGCCGAGATGAAGATACGGGAGAGACAGGAAATGAACGCGACAGAAGAACTGGTGGGGCGTATTGGCAACCTGCAGGTCTTGCGGGGGCGACTGCAATCCTGGCTGGCCAAGGATGAGGCGCGCGGAAGCTATCAGGTAGATCGTGCCGCTTTTACCGACCCCGACATGTTTGAGCTTGAGGTCAAGTATGTCTTCGAGCGCAACTGGGTGTTCGTCGCGCATGAGAGTCAGGTCGCCAAGCCCAACGATTTCATCACAACCAAAATGGGCAGGGTGCCTGTCCTTATAACGCGTGATAAGGCGGGGAATCTTCGCGGAATGGTTAATGCCTGCGCGCATCGGGGTGCCCGAGTCTGCCGCGAAAAGGCCGGCAATAAAAAGAATTTTATGTGCCCGTTTCATGGATGGACCTACTCATCGGCAGGCGATTTGCTTGATGTCACGGAAGAGGCGGCTGGCGGCTATGCGCCTGGTTTTGACAAGACTGATTTTGGTTTGCCGCAAATTGCGCGCCTTGAAAGCTACCGCGGTTTCATCTTCGCGAGCCTTTCCGACGACGTCTTGCCGCTTGAGGATTATCTGGCTGGGTCGAAAACGTTCATTGATCTGCTTGTCGATCAATCCCAGAGCGGAGAGCTCGAGGTAATCCCTGGCGCGACCCGATACCGTTATCGGGGCAATTGGAAGATGCAGGTTGAAAACGGTCTGGACGGATACCACGTCAGCACTGTCCACGCCAACTACTTCATGACCGTTCAACGGCGTGTTCTGGGCGAATCGAAAAACGATACCAAGGCGATCGATTTTGCCAATTTCAATCGGCAGGATGGCGGGTCTTTCTCTTTCAAGAATGGCCATACGGTCCTGTGGGCTGACTATGCCAATTTCAAGGACCGGCCGAATTTCGAAGTGCTCGACTGGCTGACCTCCAACCACGGGGAGGAAAAAGCGTTGTGGATGAACAAACGGATCCGCAACCTTCAGCTTTTCCCCAACGTGTTCCTGATGGACCAGACCAGCAGCCAGATTCGCATCATTCACCCGGTGTCGGTTGATGAGACGGAGGTCACGACCTATTGCATCGCGCCTGTTGGCGAAAGTCCGGAGGCCCGCGCCCTTCGGATTCGCCAATATGAAGACTTTTTCAACGCCAGCGGAATGGCGACGCCCGACGATTTGACCGAGTTCAACAACTGTCAGGCCGCTTTCGCCAGCGGTGAAGGCCGAATGAACGATATGTCGCGCGGCGCCCCAAGGTGGGAGAAGGACGCTGGACATTTCGGTGCAGGGCTTGGTGTGGACGCCGTCCTCAGCAGTCCCGCCGTGGCCGACGAAGGCCTTTATGTTGCGATCCATGATGAGTGGGTAAACCGCATGAATTCGGCGATCGATCGCGAAAGCGCTGAACTGATGGCTTTTGGGGATAAGGAACTGATTTCGTGAGTGAAGTGGACGCAAGATGGCTCTCGGTGTGGCGTTTTCTTGGGCGAGAGGCCCTAGCGCTCGACGAGAAGGACTGGGATTGCTGGCTCGCGCTGTACCATGAGGATGCCGAATATTGGGTGCCTGCCTGGGACGACAGCGAGCGCCTGACTGCCGATCCGCAGCGTGAAATCTCGCTGATCTATTATCATAACCGGGGCGGTCTGGAAGATCGGGTGTTTCGCATCCGGACTGGCCGGTCTTCGGCCAGCACGCCTGCTCCGCGCACACAGCACATGTTCAGCCTGCTATCGGTAGAGGACGCGGAAGTTGCCTTGCAGGTGCGAACTTCATGGACCGTGACCTCCGTGCTTGATGGAGATGTCACCGTCTACAGCGGATCGGCACAGTACGACCTCCTGCCGGAAGCCGATTCCTATGTAATCAAACGCAAGAAGACGATCGTAATCAACGACGTCGCAAGGACCATGCTCGATGTCTATAGCATCTGACCGGCCAATGGTCTCACCAGGCACCCGGCAAATTGTCGGAACAATGATTGGCGATCCTGCCGGAATTGGACCCGAAGTCACGGTCAAGGCACTTGCGAGCGGGCAAGTTCACGAAGTGTCGGTCCCGGTTCTGGTCGGGTCGTCTGCGGCCGTGGAGCGGGCCATCGACATGACTGGGGTCAAATCGCGCGTGCGTGCCATGAAGTCTCTCGAGACGCCCAGTGACGATCCGGGCGTGATTGATGTGATCGACACAGGTGCTTTGCCGGCCGGGGTCCTGCCGTTGGGCGAAGACACCGAGGCTGCGGGGCATGCGACGGCGCAGTGGCTTGATGAGCTTGATGCGCTGGCGCGGGACGGATCCTTCGCGGCGACGATCATGGGACCGATCAGCACCGGTTCGCTGAAGATGGCCGGCAAGCTGGACAAGGTTATCAGCCCCACGCCCGGCGAGAGCTATCTCGTTTTGCTGACCGGCCCCTTGCGGGTCGCGCATCTGACCGATCATATGTCCTTGCG
>Ga0209337_1001966_pt1 | contig 15180 bp, 16 predicted proteins | sample LinPmetageLP53_FD_184044 | JGI IMG/M metagenome (GOLD analysis project Ga0209337, IMG submission 184044) | Marine viral communities from the Pacific Ocean - LP-53 (SPAdes) (version 2) | ecosystem: Environmental > Aquatic > Marine > Oceanic | place: Pacific Ocean | collected 2010-02-08
TACTAGCAGTACCCGATATAGCACTTGTTGCTTTTGGTAATACTTTGCCTATATCTAAAGCCCCTTCTTCCGCTTCGCCAGCCCCAGTGCGGACAAAGGTGGTACTAAGACTTTTACCCCCTTGGTTTCCAATATCTCCCTCCAACGTGTCGGGAACATTATCGTTGCGTCTGCCCGATAAGGCACTATGCCTTGCTGACCCAGCCTCGGGTCCGCCCTCGCTGTCTATTAGGCGATCTGCTGGTGTAGGACGAGGTGCTGTAGGGTCTGCTACTAGTCTCGCTTGTTGTGGAGTAAGTGGTGCTTGGCGAACGTCGCTTTCTATTTCGTCTGCTCGTGCTACTGGAAAGTTTGTATTTCCTTGGAAAGGTGCTTGTCTAGCACCACGTTCAACGAGGTTAGTAAAACCTCTCCCCCCTTTGGCGTTTAAATTTTGTGCTGGGTCTACTTGTGTAGCCGTTGCTTCTTCGGTAGCGGTAGCGGGAGCGGGGGCTGGTTCGCTAGCGGAAGGGGTAGCGGGGGCTGGTGTAGGTTTAGTTAACTCCGCTGGTGTGCTAGTTCTTGCGGTTAAAGCATTTCGTGCCTTTTGGGCTTGTTGGGTGGCTAAGCCCCTATACGCTTTGCGTCCTTGGTGAAATGCTGAACTAAGTGTGCTAACTGCTCCAGTGCCAGCGTTGTAGTGGTCTAATACTTCTTGGTATTTTTCTTGTAATCCTTGGGCTTTTTGGCTAGCATTTACGTCGGTACGCTCGTTACCCGCGTCTATATTACTTTTTAAATTATTAGCGTGTTCTTGTAATAAAGAAATGTATGACATTAGATATAAATAGTTATTAGAAATTAATTCGGCAAAAATTGTGTAGGTGGTTTTCTTCTACGATTTACAACTGGTTTCTCTGTTAATTCTGTTATTTCTTTTTCTACCACTGCGGGCAGTGGAGGGTTTGTTAGGGCTAATTTTTTTTGTGCTTTTATTTCCCTTGCCTTGGCTAACTGGTCCCTTCTTTTTTGCTTTCTTATTTCTAACTCTTCGGGGCTTACTTCTTTTTTGGCTTTGGCTGACGCTACTTTCGCTTTCGCTTTCGCTTTCACTGGTTTCGGTTCTGTCGCTTTCTTCTTCGGCATTTGATATAATACTGTTAGATTTTTCTTTCTTAGACCAAACTCTATCGTCAAAATTTCTATACATTTCCATATTAGGCACATTCATATAGGTAAAATCCCAATCTTCTTTACGTGTCTCGTTAAATAGCCTTATGAATTCCTTTTCGTCTCCGCCCATAAACGAATAATCGTCTGCTATCTTTTTCAGTTCTGAGTGAGGCAATTCTCCTAATAGAAAGAAGCCTTGTATCTGATTTCTAAGCGTTGACGTTAAAAATTTATAGTACTGTAAACACAGACCTACACATAATCTACCTTCTGTTTCTAAGATTTTAGACCCAATATGTCTATATCTAGTTATCATACTTGTAAAAGCGTCTCTACCATATTTGTTTTGCCTAATACCTTTCTCACTCATAGCGTCGTCAATGAGTAACAAATACTTTCTATCTTCTTTATCGTTTTCTATCATTGAAAGTATTTCGGCTAACAATGTTTCACTGTATTCTTCAAAGAAAAAGTCAAATTCGTCTATCATATTCTTCTGTTGTGTATCGTTCTTAGCACTCTCACTAATTAATATCCGTACGTCAAAAGCCCCACCGTAGAAGCGTTTTTTAGATAGATACATATTTTGTATTAGTACTGATTTACCACTACGAATACGTCCTAAAAAAACGTTAAAGTGTGGTGTGCTAGGGAGGGGATAGAATGATTTGTCTTCACCTAATTTGTCTTCGTCTATCTTAATGGGGTAGATTTTTAGGTCGGGATTTTCTTCTCTATCTGATTTTTTTTTTTGCTGGTGCTTATTGTCCTCTTCGTCGCTAAATAAATACTCCTCGCTACTGTCGCTCATTAGTTTATAATAATAAACAATATATTTATAAGTAAATATATGAATATGAATAACGGATATTATTCACACCCTAAAATTGAAATATTAAAAGTACTACGTACCGATAGAAATAGAAATGCTAACCAAAATTTGTTTCTAAGAATACCAACTGAAGACAATAAGTGGACTGACGAAGAAATTTTAGCACATAAAAATAGGCTAGACTTTCAGTCTAGACCAATATGTAGATTTGGAAATACGTGTGATAAATTACAATGTTCTTATCGCCACGAGGATAGACGTGAAATATGTAAAGATTTTAGGTGGTGTACTGAGCCAACGTGTAATAAAATACACCCAACACAAAAATTTTGCGATTACTTAGAATATACAGACAAGGAAATATTGTTAGAGCAAGGTTTTACTTGGTAGCACTTTTTGGAAAAGGTCATTTAATCTAGTCTTTAGCACTTCGTCGTCATATATGTCTTCTTCGTCTATCTCGTCTAGCAAATCTGATAGCCTATCAAAATCCTTAACACTCTCCATACTTTCTAATACTTGGTATTTTAGTTTAGTAAATCTACTTTTCTTCTCTTTTTTCACGGACATTTCACGGTCTAACAATTTTTTCCGTACCGATAATAATCTGCTAGGTAATTGTTCTTTTTTACGCTCTTGGACTTCAGTTTTCTCAGAACGCTCACGCTCTAATTCTTTTTCTAAATCGTCTTTAAGTTTTTGTCTCCTTCTTGCTTTCATTTTCTCTCTACCTTTTTTTAGCCCTTCTAATTGTGCTTCTGATAGTGGTTTACGGGTAGATTTAGTTGGTAGTTCTTTAACAAATATTTCTTCAACGTCGTCGGCATTTCTCTCAATGCTCGGGTCTTGTTGTTCTTCTTCGCTTTCGTCGCGAAGCACGATATCATTATTTACGTCGTCATTTGCTAGGGGTCTTATACTCATATCCATTATTGATATAATTAAGTAACAAAATAAATATGAAAAAAACTAGCCTTGTAAATCGTTCAGAATGACTAAAACTACGGAAAAAAACCGTAGGAAAATAGGTAAGTTTTTGCCACCATAAATATGGTCTCATACTTATTTTAGCAATTCTTTTTTCTAATTTTACCTCCATATAAAAACTTACGGAAACTACGGTTTTTTTAGAAAAAGTTTTGTCAAACGGATTTCATTTTTTCAAATGGAAAAAAAAAATGAATTTCATTTTGGAAAAAGGTGTAAAAAAAACCGTAGAAACCGTAGGAATTTTGATAAGGAATTGTTATAAAGAGAAGAAAAAAATGATAAGGTTTTCTTATGCTTACGGAACTTACGGAGACCTTACGGAAATAAAACCGTAGGAATTAGAGAAAGGTTCTGAACGATTTACAATTCGTCGTCTTCGCTGTCGCTTAGCAAACCCGAAGCCTCGGTTTGTTGTGCCTCGGTGTCTTCTAGTTCTATGAGATTTTTACTTAGCAGATAGTCTCTCCAATGTATGAGATTTATGAAGAGGGTACGCTTTTTAGTTTTAAGATACTGATTACACACTTGGTCTTTACAATACACGATATTAAAGGGGATTTTTTGTAGTTCGTCAATGAAATCTTTGGCTTGCGTATAACTTTCATTATTTGCTCTACACCAATCTTTGTAGTAGCCGAAGATAAGATTAACTGGGATATAGGAGTAGTTGTCTTTGTATATTTTAAGTTCTGTGTCAAATGAGAAGATAGTCTTAAGGAATGAAAGAGGTGCTGGTAGACAATTACGCTTAGCACGGAGAAGGAATGGGGTCTGAATAGGTTTACTAAAGTCAAAGTGTCGCACGTCCCTAGCCATTAGCATACGATAGAATAGCAACATACCACCAGTACTCTCACGGAGAGCCTTACGGATTTCGCACCAATGATTATCTTCACGGCTACGCTTCATATTCACGCACTCCATTAACTGAAACCGTCTGCTCTCTACGTCTATATGAACGCCGTCATTGTTAGTAGTAAAGATAAAGTTAGCATACAATCGCACGTTGCTATTTACAGACTTAAACTTCTTACGAATGTTGCTTGTATCATTAGTAATCTTAGCCTTCAGTTCTTCATAAAATCTCTGTGTAGATTTCTTATCACCTTCGTCCAAGTTAAGCAAAATCTTCTTGTCAAAGAGGTCATTAAAGCCACCGAATAGGTCACGTTCGGGATTGTCACTTTGGTTATAGTATTCGTTGCCAATCATTCGGGATAGCAGATATGTAAAGTCATTCTTACCAACACCCTTAGCAACTGACCGAAGAACAATAGCAGTTTGTGGCTTGTTCTCGGGGTCTTGGAAGATTTGGGCTAGCCAGTTAAGCATATATTCGTAGCATTCGTCCTTTGTTTCGTGTCCGTTATCAGTTAGATAGCGGATATGTTCTTCTATGAATTCACAGTCTATGATATCTTTCTCTGAAAAGTCTATGTTCTCGTTAATGTAGCGTTGGTTAATTTGCTCTATGTCAAACCCCATAAATGAGTTAAACTGAGTAAGGGGTAGTTGCTTATGCGTAGGACGAAATACAACTTCGTCAAATGTACGCATATTGGGGTCGGCAAACCAGTTGCTAAGGAAGTTTGTCGCTTGTTTAGAGCCAGTCATACAGTTACCACGATAGTCGTTTAGGTTCTCATAGGCTATTTTCATTTGCTCTTTGCTTAGTGGGATTAGACGTTTCTCGCCCGTGATAGTGTAGTAGCAACACTCATAGATACACTTAAAATGGGTTGTCTCAAATTCGTCTTTTATCTTTTCGTATTCTGCTATCTCAAATGGGTCGCAACCATAGTTCTTAGCGTCTAGTATTTCTTTTGGAAGGTCTAGCACTTCTGTAAACTCTTTGTAGTGAAATGAAACTGGGTGAGGGTCTCCGCTGTCTTCGGTCATTGCTAAGTATTTCTTATTAATATCAGCGACAATTTGTTCGGGAGTTCTACCTCGTTTATGTTCTATGAAAACACCGTCATTCATTGTAGCCCCGTATGAATAGCCGAGATTTACTATCACTTCTAGCACTGTTTCTAAAGCACGTCTCTCAAACATAGTAGTCATTTGTGCCAAGAATTGTCCGTGAATATTGTGCTTGGACTTCTTCTTAATTTCGTCGTCGGCTAGAATATTTTTGTTAAGCAGAACTAGTTCCTTGTTGTCGCTAGATATCAGTGCTAGGTAAAGGTCTTTCGCTTCTTGGCTAATTTCAGTGAGATTAGTTAGGCGATACTTGCTAATATCACCACCGAATATAGCGGAGATAAACGCTTTCTTTGCGTTGTCTCGGCTAAGTCCTTTAGCATTTTTTCTGTCTTTCATTAGCAGTCCAAGAAGGCGTTCTCTGTTATGAAAATAGTTCATTATCTCGGGATACTCTTCCTCCCAATCATTAACACAGATAACGTTAGCGAGTGTAGTGAATGAAGCATTCTTCATATCGCAGTCAAAGTAGAACTGTTGTGCTAGTGCGTTGCGAATAGGACGTGCCAGCCCCGCAAGACTAGTCTTGGGAAAACGGCGACCTTTGTTAATAGCACCCTTTTTGTTAGTCCAAGACGTAGCGAAGGTATGATTGCCCTTCATTTTTGTATTCATACGCTCCAAACACAATTTAGAATTTAGGTCTGTAATACCGTACGTGTCGGGACACCGTGCGAGTGAATTTACAATGAATTTATTTGCTTTCTCATATTTGGCTTCGGTCATTTATAACTTATCAGATACTTTATTTTTTAATTAAAAAAAATTAATCAATTTTTCTGAACGATTTAAAACCCAATTTTAGTTAAACGGTCTTTATGCGGTCATTTTTTGGGCGTTTTATTTCGTTCAGCATTTAAGGAAAAAAAGAGAGTTTATATTAGTATAAACGCTATGGGAAAAGAAGTCAATAAATTTGTGTATCATTACAAAGTGAAGTTCTTTAATGAAGAAGGATTAGAGGAGGAGAAACGCTACTTAACTGCCAAACAGATACAGAAAGATTTTGGTATAGGTAAAACTACATTGTATAATTATAAAAGAGACAGATATAATATAAAGCGTAAAAACCCGAAATTAATAGACATAATGAAACTAGAGCCACCCGAAAGAGTAAATATTACAGTCCTATTCTTTGACTAGCAATAGACTAGATTGCTAGCATTTTTGTAATCTTGGTTACACTGATAGCAGTATTTGTAGGGATTGGGCTTACCGTTGCTAAGAATTTTAGGCATTTTCTTCTTACAAGCAATACAGAGGTGCGGATTACGGCATTCCTTACATAAATTATCCTTTCTATTTCTGTGTGGTTCTCCACATTCACTACACGATCTACCAGCCTTAGGACATTCACGCTTAATACATTCATTACCCATAGCAATTATGATAGGCATACCCTCGCGGTCTGCTAGCGGGTCTAAGCCTTCAGCCACGTTTAAATCGTGTAGTTTCTTATTGTATACGAAACACTGTTCTATAATTTTAGTACTACAGTAGCACTTACCATTATGTTTGCTACCACCTTCGTCCCATTCTGACGAAGGATTAGTTTTAAAGACGTTTAAGTAATATGCCCTATGTCTACCAAACCTATTACCACCACAGTAAATATAATTCTTTCTAAAATAGTCTCTAGTTATACCGTACGTATCCCAAAGGCTGTCAAAGAAAATCTTCTCTTTATCATTCTTATATTTATAGAGGTGTCTGCTAAATGACATTGTTATATATACAATCTGAACGATTTAAATATTTAAATCAATTTTTTATTTTAAAAAAAATACGAAATAATTGCGAAATAGTTAAGAAAATGTCTCACCAAAAACTCACTTTCTCACAACCTTTACGAACCTTTTTAGCCGTTCGTGTTGCTCTTTTGTTATATTCTTTTTTAGTTCCTTAAATGTGTGCTTATACATAGGATAGAGGACGAAAAGAAAAACGCCAATAAAACTAATCTTCCTCATTTCCTACAAGCATTTCTTCTATTGTATCACTTAAATCTGTTCTAAGTATTTCTATCAGTTTCTTTATCATTATAACACTCTCTAAATTACTTTCTAGATTATGGAGTGTATTGTCTATAATTTTTACGACCCCATAGGCTTCTGCTATAATCTTGCCTAATACTTTTATGTTATTTTTAGTAAAGTTAACCTCTTTATCTTTCTGTGCTATCATATTTTTAAAGTCCTCACAGACTTCCAAATATTTTTGTTCTGTTATTCCTTCCATAATAATCTAGAGTTATATTATAAATAATGTCTAACGCCCCAATCGGCAAAGTAATACCCGCTCTTACATTTTCCGCTAACGTCCCAGCAAGCCAAACAAGACAAACTTGTCTTGTGGACGTATCCGCCTTAGCACTGTTTACTATTAGTTTTAAGGCTAATAGGGCTATGACAATTAAAATCTACCAACACCACGTAGCCTCTCCAAAAAACAAATCTGCTTCTAATAATTTACTAGTATTTGAAGAAGCAGTGCCAAAGAATACTGTATTCTATAAACGACTTACGATAAAAGGCAACTACGCCCAATTTGAGGTTGTTAACAATGAAGCATTATCTAGTGTAGTAAAATTAACTACTTGCGGATTGACTATACCAAATTTTGAGGCACAAACTTTTTTGAATAGCACAATAGGTATTAATGATAATTCTGCTTTAAGTAGAGTTGGAAATGACTTTACGCTAGACCTAATTAGAGGAATTCATAGTAGTTTTAAGAAGATAAATGTACTAGGTATAACTAAACAACACGTATCAGAAACGATCGGCTTAGGAACTCTCAGTTATTCTCCAGCAACTGCCGAGACATTATACGTTTCTAGTACTAGCACTGACGACGGTATTGGGGGAGTTGGAGCGAGGGACGTTATAATGGAATATGTAGACGGTAATGGGGTAGAACAAACTTACACAATTATTCTACAAGGCAATACTATTTTAAATTTAGGTATCACTGGTGTAGCAGTTAACTCATTAAAGGTATCTAATGCTGGCGGACAAGCCTCTAACCAAGGCACTATAAGTGTTTATACGAATAATAATATTTCTAATTTGCTAGCACATATTAGACCACAAGACAATTTATCTAGGGTTGCTTCATATAGAGTACCAGCCACAAAATCATTAGTGCTGAATGATATAAATATCAGTGGTTATTCGGCTGGAACTACTTTGGAAGTCATAGAACGTGCTAGCGGTATAGATTATAAAATTGGTGAATTTCAGATAAATACTGGAAATCAGCAGTTAATGTATAGGCTAGATACTAAGGTTAATGCGGGTAGCAGTATTAGTGTTCGGCAAGTGCCAATATCGTCCACGGGGGCTGATACTTTAATAAATATAAATATAAACGGAATGTTATGTCCTACAATAAATAATTTCTAGTTGTATAATATACAAATGTCGGGACAACTTATTTTAGGTAAAGATATTGCTAACGATAAATACGTACCAATTTCAGTAGATAGTACGGGTCATTTAGATATAGACGTACAAGTAGCAGATTTGGATAGTAAATGTATGGGTAGTGAAACTGGGGCTACGGACGGAACACAGCACCAGTTAAGAGTTGATAATCAAGGACACCTCCAAGTAGACGTTTTAACTGGCGGGGGTGGAGACGCGACTAGTGCTAACCAAGCCACACAGATTACCAACCAAGGAACAATAAATACCTCTATAGGTACAGTCAACACTACGTTAGGAACTACCAATACTAATTTAGGCACTATCAACACCAGCGTAGGTACCGTTAACTCCACCCTTGGAGATACTAATTCTAAAATAGACGCTATGCGTGGCTCAAGTGATTTAGGAGCAGTCAACACTAGTATTGGCACTGTTAATTCTAGTGTAGGTGATACTAATTCTAAAATAGACGCTATGAGAGCAACTGATAGTTTAACAACAGTTAAGGGGGAAATTACTTCACTTAGAACTGATACAACCGACGGTTCAGCAAAAGCGAAGATTATGGGTCTCTTTAGTGGAGGTCAATATCAAGTTGCTACAGATAATCAAGGACACCTCCAAGTGGATATTGTCGCTAATGCCGATACAACAAAAGCAACTAGCACCTTACAAACAGCGGGAAATGCTTCACTGACTTCAGTAGACGGTAAAATAACAGCGTGTAATACTGGGGCTGTAGTTGTAAGTGGTAGTGCTTTACCTACTGGTGCTAGTACCGAAGCAACTGCTCTTCTTGCCGAAGCCCACCTAGGAAATATAGAAAATAATTTATCCAGTATTCAAAGTACAGTAACTGCTAACAAACTCCAAGTTGACGTTATTAGTTCAGCATTACCTACTGGTGCTAGTACAGAAGCAACTGCTCTTCTTGCCGAAGCCCACCTAGGGGCTATAGACACTTCGTGTAGTTCAATCCAGTCTAACGTATCAACAAGTAGTAACCAAGGTACTATGATAACTTCACTTTCGTCATTAGCGGGCTGTGTCGCGGGAACTGAACTCCAAGTAGATATTGTTAGTGGAGGGGGTGGCGGAACACAGTTTGCGGGAGAGGCTAGTTTGGGTTCAACTGGTACTGGTACCGCTATGATTGGTCGTGATAATACTGGGACTGCTAGACTAGTAGCCGTAGATACGGGGGGAAATATCCAAATGGATATTGTCGCTAATGCCGATACAACAAAAGCAACTAGCACATTACAGACAGCGGGAAATGCTTCACTGACTTCAGTCGCTGGCTGTGTTAGTGGAACTGAACTTCAAGTAGACGTTAAAAATAGAACTGATAGTATTCCAGTTGCCTTGACTTTTAGTGCTGGTAATAAAATAATCGGTGCTGGTGGAACAACTAGAACTGGAACTATTGACGTTGCTGGTTGCTCTTCGTATGTTATTTTTATGAATATGCTTGTTGCTACTACTAATTCTGCTGAGTTTGCTAATACTGATATTTCTATAGAATATTCACCCGACGACGGTGCTACCTTTATGGGGACAGTCAATATGAGTGGTAGTTTGGAAATGGTTGAACCAAAAGCACTTTATCAAGCGTCTGGAACAAGTGGGGGAACTGTAGTAGGTTATGGTATATATATCCAAGCAACTAATAATATGGCTTCTCCTCTTATGGGAAATGCTAGAACAAATAAAATTAGATTAGCAGTCCAAAATCCTTTCGCTGGTACTTTAACATTAGATACTTTCGCTATTTACAAATTTAATTAAAAGTAATAGTATTCTTTAGGGTGAAAAGGGTAGAACCGCCAAAAAAACTTAACAATGTTATCGCATATATTTTTAGTAAAATCCATTAGAATTAATCTTTAATTCTATTATTCTATTTAAAATTATAATCTTTATATAATTTATCTAACACATAATGAACTCTAAAATATTTTCACTTGTCCCTACAAACGGAACTGAATTTACTGGAAGACTAGGTCAGAAGATTATCTTTGAGGTAGAACCCTCAATTGGCTTACTTAAAGCCCGCGAAAGTTATTTGGTACTTAATGTGCTAAACACTTCTTCAGATTGGTCTAGAACTGCTCTTAACAATATGGCTGGAGTATCCTCAATCATATCAAGAGTAGATATTTACTCCCTTAAATCGGGTCAGCACTTAGAAACTATGGAGAACTATGATTTATGGTCTGCTGTAGAACACCAGTATCTCTACCAAGATAAATCTAACCTTCGTGCTATGGAAGGTGTTGGTGCTAATTGCTACGCTCACAACGCCACTGCTAATACAACCGTTGTCAGTGCCGTTCAGCAAAATCCTAATGACTTAGAAGCCAACTTGCTTTCACCCGTCCAGTCTAACGGTAATGCTAAGTATAACTTTAGACAGTTTATTACACCCCTTAAATGTGGTATTATGCGTTATTGGGACGAAGAAAAACTAGTCCCCCTCCTTAACCTTCTTGGGCTTCGCATTGAAATTACCCTCCAAGACCCTAAGGTTTGCTTACAAACTTTACCCGCTAGAACTGTTACCGCTGGTGCCGAAAGTCTCCACTCACTAGCCTCAACCGTTGAATGGACTGACGGTGGTACTGGTGGTGGATTAGTTTGCGACAATAATAACGGGACAGCCCTCTTCGTAACAACTACCGAAGATTGTACTGTAAATGATTGTGGCTTAGCAGTTGGTAATAACATTACTATTATGTCAGACGAAGACAAGCCTGGACTTTCTAGACCGATTACCGTCATAGAGGCTTCGGGTTCTAAAGTTAAGATTACATTTAGCGGTGTTAACTTAGGAGGTGCTAGAACTAAAGTCCTTGTTCGCCACAGTGGCGATACACGTGCTTACCAAGTTAAGCCCGAATTCCGTGTTGTATCAGTTCAGCCACCCGCTAGCGAAGTTCAGTCATTAGTTAGAGGTATAGATTATCAGTTCACTACTTATGACTTATTCTTTAACACAATCCCCCAAAATGTTCGCAAGCACCAAATAGAAGTACCAAGTGTAGCAACAAAGGCTCAGTGCCTTATGACCTTTATCCACAAAACTTCTGACGAAGACTTACAAGACAATAGTGAATACTATACTTGCTTAATACCCGACGAAATTGGCTTAGATAGCATTCAGTATCACATTGACGGTAGACTTATTCCAGTCCGTGCCTACAATCCTAAGCACAAAGCCGAGAAGATTATCTCTCAGCACGAAACAGCAAAGGCATTATCCACCATTAACCGTGAACCCCAAGACCTTGGAAATGCTGACGGCAGAAACTTAGAACAGTACACAAATACTTATATGCTTGCGAGAGAACTTGCTAGACCACCTTATGTCTATCCATTAGCAGAAGCCGAGCCACAAATCCGCTTAGGTTTCTCCGCTAATACAGCCTCCTCATTTACTGCTAGAACTCTAGTTTGGAGCAAGAAGGTAGTTAAGGCTGACCCAACCGAGGGTATTAAGGTATTTCACTAATTAGTGAAACTCTATCCATATTTTTTTTCTATTTACTATTTATAACAAAAATGGTAGTCGGTTTAACTCATTTCTCACTCCCTCCAATCAACGAAAATCAAACCTCAATTAGTGGCACAAAGTTAGTAGGCGGTGCTAGTTTTAATAAAGGACACCCACACGTAAAATTCTCAATCCCAGCCCAAGATAGATTGCTAAAGACTAATGAAATGTACTTAACGGGACAGATTGTAGTTATGAACTCTGACGGCACTACTCTACAAATGCCCGCGACTAACATTGAAAACAATAATGGTATTAATCTTACAAAGCAAGCCAACCTTAACTGGTCTAACTGGGGCGGTATTTCTAACGTTGTAGAGCGTATTTTCGTACAGTCCAAAAAGTCTAGCGTAGAACTAATGACTACCAATAACTACTCAATGTATCAGAACCTTAAGGCTGGTTATGCTAACAATGAGAACGATTTCTTGGTATCTCCATTAACTAGAATGGGTGCTAGTGGCGTAAATGCTGGAGCAATTAACCGTAGACAAGTTTGTATGCCTAATTCAAGCAACACTACTGGTGGACGCTTTACTAACTTAGATAACTTTAACGATAACAACTTCGGACAGTTTTTCTCATTTAAATTAGACACTTCACTTCTTAACAATGCCACCCCACTCCATTTAGGACAAGATCATTTAGGGGGTCTTTTAGTTACCATTGAACTCAAGAACGATAACGGTTTCTACTTCCAGCGTTTTGCTAACCTAGGAGATAACCAAGCCTCCGCCCCAATTGCGGGTCAGTACTACGTTCTTAAGAACCTTCGCTTAGAAGGTCGCTACATTATCCCACACGACGGAGAACACGGTAGCAATGTAGTACCATTAGCCGAAAGAGTTAACCTCATTAACGACGTAAACTCCTCACATTCTGCTAACACTTACACCCCTCAGTTGAACCAAGTTAAGGCTTTCGTCAACGAATATTTAGACGACGATCAGCAGAATAATATCGCTCAGAACCAAGACAGTTATCGCGTTCCGCTAGGTCTTAAAAGTTATACACAGCAGAAAAACTCACAAAGAACCCCCGAAGACTTTGTTATTGCTCTAGAGCCAAATGCTTTAACAAATAGCACACCAAACGCCCAGTCAGCCAGCAATGCTAACACTCTTACCGTAGACCAGTCTACTATGGAGGCTAAGGTTGCTTATCAAGGGGACGCAGAACTCCGCTCACGTTTCCAGCGTGCCTTATTAGACGGTAGATTAGCGGGTCATTCTTCAGCCACACTCCAGTTATCAGAAGCCTCTTTAGAAAGTGATTTCTCAGCCTTTGTTGACGCTAATAACGGTTTCTACAACCAAACAACACCCGATTTGTTAGGAGTTGGCTTAGATTATACAATGGGCTTAGGTATGACTAGTGGATATATGAACCAAGATTATACAATCGTATTAAATGCGGGTGTTAACGCTGGTTCTAGTGGTATTGGTGCTAAACTCCCAGCCAACAGACGTGAAAAGAGTGAATTACAGCAGACTTTCGTTAGAAACGTTGCTGAATTGGACTGTGTTAACTTAGTAAAGTCTCAGTAAATATCTTCATATAGTTTATATGTCTATAAACTTTGATAAAATAAAAAAAGGAGCATTGAAAAAGCAACTAAAAGTCCCCGATAACTACAAATTTACAACGGCTACCCTAACAAAATTAAAGGCAATACCTACGGGAGCAAAGTTTAGTTTTAGGGGTAACGACTTCTTAATGTCGGCTATTCTAAAAAAACGTATTACATTCGCAATTACGCTTATGGGATTTAGGAAAAAAGGTGGAAAGAAACCACCCGTGTCTAGACCAAAACGGAAAATGCGTGGATAATACGGAAAATACGGAAAATACGGGTGTTTTTGGCTCTTTCTCTGATTTAATTTTTTTTTTTTTTTGTGTGAAAAAAAGCATTTTCATTTGGACTATTATAAAACTACGGAAAAAAATAGGTAAGTTTTCATTTTGCTCCCCATAGCACGGTTCTCGCCCAATAATTAGCCGAATTCTGTTATTAGCCGTTTTCTTACCCGATTTGTCTCTAATACCACCCGATCGGGCTAGGTAGTTTGCTCTTCTACCGCTATCTTTGTGCTTAGTAAAATCGCTCATTTTACTATCTCCAAAATGTATTAACTTTTTACCTCCACTAGCGTTTTTTACATATACCATACCTTTTTTGCCTTGTTTACTAGATTTTACTGGCTTATATAGGGGTTTATTTGTTTTAAAATTCGCACTCGGAGTACTCAGTACCATAATAATAATATACAATAAAAAAATTATGATTTTAATAGGTTAGTAATTTAGGTTTTTGGGGTAATTTACTGATTACCCCCCCAAGCGTGTACGAAATAACTCCAAATATTAATGACTTCGGGTTGCTCCATAACCGCAGTCGTGATAGTGTGTCCCGCAAAAGTGATTTTAGTGGCGGGTCTCTCTATAGTGATAGTGATTTTGCGAAAGAGAGACTTAATACGCTTTGCGAGCGGGCAATCCTTAGTCACGCCCTTCAGTTCGCGGTCTAGGTCGTAGATTAGGGATTTAGCCCCGCGGTCTCCTGGAGCCATACTCCACGTGATAAAGTCTATGACGCTAGTCCACTGTGTGTAGTCCACGCCTCCAAGCCATTCGTACGCCAGTACGTCGCAGAAATCGCTAGTCAGAAATTGGGTGATAGCGGTCAGTTCCTTTTCTATGTCCTCATAGTCTAGCCCGAGAGTTCTCTTAACCTTCCGCTTTGCGTGTTGTCCTTCCTTACCCTTCCGCCCAATATCGGTAGCCGAATATGGCTTACCTTCCATACAGTTCTTAGACGCGTAGTGGAATTTCTTAACCATTCCTCTAGAGAAAGTGTGCTGGCAACGCTGGCATACGTCGTCCTTCTTAAAGCGGTCTGATTTGTCAGCCTCTGAAAGATTGAGATTGGCGAATGTCCGCTTAACCTTCGGGGCAGAAATTGGGTCGGCAGAAATTGGGTCTTCCGCGGGTACGTGGACGGGTCCGTGAGGATTTTTAACCTTAACGCGACGCTTTTTGGGCGGGGTCTTGGCGGGTGTCGGGGCTTCGTCGGTCGTGAGTGAGGCGAATTGTTCGGTGAATGTTTGGCTCATTGTGTCTGTTTTCAGTCTGTGTTCTTAATGATATAATGTCTGAAAAAAATCAATTTAATTAGTAAAATTATATCCAATATTAGTTGAAATTATTATCTCAGTATATAATTGGGTGGCTATCCATTAATT
>Ga0209337_1001967_pt1 | contig 15173 bp, 12 predicted proteins | sample LinPmetageLP53_FD_184044 | JGI IMG/M metagenome (GOLD analysis project Ga0209337, IMG submission 184044) | Marine viral communities from the Pacific Ocean - LP-53 (SPAdes) (version 2) | ecosystem: Environmental > Aquatic > Marine > Oceanic | place: Pacific Ocean | collected 2010-02-08
AACAAGATGCTAGAGGCAAGTTTAGCAAAGACTGGACTGCTAGAATTATGGGTACTGTTGTTGTTGGTGGATTTATGGGTTATATATTCTTAGTGACTTTACAGCCACCAGAACAAAACTCTGAAGCCCTTATTAACTTAGTGTTAGGTTACTTGGGAGGTTTGGCAAGTGCTGTCATCTCTTTTTACTTTGGCGCTTCAAACACTCCTGATAAAGATGAGTAATAGAAAAACAGCAGGTGACGTTCACGCAGACTTAAAATCTCACGAGGCAAAATGTGAAGAAAGATGGAAGAGCATATTCAAAGAAACAGCAGAAATAAAACAAGAAATGAATCAGCTAAACGGAACGCTAAGAATGGCAATGTTTGGAACATTTGGTTTTATGTCAACGCTTTTAATAGCTTTTTTAACAGGCGTAGTAGCAATATAATGCACATATCAGACGAAGGTTTTTGTTTAATTAAAAAATTTGAAGGTTGTGAATTAAACGCATACAAATGCGCAGCAGGTGTTTGGACAATTGGATATGGACATACTAAAGATGTCCAAGAAAGTGATAAGTGGTCCAAAGAAAAAGCTGAGTTTATGCTTTGGGACGAACTAGAAGAAGAGTATGAAAAATATATTAATGATTTAGTTGATGTACCTTTAAGTCAATTTCAATTTGATGCTTTGGTTTCTTGGGTTTACAACTTAGGCCCAGCTAATTTAAAAAGTTCAACCTTGTTAAAGGTATTAAATAAAGGTGAATACGAAGAAGTCCCAAGTCAAATGAGAAGATGGAATAAAGCTAATGGAAAGGTTTTAGAGGGGTTAATCAGAAGAAGAGCCGCTGAGTCTTTGTTGTTTGAAGGAAAAGAATGGGGTAAGGTCTAACTGTAATTTATTTTTCAGGACAGGCAAATGTCTCATTCTACGGCTAGAATTTCTTTAGCTGGTGAATATTTAGCAGCGTCTTATATGCTAAGATATTGCGATTCCGTAATTATGGCTCCGTCTGGCCATAGAGCAGATTTAATACTTGACCATCAAGGTCAACTTTATAGAGTTCAAGTAAAAACAACCAATTCAACATATTCCAGAAGAAACAAAGATTTTTACCGTTGGGAGATGAGGTCTGGTGGAAGAACTTCTCGTAACACTAGACAAAATAAAATGGTAAGATATGGAGACGGTCAAATAGATTTTTTTTGTTTGGTTGCATTACCTATAAACAAAGTTATCTTTGTTCCTATGAATGAAGACAACTTAACCGAGTATTCAAAAACTATAGGTACTTTAAATAAAATAGATTCTAAAGAATCTTTGTTAGAAACTTTGTTATATGTAAATAAAACACCAAAACTAGAATCATTAAATGACGTTACAAAAAGCAATATTTAAACCAGGTATCAATAGAGAAGGTACCGATTATGATAATGAGGGCGGTTGGTTTGACTGCAACCTTGTGCGTTTTAGAAAAGGTAGACCTGAAAAGTTTGGCGGATGGGTTAAAGAAAACACAAATAATTTTTTAGGAAGCTGTAGAGCTTTGCATCCTTGGATAGCATTAGCTGGAACAAAGTACTTAGGTTTAGGTACAACTTGGAAATATTATATAGAAGAAGGATCTTCTTTTAATGATGTTACCCCGATAAGACTGGTTACTAGTGCTGGAGATGTTACATTTGCTAAAGTTGGAAATGGGGATGCGACAATTACTGTAGCTGATACAGCTCATGGGGCAGTACAAAATGATTTTGTAACTTTTTCAGGAGCAGCGTCTCTTGGCGGTAATATTACTGCTACGGTTCTAAATCAAGAATATCAAATAGCAACAATTGTAAATGCTAATTCGTATACGATTGAAGCAAAAGATACTAGCGGCAATCCTGTATTAGCAGCAGCAGGAGATAGCGGTAATGGTGGTGGATCAACCGTTGGTACTTATCAGTTAAATGTTGGTCTTGATGTTTACGTTCCAGGAAATGGTTGGGGTCTAAATGGTTGGGGAGAAGGAGCTTTTGGATCTGCAACAGCTTTATCTTCAACTAATCAACTTAGATTATGGACTCACGATAACTTTGGGGAAGACTTAATTATTAATCAAAGAGGCGGCGGTATATACAGATGGGTTGAAAATAATGGCGTAACAACAAGAGCTGTTAATCTTTCTACTACCTCTGGAGCTAACCAAGTGCCAACTGTAGGTTTGCAAGTTATTACTTCAGAAAAAGATCGTCACTTAATTGTGTTAGGTGCAGATCCTATTGTTGGAAGCGCTAGAACTGGAGTAATAGATCCTATGCTAATTGCATTTAGTGATCAAGAAAATGCTTTAGACTTTGAACCCCAAACAACCAATACAGCAGGATCTTTAAGATTATCTTCTGGCTCTTCTATTATTGGTGCCGTTAAATCTAGGCAAGAGATACTTGTATGGACCGATACTGCTTTATACAGCATGCAGTTTGTTGGCCCGCCTTTGACTTTTGCAGTTAATTTAATAAATGAAGGTACAGGTCTTATAGGACCAAAAGCAGCCGTTACAGCGCCTCAAGGTGTGTTCTGGATGAGCTACAATAACTTCTATCTTTATAATGGCAGCGTTCAAACAGTTCCTTGTACCGTACAGGATTATGTATTTTCCGACATTAATTTAGTTCAGTCTTTTAAAATTAATGCTTTTACTATTGCAGATAAAAATGAAGTGGGGTGGTTTTATTGCTCTTCTTCTAGTGATGAGGTAGATAGATATGTTATTTATAATTATGCAGAGAATATTTGGTTTTATGGATCTTTAAGTAGAACAGCTTGGTTAGATGCTGGAATAGAAAATTACCCAAGAGCAGTTAGTAATGGTTACGTATACCAGCAAGAACAAGGGTTTAATGATGATGGATCTCCTATGACTAATGTATTTATAGAAAGTTCTGATTTTGATTTAGGTGATGGCGAACAATTTACGTTTATACAAAAAATTATTCCTGATTTTAAATTTTTACAAAATGATAATAATGGGAACATAAATATTGTAATTAAAACAAGAAATTATCCAGGAGACTCTTTATCTTTAAATTCAACTAGTGCTATACAGGAAACCACTCAGCAAGCATTTGTAAGGGGCAGAGCAAGACAAATGGTTTTAAGGTTTGAATCAGATGATAATGCAACAGAAGATAAAAATTTAGGTATTGGATGGAGGCTTGGAGCTACTAGGATTGACATTAGAACTGATGGCAAGAGATGAGCAAGATTTTACAAACGCAACTCCCTATTGCTGTAGGTGATGTTAGCCCAGAGATATTTAATAGACTAACTAGAATTTTAGAAATTAATTTAGGTTCAGTTGATGTAAATACAACTCAACAGGTTAATGATGCAGACAAACTTAAATTTAATTTTTTACCAGGCAGCATTATATGGAACACTACTTTAGGTGTGTTGCAGGTATTTAATGGTGCAAAGTGGGTTGATATAGGCGAAAGAACTAATAACCTAGGCTTTGAAGCTACAGCAACATTAGGTAAGATAGATATAAAAATTGCTGGCGATATATCAATTAATGTAGCAAGCTTTTAATTATGGCTGAATTAGCAGAGATACAACAATATAAAACTAAAAACATACTGCTTGAGCATCCTGCTGATTGGTACATAGAAAAAGAAACCTTTGATGCTGTTAAGCAATCTTTGCCAAGAATAATAAACTTTTACAATAATCAAGGCAGCAACAACCCAGAACAAACAAAATTACATAAAGTTATAAAAGAACCTTTAAAAGATGTATATACGGTTCCTTTCTTTTCTCAAAAGTTTTGTTCAATACTTTTAGATGAAATACAAAATCTAGAAAGTTTTTATGGATTTAAACCTAATCCAGAAGAAGATTCTTTAAGACAAATACCAGAAATAACTTTTGAAGATAATTGCCCAGAGATATATCAATCTTTGTTCCAAACAATATATACTATAGGTAATCCTATATTTTTAAATATTTGGAATAGGCACGTAAATGGTGGCGGTATTCAAATAGCTAATTATAATTTAAAGGATAAGAAACAAGGCGCCTGGCATCATGATGCTAGCGCTGACATAAGTATGGTTGTCCCTTTAAATACAGGTGAGTATGAAGGGGGCGGAACTGAATTTTTAAATCGTGGTACAGTTGAACCATTACCTACAGGCCACGCTCTAATATTTCCGAGCTTTACTCATATGCATAGAGGCCTATCGGTAGAATCAGGAAATAGATACTTACTTGTATTTTGGTTAAAATGTATAGAAGAATAGGGTAGAATTTAAAAATGAATATGATAGATAACTCAGGAAAAGGATTAGCAGCTCTAGGACGCAACGGAGATAGCCTTATGGCGCACGTTACCCCAGGCGAAATGGTGGTCCCACCAGTTATATCAGATAACACAAAAGCAATAATAAAAAAAGAAATGTCCGCCGCAGGATTAGATCCAGATCAATACGTGGTGGGTAAAGGCATGTCTATAAATCCTATTACAGGACAAGCAGAGTTTGGTTTTTCTTTAAAAAAATTAGCCAAAAGCGTAAAAAAAGTAGTTAAAAAAATAGCACCTATTGCTGCTGTTATACCTGGACCTTGGCAACCGTTTGCCGTTACTTACCAAAAAGGATCTGCTGCACTAAGAATTGCTAAAGGTGAGGGTGGTCTTGGCGATATCATGACCGTAATGGCTGGTGGGAGTCAAAAAGTATTTGGTAAAGATGGCGCACTTCAATCTATTAGTTCTGGTGACTTTAAAAATATTGGAGGAGGCTTTGGAAGCGCACTTTCAAATATTGGTCAAGTTGATAAATTAGATAGTCTTGGAAATGTTGTACAAGGAGAAACTGTATTTAATCCATTAAGATATGGCGCAGAGATAGGTAAAACATACGGAGAAAATCAAAGACAAGGGTACGGAGGAATATTTAGTGATGTGGGCGGAGCTGATACTTTTGGAGGACAAGCTTTTAATACATTTACTTCTGCTGGAAATCCAGTAGGCAATATAATGAATGCCGCATATACGCCTGGAATGGAAGGCGGGATGATGCCAACTTCTAACCAAAGTGGGACTGACGGCTTTCTAGATTATACAAAACAAAATTTTATAGAGGGTAAGCAAAGACAAAGAGCTGACGGTCAAATGGAAGCTTTGCATAAAGATGGTAGTTATTACACGATGGATGAAGCGCAACAATATTATAATGTGCTGAAAGAGACAGGACAATTATCTGGCCCAATAACGCAAGGTAGAGTAAGTGGTAAGCAAAGTGGTCAAAGTGTAATTGGATTAATAGAAGACATGATTAAAGGAAAAACTTCTAATGCTCCAGATCATTTTATTGGCGTACCAGGGATGAATAATGTTCAAAGAGCAATATCCAAAAACATTCCAGAATTTAAAACAAGAGAAGGAGAAACAGGCTCTCCTTTAATCCCACAAAATATTAAAAATATTGCTTCTAGTGCTTCAGACAGTTTTCAAACAGGATCTGGAGGAGGCGGGCTAAATGCAGCGGCATTAGCAATGGCTGCTTTATACGGTAAAGTTGTTAAAGATGCAGCAAAGAAAAACGAAGGTGGTTTAACCGATATAAGACAATCAATTAGACCAGATCTAAACCCAGCTCCTGTATTTGCTGGTTTTGATTTAGGTGTAAGAAAAGCTGCGGCCTTTGGTGGCCCTATTGGTTACGGCAGACAACAATTTAATAAAGGTGGTTTAGCTGCAATAGGCGAGTTAGACATGCGTAATGGTGGTGAGTCAGCTGGTCCTGGAACAGGAACTTCTGATGATATACCAGCTATGCTTAGTGATGGTGAGTTTGTTATGACGGCTGCTGCTAACAACGGCGCTGGTGGTTTTAAACTAAATAAAACAAAAAAAGGTATTGAGCTTATAGCATCAAGTAAACCAAACAGACAAAAAGGTGTAGATGTAATGAATAAACTAATGGACACATTTGAAAAATATAACGCTTCAGGGAGTATGGCATAATGAATCCAGAAGAATTTTTAGCGACATTAAATCCTGCTCAACAACAACAATTTTTAACATTACCTCCAGAACAACAAGCTGCTTATGCTAGCGCAGGTGTTGGGTTACCAGCAAGACCAAATACAGTAGATCCCGTACTCCAAAGTCAACTAAGTTCTGAAACAATAACAGACCCGCTTATACGGGCTTTATATTTTGGATCTGATGGCACGCCTGGTTTTTATAATCAATTACAACAAGCTGGTGAAAACTTAATAGGAAGTGATGTTCCGTTACAACAAACAGCTGGTTTAGATCCATTAGAAGTCCAAGCAAGACAAAGAGCGCAAGCTGGTCTTGGTGCATTTCAACCATTTTTTACTCAACAACAAGATTTAGTTAACCAAGCTATAGGGCAATCAAGAAGAGCGCAAGAATTACAAGATCCTTACTTTACTCAAGCTCAAGATCTTATCCAAGGTACCGTAGGTGCTTATGATCCTAGTATGACAGAACAATTTTACAATCCTTATGAGAATAGAGTTGTTCAACAAACAATTGATGATGTAATGAAAGCTGGTGATCAGCAAGATATAGCGGCAAGAGCGCAAGCTATCTCTTCTGGTGGCGAATCGGCTTTTGGATCTAGAGCAAGGTTAGGCGCAGAAGAAAGAAGAGAAGCGCTTGGTAGAGGCTTAGGTGATGCTTTATCTAACATTAGATCAAGAGGTTTCTCAGAAGCACAACAAACAGGTATGGGTGAGTTTGGAAGACAAAGAAACGCAGAAAGAGCTGCGGCTTCAGGGTTATTAGGTATAGGCGCACAAAGAGGAGCTGGTGCTTCTCAGTTAGGTTCTCAATTGGCAGGATATGGCGGTCAAATAGCTGGTATAGGTCAAAACTTAGAAGCTTTAAATAGAAATCAAAGATCTGAATTAGCAGGATATGGAGCTAGTTCAAGAGGACTGGCAGAAATACAAAATCAAAGATTATTCGGTCAACAGATGCAACAGCAAATGAGGCCGTTACAAACTATGCAGCAAATTGGATCTTTGCTACCTGGCTACAAACAAGCAGGAAGTCAGATTGATTCTACATACGGTATGGCTCCTGATCCAAGCGCTCAAGGTCTTGGAGCAGCTTTCTCTGCTTACGGAGCCTTAGTACCCAACCAAGGAAACTAACATGAATTTTCTTAATAGAAGAATGTTTCAAGAAGGTGGTGGTGCTAATCAAGAGTACATAATTGGTACAGATAAAAATATTAACTATTACGATCCTGCAACCTTTGAACAACAACTAAGATCTCTTTCTGAAAGTGAAATATTTGCTTTACAAAATAGTGCTAATAGCAGACAAATATCTCTTAGTCCTGGATTACAATCAATCCTTAACCAAGTAATAAATAGAAAACAAATTCCTGCTTTTGAGGATGACCCATCCGTAGATACCACTTACTCATCTCCTTTGTTGGGCAGAGATGCTGTACAAAATACACAAAGTTATAAATCTATTGCAGGAGATTTTGGGCGAGTCGCAAAAGGAATTTATGGCCCAGTTTTGAGTTCTTTGGTGAGAAATACTATGCCAAAAGAAGCTCTTGATGATTCAACTTCGTTTGGTATTCCTGGTATAGGAGGAGCTAGCCTTAAATCAATAGCCGAATACGATTCTCCATTTTTTGGAGAAGGTGTTAGAGGATTTGAAGAGGCAGGCGCTAGAGGAGGAAGAACAAAAGAAGAGCTTGATGCTATATTAAGTGGAGGTTTACAAACAATTCCAGGGCAACAAATACAAGACTTTCAATCAGAAATTGATGAGGTTGATAGATCTTTGGCTCAAGAGGTTATGCCTAAAATATCTGGTTTAGATTTAGATTTATATTCTATACAAAATCAAAATTTTTTAAGAGAAAATCCAGGAATAACTCCAGAAGAAGTTGGGTTTAGGCCTATAAATTATAGAGATGAATTTGGAGAATTAGCACCAATAACTGCTCCTAGCAGGAGTGATTTTAATTCATTTGAAGATAATATTAATCCAACGGCAGTATCACAAAACCTTGATAGTTTATCAGAAGACAGAATATCCTTAAAAAGAAAACAAGATGCAGAAAGCAGAAGGGCTAATTATGAACAGGCTATGGTTGGAAAGGATGAGTTTGGATTTCCAGTTGACAGGCCTACAAGACCGTTAAGCATTACAGATTTTTCTGACGAATTAAAAGATTTAAAACCAATTAATGTTTTAAAAACAGAAATAGAAAGTAAAGAAGAAATGCAAGAAAAATTTCTTCCAGATTTAAAACCAACTTTAACTAATGTAGATACCAGCATTACTCAAAAAGAAGCTGATGCAATTAACAAAAAAGAGCAAGAAGAACGAGATGATCCTGTTACTACTATATCTAATAAACCAGGATTCTTTGGCTCTGATAATTTCTTAAACTTTATTAGAAATGTTGGTGGCGAGCTTGTTAGAACAGGTCAGTTTGGTGAAGGGCTTGCTTCTGGTGCAGCAAAAGCTGCTGAAGAAAGAGCTGCTAGAGAATTAATGGCAGACCAAGAAGAAAGAAAATACAGCAAAGAAATGGAGCTTGCTATAGCAAAAGCTAAGGCTACATATACACCAGACATTATGAAAATAAAAGATACCGCTGAGTATAATGAAAAGGTTAAAAGAGATATAACTGATTTTGAGGGTGGTCTAGCTGGTGTAGGATTTGTTGATTATGCAATAGAAATTATTGAAGAAGCACAAGCTGAAGGCGAAGCTGTTGGAGGCGTCCAAGGTTTGTTTGCTAAGTTAGTAGATAAAGGATTTGCTTTTGCTGGTATGGGAAGAGACTTTGATGATTTAAGTGCTGACTCTAAAGTTGAAGAATTAACAAGAGTTGTAAAACAAAAAAATCTACAAGCTATTTTGGGTGAGTCTGGTAGAACAATATCAGATAAAGACAGAGAAATAATAGAGCGAGTCTTCGGAGATTTAGATGTATTTAAAGATCCAAATACTACGTTAGGATTGTTAAGAGAGTCTAGACGAGGATTAGCAGCTTCAAATGCAGAAAGGTACAGCAGGCTAACGAGCAACGCAGAATTAATATCTCGTCAAGGGCCTGAAGGAGCTAGATTTTATCAACAACTATTACCAAGTTTACAAAGAATATTGGGTATAGATCCTTACGGCAATCAGTCAGCGATAGCTAAAGCTAGATTTGCAGGTAGAGATCCAAACGCTGGGATACAAGAAATTGGCTTAGGCGGCTAAAAATGCAAAAGTTTAAAGTTAATATTTCGGAAGGTGTTTCCCAAATAGTTGAAGCAGAAAATGCAAACGAAGCCAGACAAAAAGTAAAAGCTGAAATTGCTAAGGGTGCCGTATCTCCATTTTACGACAAACTATATTTTGATTACGAAACAGGTGTTAATTACAAAGGCCTAAGAGCAAAATTAGGCAGAGCTGAAATTCAAAAAGAAGAAAACAAAGTCTTAGATGATTTATTTAATTCTATTAAAGGCATTAAAACTGCTGAAGACCAAGACTCTGTAATGGAAAACAAGGTTGGGAATAATGGGTTTGTAAGAAACACCAAAGGACAGTTAGCATTAACTCCTGAAGGATTAGAAGATTTAGGACTGCCCGTACAACAAAAAAAATTAGCAGACGGTTCTATAATTAATTTAAATACCATTATTGATGAAAATAGTTTTAACTTGCGTACAGGAGACTTTGCTGATTTTGCAGGAATTGCTGGCCCTATTGTGGGTGCTTTAACATTCTTATCTCCGCAATTAAAAATAATTAAAGGTTTAAGATCTTTATTTGGCGGCAATAAAGTGTTAGCTAATATATTTGCATCTGGTACTGGTTCTGCTGTTGGTAAGGCTGCTGAAGAAGAAATATTTGATACTCAACAAGGATTCCAATTACAAGACAGAGATGACTTAAATAATTTATATAAATCCGAATTTATTTTAGGTTCTATTGGTCAAGGTTTAGGAGAAGCCGTAGGTGGTGCTTATGGATTAATTCTTGGTAGAAAAGCTCCTCAAGGTGACGTAAGGCTTTTACGTCAAGGAAATAAAGGAAGAGTTGTAACTGACGTTATGAAGTTAGATAGAAATCTTGGAAGAGAAGCAACGGAAAAAGAAATAAAGAAAGCTATCAAAGACGGCAAGGTTGGAATGCTTGATTATAAATTTATTCCTTCACAAAAAACTCTTAAAAAACAATTGCCTGGTACAACACAACAAATATCAGAACAAGTTTTAGGCCCAGCAAGAGCCAAAGAAGCAAACTCTTATTTGTTTGGAAATTTAAATTACTTACTTAAAGCCATAGATGTGCAGGATCTTGCATCAAGTAAATACATTAGTGAGGCAACCAAGGGAAGTTTAGATGAACAAATTCAGGCTGCTAGAAATAGTCTTAATTTAGAAGAGCAGAATGTTACTAAAATTTTAAATCAACTATTAAAAGACGTACAAGAAGATGCTTTGAATGTTGGAGACATGACACAGCTTCAAGGGTTAGATGATGTTGGAAACGACATAATTCAAACTTTACAGCAAGCAAGAAACTCTGTAGTTAGGACTATCGGTAAAAAATATGATGGGGTAGACAAACAGTTTTTAAACTTAATGGAAATTCCAGCCAACGCATCTAAAGAAGAAAAGTTAGTTGCTGGTGCATTAAGAGATACAATCGGAAGAACTCAAGCAAGATATCTCAAAGATGCTAGAAACATTCTTGAGCAATATAAATCTTCAAATAGTGCTTGGGAATTAGGTGGCGCTAAAGATCCAGAACTAAGTTCTAATTTAATTACCAAGATAGATAACATCTTAAGTAATATGGAACAACAAGCATTAAAAGGAAGGTTGGATTTAAGAAATGTAAGAAACTCTTACGACACTTTAAAAGATTATGCTGAAATGAGTATGGTTCCAACTCAACTTAGAAGAACTCTAATTTCAGTACTAAATAAATTTGATGACAGAAGAACTCTTAATATTGATGCAGCTGGCACAGTAACTAAAGGCTCAAAAGGAGCTGATAGTATTTTTACAGCATTAGAAGAAACAGGTGAAGTAGAGTTTAAAAGAAATCTTGCTGAAACTTTAAAAGGTCTTAATTTAGGAGACGATTTTGCTTTACAGCCAGCACAACAAAAAATTATAAACGAAGCAATACAAGGTTTAAGAGGCGCAAATGCTTTGTCGGCAGAATTAATGACGCCTTTTGATAGATTGGCAATCACTAATGTAATTGAGCAAGGCGGTAAAGGCGCTACTAACGCAGATGAAGTATATTTAAAATTAGTAGAAAAAGGCAAAGCAAAAGATTTAGAAGATTTATTTATAAACCTTAGAACATTTGATGAATACAAAGGCACGGTTGGTAAGCCTTCAAATAAAGAACAAGAACTAAAAGCACAGCTAAGAAAAAGATTATTTTATAATGCTGCGAAAGCAGCTACAGATACTTCTGGGCCAGAAGATGTAATTGACTTTACTGCATTTGCAAGAACCATTAAAAAGTTTGAAGGAGAGAATGAAGGTAAATTATTAGAATTATTTAAAGATTCTGGTGGTGGAAGAAGCACAGGTAAATTAGTACTAGATACAATCAATCAACTGGCTAAAATAAAACCAAGTTTAAAACCTGTTGAAATGAAAAATCTTGTAAATAATTTTACTATGGCTAACAAAGGATTATCCGCTAGTGATTCAGGCGTTGCTTTTGTGCAACAATTAAGTGAGTTAGCTACTGCATCAGAAAAAAAGTTAATACTTGAAGCTAATAGAGCTATTGTAGATCTTCCAAAAAAAGGTGTTGAAGAAACTGTTCAGGCAATTTTTAGACCTAGATCAGGATCTAATATACAAGTATTAAGAGAAACTTTAAAAGAAACACCTGAAGTTTTTGCAGAGATTCAACAGGCTAGTATGCAAAAGCTCTTGTCTAAATCAATTGATTTTAATTACAACGGCAAAGGCAACATTACAGAAATATTTAAACCAGGGCATTTAAAATCTGCGCTTGATACTTATGGTGATGAGACGTTAGAAGCTATGTTTGGAAAAGAAGTTACTCAGGGATTAAAAGACTTTCAAAGGTACATAGATCTATCAACGGTTGGCGAACTTGGTAGAGGTGGTTCTGCTGGTGGATTGGTAGCAGCGGGTATTGCAGCTGGAATAGTATTTGCACCATTAGCTACTTTACCTACATTAGCTGGGTTAGCGGTTATGAGGCAACTATTTTCAGACCCAAGATTTGTTGGATTAATGTTGAAAACAGACAAAGGCTCAATTAGTCAAGCTATTCAAATGGCCAGAAGAGCAGCTGGTTTAGCTGGCGTAAGATACATAAATGGCGAAGCTCAAGTTATAGGGTCTGAGGCAGGAGAGATTGCAGAAGGAGCTGTTGGGGCAGCAGTTGAGGAAGCAGATCAAGAGGGATTAATTGACCAAGCTAAAAAAATATTTAGATCAACTGCGGATCAATCACAAAATGCAGCAAATCAAGCTCAACAATCTTTACGTACAACTCAGGCAAACATACCTATTCCAGAAGTACAATCAATACAAATGCCTAACTTAGATCCTTTGTCTCAAGATAGATTAGATCTAGATGAACGGTTGTTTGGTAGACCTTCTAGACTTGCGTAATACTTTTACCGTTTACTTCTATAACTTTTCCGTCAAAGTCATTACATATTTTTCTAACTAAAGTATTTTTATAAATAGGATGAGTCGTATATAACTTTTGCTTTTCCATCCAAACTTTCTGTTCTTCAGTTAATTGTGTTGTCTTTGCATTCCTACTCATCAAAAACCTATCTCGTTTCTATCCATACCCAAAGGTTTATCAGATAAACAAACCCAATCTTCTAACGGTATATGTATGTAAGGCTCATTGTCTTCATCATAAGTAGGATTATCACTTACATTCATCCTGACATCATAAACAAAGTCTTTCTTCCATTCATGCATGTAAATACCATCAGTCATAGCATAAACAATAATAAACGGTACGCCTGTTGCTAATGCAAACGAAGATCCTTTCCTCAGTTTATTCGTAGATAATATCAAGGTGTCATACTTGTCATACGCAAAGGTACGACATTTAACTTCGCACCAATAGTTTTTTTCTTGCGATTCTATCCAATAATCTAGTGAATAACTTGTGGGTAACTTATGACAGCTGACTCCCCAAAGGCCCTCCAGGAATCCTGCTACTCGCTCTTCTCGTTTCTGATCTTCTCTACTTTCTAATGATGGTGTTTTCATATCACTCCTCAAAGAAGTTAGGATCTACAGCAACAAACCTTTTGGTTGGTCTACCCTTGCCCCCAACTTTTATTTCAATTTCCTGAATCTCTCCAGCATTCTTTAACCGTTCTATAATCTCTTTCACTTCGTATGACTTCATACTTCTAAATAGTTCATGCCTATCTACTTCTCGTTTAGATATGCCTTCTCCATTTCTAGATCTAATAAAAGACAGTACTTGTTTGATGCGAGACTCTGTTGCAGAGCTGGCTACCTTATCTCTACAGGACTCAATAAACATAAGGTCATAATATCTAATGTAATCTATCGCCCACTTAGTGATATCGGCTGTAATCTTGGTAGCGTCTGCGCTAGAAGCTAAGGTACAAAGCAACGCTAATCTCATAGCTTTCTCTTTAGATCTACTAAGCAAAGGCTCTAAGTTATCTTTTTCTAGTATGTCTTGTCTTTTGATAATCTCTCTAGCAAAGTCTTGCAGCAATTCTTCTGAAGGTTTATCAAACTCTAATACGGTTTGGTTTAGATCCATCTCTGCATTATCTCTAGAAGCATCAGTTAAATTGCCTTTAAGTCTGCGAACATAATTAACCCAGTTCACTATACTTGTAGGTGGCTCTTTAAATCTTTTTAGATCTCCAACTCTTCTAGGTTCAATAGACTCAACAACAACAAACCTATTCAAGAATCCATCTGCAATCCTTCCACCATTTAAAGCTGAGTAGAAGTTCTTAGGTACAGATAATCCTACTAATGTAATCGCTGGCTTATGAGTTACCCTATTCATCATCTGCTCTTTGTATTGTTCTTGAACAGCCATTAATGAGTAGTTATCTGGTCGCAGAGTCCCATGACAGCGACCCCAAGCTTCCATTAAGGTTTGGATGCCGTCTTCTTTGTTGGTATTCCCAGCGTTGCTTATGGCTTCTAGTCTTTTACCAAACTCATCCATAACGGTAATTTGTGTTGGTCTTATCTTTAATACTGAGTGAACAGCACCACTTGATGTATAACCATCACCAACAATTAACTTGCTATGATCCGAGGCATTCAATATAGATTCTATGAATGTCTTGATGTTTTCTTTACCTTGGCCTGATTTAGCTACGCCCATAAAGTACATACTAGAAAAGTTATTCATGTTAGTTCTGTATAATCTTCCACAGGTAACGCTAGCTAATGCTAATGCTCCCACAAGGGATAGTTCTGGTTGTGGTACTTGAGCAATATCCTCACAAAATTCAAACATACTCTTTAGTAGTCCAGGTGGTGAGAATAAATCTTTGGGTGGTGTGATGCTTTCAGTTGATTGTATAAAGAGTGGAGCTATCTGATTTTTACGATCATGAGTTCTCTTTACATTATCAACTACCGAATCAATTTCTTGTTGAGGTAATGGTGGGTTGTTATTCTTATTCCAGTTTTGTAAAAACACTCTAATAAAATCAAGGTTTACATTTTTAGATATAAGATACCCAGCTATCCTAGCAGCTCCATCATTTCTAGATCCTTCAAGCACGCCATCCAAGGAGAAAGGTGCAGTTTGCTTGCTGCTCTCTACCTTGGGTACGCCTGTAATTTGAAGAAACTCTTTTTCAGTAAAGTCTGGTAGATCTGTATGATCATGTATTTTCCAATCAGGGAATATAACAGGCTTGTAAACCTGACCATTAGCATGACGGTTATATGGCGCAATAATAAGACCACCAACACCCCTAATATCTATTAGTCGTTCAATAGGTGTTTCATTGGTCCTTCTGGTTGCAAAAGTCGTATAGTTCTCTGGGTTGTTATAATAGTAATGCATCCCCTTACCAGTAATAACTTTAAATGGACAAGCAGGTAAATTTCTTTCTACCCAATCCATAGCTTCTGGTGAATCTGCATCAACAACAA
>Ga0209337_1001968_pt1 | contig 15173 bp, 12 predicted proteins | sample LinPmetageLP53_FD_184044 | JGI IMG/M metagenome (GOLD analysis project Ga0209337, IMG submission 184044) | Marine viral communities from the Pacific Ocean - LP-53 (SPAdes) (version 2) | ecosystem: Environmental > Aquatic > Marine > Oceanic | place: Pacific Ocean | collected 2010-02-08
CCGCGGTTTTTAATTTTGATCCAGGATTAGCTCTACGATGAGCAGCTACTCCTTTTTTAGTCATCCCCGCACCAGACTTAGTAGACCTGTAGTTACCTCCTTTACCCGTAGTCTTACGTATTGGTTTTTGTCTCTTTCTTTCCGCCATTATTTTTTAGCTTTTAATTTTGCTTTTTTACTTAAATTTTTAAAATGAAATAATTTTTGACTGGTTTTAGTATGTGCTTTACCTGAATGCACATCTCCATTAGGCATTTTATGCGAGCCCCCTTTATATTCAGTGCCGTCTCGTTTGTAGTGTTTTATCCCTTTAGCCATTATTTTTTCTTTTTCTTTGTTGATTTCTTTTTCGCGGGTTTAGCTGTTTTAGCAGCTTCTTTAAAAGCGCTATCTGTAGGTGCACCTTTAGCACCTTTTTTCTTCATTTTCTCGCCCCTCTTTCTTTTTGCATGTATATTTGCGTATAAACCTCTTTTAGCCATTAGTCAAAATCCTCCCTTACTATAAATTTAATAAAATCTTGTACTGTTTGTACTTTACCCGCAGAGTTTGTAAACTCAATCTCACCTTCATAAGTTCCAGCAGCAGGGAAAGCTGCCGCACTAAATACAGCAGCACAAGTACCACCGCTACCACTTGTTATGCTACAAGTTATTGTTTCAGTTATGGTAGTAGAACCTATCTCTCTTACTCTAAGTTTTACAGCTCCATTTGTAATTGGTACAGGAGCCCAAGAAGTTGAATCTTCGTCGTCTAACGCGTAACCAGATGCAGCAGCATTACTGTCCTTTAAAGAAAAATTAAGTTCTGGAAAAGTATCCCCAGTTACTAGTTTTATTGTTTCTGAATATGCCATATCTTTTTCCTAATTAATTTACCAAACTTGCCCATATACTGGAACTTGTTCTTTCCAAAACCTACTATCTACCGGACCATATTTAAATATATCGAAGATTTTATCTGAAGTTGGACCTAATATACTTGCCCCTTTTTCATATGGTCCCCCAAATGAAAAACCTGGTACTAAAGGTAATAATAATCCGAATGGACCCGCAACACCACTCCTATCAAATATTTCACGTATGTATTCATCCATAGGCATGTTATTAGTTTTTAAATATTCTTTTTCACCAAAAGCTTCTGAACCAGGAAGCACTGTCCCAAAAAACAATTTAATATATTCTCGTACTTCTAAACCTAACATTGTAAGTGGGATAATAGTTACTGCCATCATAGTTAACGGCAGAGCTGCAGCTCCTGCACCAGATTCTACATAACGATTGTGTATTTCTCTAGCCTGTCCACCAATTATAGTTTTACCATAGGCATAAAAGAAACCTTTAAGCTGCCATACTAAAGCAAAATAAGGATTACTAGCCCACATTGGTCTTTGTGCTGAATTTGGTCTAATAATAGATTCATCAACAAATTTATAAATTGCTTCAGAAACTTTAATTCCTGCGTCAGTAGTCAAATCTTGTTTGTCATCATTTAACCAAGTAAGTATTTCTTTTTCTGTAATACCTAATTCTTTTAAATATCTTTGTTTACGGGCTGGGTCCATTTCTGTGTTTTGTGCTAAAGAAATAATAAATCTACGCCCCATACCTGCAGCAAACACTCTTGTAAATTTAGTAAAATGCTCTAATAAAATAGCCCTAAAGAAAAACTCCGTACCTTTTTTAGTAACGTCATTCATGTAATCCATTTCAGATGCATTCATTAACAAGTCTGCCATAGAGTCTTGTGTTACTGCACCAACATCTAAAGCAAATTGTATAAACTCATTTCTTTTACTAGGGTCAGTAGCGTATTCTTTTAATAAACTTATACCTGTTCTAAAACTATTAAGCTCTCTGCTTCTTAAAAACGGCCCTGCTAAATCTGGAAAAGAAGCTAATACAGAAAAAGTAAGGGTAGTTATAATATTAGAAAATAACCCCCAACTATTAAATTGTCTAAATACAGGATTCATAGGGCCATCTACTTTACCTAAAATAGCTCTTATAGCTTTTCTAACTAAAGGTTGCTTACTTTTAGGTACAGATGCAATTTGTTCTTCTAAATACTTTTCTCCACCTATTTTTTCTAAAGCTAGTCTTTTACTTGCGTGCCTACCATAGCCAAGAAACGCTTGAGCAGGATGTTCAAGCAACCCCAGCTGTCTTAGAACAGACGTTGGATAACCATAGTCACGTATAATAACCTCTCCGTTTTCATCTGTTACACCTTCAACATCTGGAATTCTTCTATACGCTAGACTCCTAGATAAACTAGATTTAAAACCAAGACTAACATTACCTAAGACTTCATCTTTTTTATCAGGAGTCATAATACGTTCAAACATAGCGTCTGTTACGTCTAGTCTTAAAATTGAATCGACATACCTTTCTGCATATTGTTCTGCTGTTAATTTACGTCGTTTTACTTCGCCTTTATCGTCTCTATATTGTTCTACTAAATTTGGCTTAGCTAATTTAACTTCATTAGTTGTGGGGTCGACTTTTTGAACTAAGAAATTATTACTTTCAATTAACCCTACAGTATATTGTTCAAACAGCGCACGTTTTTCTGGGTTAGCAAACAATTCTCTTATTGAAAGGCTTCGCGTAAAGTAACTAGCAACATCACCATCACGGGTATTTGTTTGTAAAAGCCCTATATCTAAATAAGGTTTTTTAGTTTTTGGGTCTATTTGAGCTAAATATTTTTCATAGAAATCATTTGCATAAGCTCTTAGCTTTAATCCCATAGGACTTAATTTAGCTAGTTCTTTGTCACTTACTAATTCATCTTCTGCGTAGAAAAAAGCCTCTTCTTGTTCAGGTGATAATTGTAAAGATGATAATCTAAATCTATCTTTTTTAGGGTCTAACCCAAGAGTTTCGGCTAAACCATTTTGGAATTTTGCATTTAATTGTGCAGAATCTTGCCCCCAAGACAGCCCTGATGCTTCTGCTGATGCTGACTGCCCGCCCAATGCAAGCGATAATTCACGTAAACCTACTGATCTTAACATTCCTGGAGCAGTTCTAATTATACGATTAAATATTTCCATAGCCTCAGGGCTATCATTTAAAAGATCACTAACTAATTTTCCAGTCTTTTTAAATAAAGCTTTGTAAGTTTTTTTATCTGCTACTTTTTGTAAATTCTCAGATACCATTTGTAACACAAGAGTTTTTTGGTCCCATGTTAGTTGCCCTTCTACAGACCGCTCATAACCTGCAGTTCTTTTAGGTGCTGTAGTAACACTTTTTATCCACTCATCAAAAACAGGATTAGGTTTGTTAATGTCTACTCTTCTACTAAATGTAGTACTCTCAATTAAAGAATCCCAAGCTTTTACAATATTTTTAGCTAAACGTAAAAAGTAACTTCTTACAGCAGAATCTGAAGAGCTCCACTTCCTTCCATCACTTGCATATTTAATTAACCACGCAGCAGTTTGATCTGCAAACCATTCTTCAAAACCGTTTCTTCCTTCGTAAGCAAGGTTATCATTTTTTACTTTTTCAAATTCTTTCTGTAATTTTTCTTTTATACCAGGTAAAAAATGGACATCATCTAAATAGTTAAGTTGGATTACGTGCCCTAATTCATGCGCTATAACTGTTAAAGCATCTGTAGTTTGACCAAGTGTTCTAGATGGTCTATTGTTTTTATTTCTAATTTTTACAAAATAATCAGTATCCAAAACAATAACGTATTCGTTGTTAGGACTAAAAGAACCATCTTTGTTTTTTCTACCTGGTAACCTTAAAGTTACACCACCTCTAAAGTCATCGTCAAGACCGTCCTGTAGATACAGCTCCTTTTTTCTGTAAGCTTGTTCTAAAAGCGCCTGCATGTCTCTGTTGTTATTTAACGTTGTTACATCAGCTGTTTTATATTTTAAATCATTAAAAGTAATGAAATGTATATTAGCGCTCATACCAAAAAATTTAAATTTTTTAAGAACTTCTAGTAAAGGTTTAGTTAAGGAATTGTAGTCTTTCCTAAAGTAGGAGCTCATCTCTACAATATTTTCGGCTTTTCTAACATTGCTAGAAGTATAGAAAGCAGGCTTAGTATCGTTCTGCTCACGGTTTTTAGCTCTGTATTTTTGTCCTTCTAAATCTTGAGCTCCTTCTCTACTAAGTAAAGTTCTTGTTGCACTAACCACATCAGGGTCTTGTTGATCCCGTTCATCTATAGCTGTGCCTTCAAAAACAAGTTGAAAAGGTAATAACTCAGCTCCTACTTCTCTGGCTTGTGTAACTAAACTATCAATAATTAAATCAAAAGAATCCATAACAGATGGGTCAAAAGGTAATTTTGCGTTCCATCTTTTTTCATTAGCTTTAACTTTAACGTTAGCATATTTTTTAGATAAAGGTTTTTTTCTTCGTTTAGTTAACTGGTCTACGGTAGGTTTTCTTAGCCTGCCTATTTTTTGTTCTTTTGTTCTCGTGTCTAGTTTTTCTGGTATTAGACTAGCTTCTGTAGAAAACTCAGTAGCTGGTATAAGTTGTAGTTGCCCGTTATTACGTCTAGATTTTACAGGAGACTCAGTTGTAAAAATTAAAAAATTATCGTCTTGTAGCTCAACATCTTGTCTAGTCTTTAAAGCTATTTCGGTTTCAATTTCTTTTCTAAGTTCATCTGACTCTATTTGACCTTCGCCTTTAAGTCTTGCTACAGCTTCTGCATCAACTATAGCGTTTATTAACATGCCAGTAGCTGCAGCGTAGTCATCAAAAGTTTTACCATTATTCCTAGCATGGCGACTTATAAATTCGCCTAGAGTCATAGTAAAAGTACCTTTTTTATAAAATTGTGCTGGTGAAGTTCTTATATCTTTTTGAGACATATCAGAAAAAGAGACTACCTCTATTTTGTTACCTCTTTTAACATTCGCAAAAAAGTCGTACTGTATTTCACTTCCAATACCTAAAACCATTTCAAAAGCTCTGAATGATTGTTTTTGGTCCCCTTCTACATATGCGCCTTCTGCAGTAACTATTTTTTTAGCGTCCCAGATTAAACCAACCATGTTTATAGGTTTAGGGGCATCATCTTTACCACGTCTTTGTACAAAAAAACCTTTTGACCTAAAATCTTGATCAGAAGCCATATTTTTTGCTACAGAATCAATAAGGAATTTTTTAGGTGTAACTAAATTTTCTTCTTGCCCTTCGGGAGCAGTATTTATAAGAACTTCTTCTAAGGGTCGTCTAGATTTAATTAAAAATTCAGTTCTTTCTAAACCTAAACCTATAGACTTTGCTATCTCATAGTTTTTTGAAAAGAAATCAAAAAGATCAAAAAAAGTATTCCCTACTCGCTCTTTATATTTTTTATTACTAACTTCTCTTCGAGTTCTAGTTACAATTTCGTATTCAGCAGATGGATTCTGTACCATTAACATTCTTAGAGTATTTAAAAAAGATGCTGGAAAACCAAGACCCACTTCGGATAACCCAAAACTTTTTCTAGAAAATTCTACTCTACCTTCAATATCGCCGCTTAAATCATATTGTTCTAAGAGTTGTCTTTCGGCTTCAGCAATCTCAGCAATTTTTTCTGGTGTAGAGAATTCAGTTTTTGCATCGTAAACAAGCCATCCTACAGCGTTTTGATTTCTAGTATTCCGTTGCCCAAATACTATTTCTCTATTTTGTTCTTGTACAGTTATAGCTTCAGATTGAGCCGTAGCTTCTGCAACTTCGTCTTCTGTTAAATCTGTTTGAGTATCTTGTAAGTTTGTATTTGTTTCTTCTTGTGTTCTTAGCTCTTCTCTTCCTGGTCGTGTATCTGCTTGGTTTTGTAAATTTTCTGTTGTTTCACCTGCAAACCTAGATTGCGTTTTTCCTGTTTCTTCTCTTGTTGCTTCGTTACTTTCTCTAATAGCTTTTACAATTTTTTTAATTGGGATTTCGCTTTTAGGTGTCCCTAATTTATTAGATAGCTCATCATAATAAGCATTAAGAATAGTTTTTATTCTTTTATCTATTTCTTCTCTAAAAGCCCCTTCTGGAGTTAAACCTCTTAACTGTACAAGCACATCATAGTTATCAGAATGTCTTTCTAAAATTTTAGCTGCGTCTTCGGGCGAAGATTCACCAAAAGCTTCTATTGTTTGTGCTACTTGTAGATCGTATTCATCAATAACTCTTTCTTTTCTGTCTTCTGTTACTTCTTCTAAAGATAGAGGGCCTTGTACTTGTAAGCCAGGTTCGTTTTTAAAAGCTTGTTGTAATTTTTCTTTTACAGCTGGAGCATTAAACTCAGTAGTAGTTTCAGAATGAATTTCTCTACCTTCAGCTGTTTCTACTAAAATAACTCTGTCATGTGTAGCATTTTGTGGTTCCGAATAGCCTAGAGCAGCTGCTTTAGATTCTAAACTAGCTTTATCTTCGACAACTTCGTTAACTGTGGCTTGATCTAAAGCTACAATAGTTCCTTCATTTTCTACTGTACCAACGAAAAAATCTAATTGTTCCCCTAGAGCACTAGAGATTTGTGATTTAGTAAGAGTAGGACTATTCTTGTTTAACCATACAGCTTTTTTAGGATTTTTCCCACTCGCCATAGTTTTTAATTGCGCTATTAAATCTCCACTAGACTCTGGAACTTGTTCAGTTATTTTAGTACTATTAATACCATCTTTCCCTCTAGGGGCGTTCTCCAATTCTGGGAAACCAAAATCTGCAGGAGTTCTAGTATCTAATTCAGTAGCAGGAATTTTAGTACCTTTCTGCTTCTGCATGAATTTTTCAACTTTATTAAAATCTCTTTGGTCTGATGTAGTAGTAGGTTCATCTTGTTCTGTTGTTGATTCTCCAATTGCATCTAATACTAAACTTTTAGTTTTTTCCATTGTTGAGTTTGTAGCATCGATTGCGCTTGCTACGGCTTGTGTAGTTCCTCTACCTGCACCACCAATTACACCCCCACCAAAAAAACCTTTAAAGACAGATTCTAATGCTTCTAACTTTGCTTGTTCTGTTGTGTAATCTTCATCGATTGCAAACTTTTGGGCTATTGTCATAGATTGTTGTAAGCCTTCAGCTGTGCCTTCAGACACAGCACCGCCAGCAAACCCGACTGTTGCACCTTTACTAAAACCTGTCCCTAATTCTTTAGCTAAAGTAGCAAAACCTGAACCTTTAGGTGCAGTTTTAGCTTTTTTTGCTGCGATCTTTTGTAAACTTTTTAGAAAAGGGCTTACTACTAAACTTGTTCCAATTAACTCTGAACCAATGCCCACAGCTGCATAAGGACCAAAACCAACTGCAGCACTAATAGCTGCTTCCCTATCGTCTAGCATATCTTGACGAGCAAACTCTCCGTAAGTTGTACCGGTACCTTGAATACCTTCTTGTGAGTACGCGCCTGCCAAACCACCTACCCTAGTTGCACGACTTAACCCCGGAGCCCCTTTTAATGCTTGTAAAATAGTATAACCATCTGCAGTAAGATCATTCCAAGCATCTGTTTTTGTTTCTAATCTTTTAGCTCGTTTTTCAAAAGCTTCTCTTATTATTTTTTTAGCGCCTGTTTTAGCAGTGCTGGATAGAGCCATATTACCTACACCTGCTAAAGCACCATAACCTACCCCACCTGTAGCAGCTCCTAATAATGCCATCCCTACACTAGCAATTGCAGAAGGTAAAAACTCTCCTGTACTAAGTACTAATTGGTCTATAAAACCTTGAGCATCAGGTGCTTCTAAAAATTCTTCAAATTCAGGAAGTCCTGCAAGATATTCTGAAGCAACTCGTTCTCTTCTTTGAGCTTTATACAGAGCTTGATCTCTTTCGTAAGTATCACCCGTTAGTTGTTGAAAAGCAGCGTCAGCATAATTTATACCTGCATCAAGTCCTGCTGCACCTGATCTAACACCGGCTTCAAACATTTCACCACGTGTTGCTTTTTTCTTTTCAATAGGTGTATTGTAAGAACCTTCTAAAGACTCTAGAAGGGCATCGTAGTTGTCCCTATCTATAGCCATAGATTACTGCCCCCTTTCGTTGGCTATTTGTTGTAAACTTCTTTGTAACTTAGGGTCTGTAAGAATAGAATAAAAAACTTGAGAAGAACCATCCCCAATTAAATTTCTCATATTTAATTTAGTAAAATATTGTTCATTACCTAAATCAAGATCGCCATTATCTGCAACATCTTTTATCCTAAAAAAAGAACCTTGAGCTTCTAAATCGGACTCTCCCATTTCTGGTTCCCCAAAAAGAACTTCTGTAATCCCAGTCCAAAAACCTACGTCTCTACTTTTATAAGCTTGAACTTTTGCTAAGAAAACAACAGCATCTTTATAGGTATCTATTGCTTCGTAATCAGAAGGATCGGCTGTTCCTGCTCTAATATTTCTAGAAGCTCTCTTTGCATCTGCAGCAAGCTTTCCAATTTCTGATCTAATTTTAGCGTTATTGGGACCTTTTGTAGGACTATTAGGGGCACTTACACTGTTACCGTCATTATCTGTGAATAAATACTCTTTTATTTTTCCTATACTTGTTTGGTATTTTTCTGATCTATTTTCAATAGCCGTTTTAAAAGTGTTAGCAAATTTTTCCTCGTCTAACGTAATTTTTCTTAATTTTATGTCTAACTCTTCGATTTTTTCTGGCGTTAGCTCCATATCGCCTGTCATGATACCGCCCCAAATTTGGGAGTAAACAGTTGCTGCATTATCAGCAATTTTTGTTATATCAGTAGTGCCTAACCTTCGCCCTTCTGTTACAGCTACTTGTCTAGCAAGAGCTAAACCTACAACTCTCTGCTCGCTAGTTTTTATTTTATCGTTTACAGCAAGTTCAGCTAGGCTTGATATATTATATTTTTTAAGAATCTTATTTAACCTTTCTTGTTTTACAGTTTCTAACTGTTCGTCGGTTGCACCTTCTTCTAATTCTTTTAAGAACGCTTCTTTTAATTCTTTAGCATCTTGTAAAACTACTTCGGGTTCGGGTATAGTGCCTTTTTTATTTGCAGGGCCTAATTCAGAATCAACAGCTGATTCTTCAAGAATACGACCTTTAAAATTGTCTATTTGTTCTTTTAATTTAGGTATCGTGTTATTTTTTAATGCTTTATATGAATTGCTTTCGGGGCCAAATTTTTCTAAACGCGCTTCTGCTTGTTCTAATCTCTTTTGCGTACCCTCAATTTGTCGAGCTACTTTCCTATTAGAATAATTTTTAACTTGTTTTGTAAAGAACCCACCTTCTCCTTCAGGATAAGGTTCAGACCCCGTGCCAGTCCTCGAGGCTTTTCTTTTATCTGTAGTTGAAGGAGCTGGAGCAGCTTCTTCCGTAGTTTTAGACGCTAAAATTGCTGACTCTTCTTGTTTTGCTTCTTCATAATCAGAAAGCAGCATAGTCTTTTCTTCTCGGCTTAACTGAGGATTTCTTAGTTCAGCTAATATTGCATTGTCACGTTGTTTTTGCTGGCGTTCTGTGTTTTCTTGACCTGTTACATTTTGTGCTAGCTGAGACCTTGTTACAGAAGTAGGATCAAGATCGTTGTTTAAATCAAGCAACGCAAGACTAGACATACTTTTTGAAAAACCGGGTCTAACTATTACAACGGGGTCATCTGCATCAGAAGTACCTCGTAATGTTAACTCTTTGATACCATTTCCTGTATCTGTTGTTGGTACAGCAGTATTTTCATCTAGTTGTACTTCACCAGCATATCTACCTTGTTTATCACCATCGAATTTTAAAGTTTGTTCGAATGCTGGACTTAAATTAATAATCCTTTTTCTGTATTCATTTATTACAGGGCTGTCTTCATTAAATCTTGGTCCTTCTGAAAACAAACCAGTTTGTGGGTCTCTAATTAAATACCCTATCTCAGAGGTTGATGCAGCAGATAATTCAGCGCTTAAATCTATTAGCCTATTATTTTCTTTTTTAGCTGCCCTAGCGTCTCTGTTTTTTATTTGGGCCCCTATTAAACCAGCGCCTTGTCTTAAACCTATTTCAAATGGATTTGATGACATTATAATGCCTCGTAGTTAACCATGTAATAGCCACTTTGGTCTAATGAAACGGCTTCTGGTTTTATTAATAAAATTTCTTGGGCAAGTACACCAAACGGTTCGGACATAATACCTAACGTTGTAGCTATGTTATTCCATTCCCATTTATAGATGTTATACACGCCTTCTTTTTCTACAAGTTGTATGTTCTCTTTTAATCTTTCATCAGAGAAAATAGCTAAAGTAGCAAGTGTGCCAATAGCCCCAATATTAGTAGCTCGAGCTTGTGCTTTACTTTGATTGTATCCAGCTTCTCTATTACCTTCCGCACTAGCACTACTTCCTAACAAACTCATACCAGTATTCTTTCTAGCTACACCTGAATTAAGAACTAAACCAAGATTGTTTAAATTTTTCTGCATTTGATCTCTACGTGCAAAATTTAAAGCACTTGTAGTTGTAAGCTGCCCTGTTCTTTGTTGTTCTCTTCCAAGTTCTTGTCTTTGTGCAGGTGTTAGATCAGCACCGTAACGTTCTATATTTCTTTGTGTAATACCTTCAGCTACTTCTGTAGCTCTTCTAGCGTCTTCAGGGGCTGCATCAATTAAAGACGTATCACTTGTAGCTAACTTCAAAGCTTCATCTTCTACAGGAGCGTATGTGTCTAAATATTTTTGATAATCATCCCTAGTTATAGTAGCTAAACTAGACCTAGCATTGCCAAAAGTATTATTACCCTGATAAGGTGTGCCAGGATTAGCACTCATTTTCATTTCAACCATTTGGTTTTTCATATTACTTAACACACTCATTAGTCTTTAGTGAATATTGATTCGCCATCAGCTGCAATATACCCACCTGTTAATGTACCTAGAGCCCCTCCGACCGCACTATATTGGGTTTGTTTATTACGCATATTAGACATAGTATTACCAGCAGCTAATTTACTAAGGGTAGATAAACCTTTTAAAGAATTAGTGTTTTTGCCACCAGTATCTACAATTGCTTTTCTGTATTTAAATTGTTCATCTAATGCAGCTCCTCTAGCCCTTCTTTTAGAGTCAAACATATTCCTAACATTATTACTAAACTGAGTAAAATCCCCATCTAGTGACCCTATATTTGGTGTAGTATCTCTAGCTTGTGCATTATCTGCAGCTGAAATATCTGAATAATATTGAGTTTGATCTGTACCCAATTTCTTTTTTAACTCTGCAACACCAGCATCCATTAATTTGTCCCCACGCGCGGACATAGACTGTCCAATACGTTGTTCCATTAATTCTTCTGGAGAAGCTTGTGCTTTACTTTTTTTAGGTTTTTTTGCCATTACATATCCTTTCTATAAACATAACTAACTAACTTGTAACCATACTCTGGAGCAACTTTACTCCAACCTTTTCTACTTGTTTGAAACTCAATATTATCTGCTTGTAATTGTTCTGCAAGCTTTTCCAATAAATCAAACCCATTTTTTGTATATTCATATTTTGGGTTTTGGTAAGCTGCCCAAACATATAAAGTAGGTCCACTACCATAATTTTCTTGTGTGGTAACAACCACAAACCCAAATTTCTCATTTCCTTCATATCCAATATACAAATCTGCATCTTTGTTTTTTAAAGCTTCATATACATCCGATGGTGTCCAATCGGAATAGCTTTTTTCAATTATGTATTCTAATTTTTCCTCAATATATTCATAAACAAATTGTAAGTCATCTACATGTATCTTACTAAAATCTCCTTGCATCTATCCTTTCTCCGAGCCATACCTCCGATACCTTCTTGAAGCTGATCCCCCTACTCCAGAATATCTAACGGTTCTGCCAATTCCTATATCAGCTCTTCTAGCTTTTATTTCAGCTTCTTGAACTGTATTAGCAAATAACCCTGCATAATCTCTAGCTGCATTTGGGTCGGTCCAATCTCTAGCAGGCATTCTTAATAATCTATACAAGGCCCCAAAAATAATACCATCTCTGTAGTCATCTGCAATTTCTGTAGCAATATTATTAGATGACCTAGAAGGTTTTAAAGATACATTTAAAATAACTCCATTAGTTAAATTTGTATCAGGTATAGGTACTACCCAAAATAAATCGGGTGACTGTTGCATAAAGAATTCAGGCGTTGCTAAATTACTAGCTTCTCTCCATTTAGGTTTTCTATTTTCTAAACCTCTAGGAGTTATGGCTTCTAAATCTTTTCCGTTGTATATAGCCCAAATAATTTTGTCTACTTTAGTACCAGCAGGTTGCCCAAATTCGTACTCAAATATACCTGCTACTGTGCTTATAGGGTCTAACTCTTTAGTGAATACCGCAGCTTTTTCACAAAGTTCAATTGATGAAGATCGTAATGCATTCTCTACAACCGTGTCTGGGCACCCAGGCACGTAAGGTAATACATCTTTCATAAAGGATTCAAAACTAGCCATTACTCATTATTTGTATATTGGGTTTAATTAAAGCATCAATTTGCGCTTTGCCAGTTACACTGACAGTAAACAATTGATAGTGTGTTCCAGCTCTTTGTGCATTTCCTGCATGTTCAGAGTCTTTTAAAAAAGCTCTAAATAAAGTGTAGTCTATAAGAGCATTAGAATAATTATCTGGTACTGCTATTGTTGCAGAAGTATTGGCTAAATCTGTTGGTCTTTTAGAATAAATAATTTCAACAAATGTACTTGTAGAAGAAGCACCTGGATAAACATAATAGTTTAAAGGGCTGTCTTCATTAAACATAAAATGTTTAACTGTTGTACTATGAGTAGCATCTCCTGTAACTGTAGGGTTATGCCAATCAGGATTTTGTGTATCTATAATATCTTTAGACACTAACCTAATAGTTCTTTTACCTGTAGCACTGCTACCAGCTGCTGACATATTACGCACTACATCAATTAATTTTAATCCATCATCAGGTAGTGTTTGTTTTGTACCCACTACCAATGCAAGATTAGTATGTGTAGCAGTGGCGGAAGGAGCAAGATTAGCAATCTCCCTCTGCCCATCATTAATGTAGCTTAACAACTCGGCTTCAGTCCATCTTACATTTGAAGTGTCCTGTAATATACTTTCTACTCTAGCTAGTATGTTTGCGCCGGTTGTTACTGATGCCATTAATCTTCTTCTCTATCTACTATCATCTCTGCCCAAACTTCATCCCTTTCGTCTGCGCTAATTTGTTCCCCAAACACTGTTTTAATTACAGACTGTTTAGGTAACCCTTCAGAAGTAAAACTTTTAGGTGACCCTTCATCTAAAATCTGCTCCATTGCAGCTCTTAATTTTTCTTCTCTATCTGTTTCTTGCGTTTCAAGCTCTCCTGGTATTTCAACCTCTGCTTGATCCTCACCGTTTTCGGTATCATGTTCATTACTCATCTCCACTACTACTGCGTCTTCAACAATTTCTTCTTCTCTAGCTAGTAAAGAAGGATTCCTAAGAGGTGAATCTTCAAGTCTTCTAGCGCCTTCTGTTAATGCTAATAAACCTAAATCATCCCCAACTTCTTTTACTTGACCAGCATATAATCTAATAGATGCCCCCCAAGTTGATGATATATACATATCTTCGTCTGCTATTATTTTCATAATTACTCCTAAATTAAAAAATAAAGGAGAGCCACCCAAAGATGGCTCCCACTTTAATTAAGACTCGATTATGCGTAAGCAACATCTAATCTAATTACACCAAAGTCTTCAACAGAACCGTTGATGTCACTTTGATATTTTGGTTTTCTAAGGCCAAAAATCTTGCCAATAGAGATACCATTTTGGTTACCATAGTCGAAGTTGTCTTCAACCATTTCTGGTAAACCAATATCAGCCATAGCAAGAGCTTGAGCACCTGCAAAGATACAAGCTGAACCATTAATGTTGGCGTCAGCGCCCCATTTATAGCCCGCAGAACCAGCATTACTTGATGCACCAGAAGTAGCTCCTGAAGTATCAAATACATGTCTGAATTCATGTACCATTACACCGTCAACCATTAAACTAGAAGAACCAGCAAACAAGCTTGATTGTGGTCCTCTTATTCCAGCATTTCTAACGTTAGCTAAAAAGTCTGAATCAAGTTTAAGGTCAGCCATTACTTGTGGAGTTACGAAAAGATGGAATATCTCGTCGTTGCCTGAACCTCTGACACCACGGATGTAGTTATCTTTAGCGTAAGCTTTTAAATCCACAATAGCAGCATAAGTTAGTTTATCAGCTGCAGCAGTTGCAGTAATATCACCAGCTACGATACCGCTAGTCGCATCAAATCTTCTATGTCTATTAGACGTAGGCGCTGAAACATCGCTAGCAAAAGCGAGATCACCTAGATTTTGACCTGAAGTGTAAACAGGTCTTAATGCACCATTGTTTTTATTCGTGAACGCAATCCCAGAAAGCGTTAAAAACGCTAATTGGTCTATTCTATCAGCTATTGCGTAAGCAAGAGCATCTCTAGAATGTTCACGGAAATTAACAACAGATTTTTGATCAGCTAGTCTTCCTGCAAGTCTGTTAGCAAACCTGAGTTGATCTAGTTGAACAGTTATGTCGAATGCACGCAATGACTCTTCATTACCTTCTAGAGTATTATCTCCAGTAATACCATCACCTGTCATATCGGCTAGAAGTGTTAACACAGCTCTAGCTCCTTTTTCAGATTTAGTAAGTTCGCTTATTCTTTGGACCATAGCATTGGACCCAGAACCAGCAAATTGGTTGATGAAAGACATATTACGAGCAACGCGCCAGAAATCACGTGACCAAGCCGTTAGTTGTTCGGAGGTCAGTGACGCAAAATTAGTATTAGCCATTATAGCTTCTCCTATATTAAGTTATTTAAACGTTACTATTACCTGCCAACTTATTGGGGTGACAAAATTAACCCGTATACCTCGTGTCGTGAGGGGACGACTTCGCCACTTTTACGAGAGCGACCTCGAACCGTTTTACGTCTTGATAGACGAAATACGTTGTTTAACCTGTAACGATCAGGGCCAGATGTCGTTCTGACTTAACGAATTCTTATATACTATATCAGTGTTTATCCAAAGTCACCACGTAATCTACGTAAAGTTTCTACAGGTAACGCATTGAACTCATCTTCTGATAAAGCATCTACATCTAATGTTCCTTCTCCTCTTTCAGCATTGCCTTGTCCTTTTAACTCAGGTGGCTGTGCTTGAGA
>Ga0209337_1001969_pt1 | contig 15167 bp, 6 predicted proteins | sample LinPmetageLP53_FD_184044 | JGI IMG/M metagenome (GOLD analysis project Ga0209337, IMG submission 184044) | Marine viral communities from the Pacific Ocean - LP-53 (SPAdes) (version 2) | ecosystem: Environmental > Aquatic > Marine > Oceanic | place: Pacific Ocean | collected 2010-02-08
TAATATCTTCTATTCCCTCATCCTCTTTAGGAAGTTGATTCGCTGAATCACCCGATGGGGTCTGTTCAGTTACCATCTCTTATTTCCTTTTTCTAGTTATACGCAATATTTTGCGCTATGTTTATTATTTAGTCAAATATCTATCTTCAGGAATAGCGTCTCTTTGTTCTTTTATGTCGCTAAGCCTTTCTGCCCACCAATCTCTGTACTCAGAGTAGTTATACATGTAGTTGTTTTCAAAAGCTTCATTTTCCCAATCTTTAAAATCTTTTAAATGTAGTACGTCTTGTCGCCCTATGTTTACTTCAACCCAATTCCTTTGTCCTTCGTTATAGCTTGGCATTAACGTATTATCTCTATAATTTATCCAATCTTCTACTAAAAACACACCTGCACTATCATAATATTTTTCCATTTCGTTATAATATTGCGTTAAAGCTTCTGTATTTTCATTTGTTTCAGGCGGAACATAATCTTTCATAGCTAAAACTTGTTCTAGAAAATCTTTACCTGCATAGTGATCTTGTTTTATATTTTTTAATTCGTCTCTAAATTTTTCTAATTTTTTATATTCAGGATTTTGACCTCTATCTTGTATAGATTCTAAATATAATTCAGAACCAAATATTCCTCGATTCTCAACAAAGTTTTCAATAAGATTTATTTGTTTACGTATTGTGTCATTAGCAAGTCTAGCTGTTGATTCACTATATATTGATCCTTTTTTAAGTTCTGATTCAGCTTGTAATTGCTCAAGAGCATAACTTTCCATTTTTCTTTCGTCAAATTCATCTTTTATATTTGGAAAAGTATTAAATATTTGATCTTTTTGTTCTGGAGTTAAATTCATCCATTTATTAGGAAAGCCAGAAATTTGTTCTGGATCAGTTAATTGCCTTTTGTATTGATCAATTGAATATTGCCTTAATCCTTCGTTATTAATAGAACGTAAATTTACAAATACTTGACCAGCTTGACCTGCAACTCCTAATCTTTTTTCAGAAGTAGGTAGATATTTTTGTGTTTTAGGATATTTACTTCCTACTACATTTAATAAACTATTAGCCATCCAAGGCGCACTTAAATCCATAGCTGCTTGAATAGCTTTCATTTCGGGAGTTTCAAATGGTTGCCCAAAAAAAGTTCTTTCTGTTGCTTGCCTAACTGCTGCTGCGGGTCCAACACCTAATCTACTTTGTATTGCTTGATCTGGTTGAAACCATCTAAAAAATGTATCCATTTGACCAACTTGATCCATGTATACTGGTGTGCCATTTCTTCCAAAATCACCAATTATAGGAGACATAAATTTAGAATTATATTGTGGCATAAATCCAAATGTTGCGTCTTCGTCAATGTTTTTTTGTAAAGGATTCATTTGCTCATCTTTCATTATGTAATTTTCTTCAAAATCTTTTAAATCCTTAGGTGCGCCATATTTTGATACCGCCCATCCTGCGTTAATTAAGTTACCCATTATCCAAAATGTAGCAAACCATGAAACATTATATTGACTCCAAAATTGCGCTCTTTTTCTGTTAAAACCTTTTCTTTTTCCTGTTGTTACTTCTAAATTTCTTGCGCCTAATTTAAAAGGTAAAGGCAAATCTTCCATTTGTTTACCTGTCATTTCTGCCCATTGTTCTGGCAATGCTTGACCCTCAATTCTAGAAAATATTAAAGTATTAAAAAATTTCTGTTGTGTTTCACCTTTTATCCATTCTTGAAATAAACCTAAAGTAGAAAACATTCTGTTAGAATATGTTGCTGCCCACGCCGCATGTTGCTCAGGTGTAAAATCAGTATTAACTCTTGATGAGTACGGCAATATATAATATTTTAAACCATATGCTTGTGCATACCTATATGTTCCTTCAAATAAACCATCTTGAAAAAATTGATTTATTTTGCCAAGTTCTTTTAATGCTTTTTTAGGTAAATTAGGATTATTTTTCTTATAAAGAGATAACGATTCTCTTACTGCATTTGTAATTCCTCTATCCCCTGTAAAACCTGAACCTTGTTGCACCAACATTTTAAATGTTACTTTTCCTGCATTTCCTTTAAGTAATGCATTAACTGATTTATCTGAACTTAATTGTTCACTTAATTTTTTTCTCCAAACATCACCTACTACAGGAATATTTGAAAATAAAATATCTGTTGTTAAAGATATTGGCGCTCCTGTAATTCCCCAAATACCTTGTGCTAATCTTTTAGGGTTTTTTAAATTTACAAAATTTGGTATAGGCATACCTTTACTAGACACAGATACAAATGTTTCAAAAACTGATCCTGTAAATCCTGCATTAATAGCTCTATACCACATATCTGTATGTTGATAAGGAGCAAATGCAACTTTTATTTGTTTAGACAACATGTTAATTTGATCTACTTTTTCAATAAAGCCTTCATCACTCCTATTGTATATATTTTCTAAAAATGTTTTTATTTCTTTTGGAACTAAATATTTTCTAGTAAAAGCTACATCTCCTTCTCCTTTTGGAACTACCATACCTTCAAACGCAGGTCCAATTTCAGGAGTACCCCATGACGCCTTTATTTCTTTTTCATTTCCTATTCCATAAAGTTCAACAAGTTCATCAAAAGTTTTTAATAAATTATTTCTATTTAATGTATTCATCATTACTGACACTTCACGATAATTAAGACCGCCTATTCTTCTTTGCGCCATCATTAATGCTGGGTCTGGTGTGCTTGGCAAAAGTCCTTCAAAATTTTTATCAGGATTACCTATTAACATTTCTATAAATGTTTTATTGACTCTGCCCTTTGCAAAGCCAGGTTTTAATCCAAAATTTGTGCTACCTAGACTTTGATTTGGTTTTATAGGGTCTCCAGATTTAGTTTGCCATAATCTTGGAAAATATTCTGGTATACCCATCATTTTTTCTAAAAATATTTCTGCATTAAAAGATAATCTAGTTTTATCTAAATCACCAACATCTATAGCTCTAAAAGTGTCTCCTAAAAAAGTTAAAGTTTCATATTCTTCATCTAATCTAAGCATTAACACTTGATCGTACATTTCTTTTTTCCAGTTATCAGTTAAAGACGCTCTAGCTTCTTTTCTGCTTACAGGAGTTTTAATACCATATGTTTTTCCTGATTCTTGAAAAATAACCATATCTTTAGTTATAAATTTTGGATTAGTTATTAATATTTCTCCATGTAAAGCAGCAAATAAATCTAAAGTATCATTTGTAGTTCCCCATTCGCTAAAATTATTTGTTAAATTTTCAATTTTAATTTTATATTTATCATATATTTCTTTGTGAGTTTCTTTTGTCCATTTTTCTACAATATTTTTATTATATTGCCTAGCACCTTCTACCTGTCGTAACAAAGCTCTTTGTGTAGTTTCTTCATCCATAGGCAATTCGTGGTCATACCATACGCTGTATGGCTCATCACCTTTTTTATGACCTAATAGGTATGGTTCTCCAGGTTTTCTAGGAGATTTACCACTAGGATCTGACATAACTTCTTTTACGTGTTCTGACACTTCTTCTAGTTTTTGTATTTTTCTAACATGTTTTGCGTCTATTTCGTTTGCTATCAATTTTGAACCATTGTTTAAATTAGGTATAAGTTCTTTTTCTATTTTACTAAAACCTTCTTTTGGCATGTGTTTATTAATTTTATATATAAATTTTTTAACTTCAGGCGACAACCCTGTGTTTTCAGTAACAAACACTCCAAACAATTTTTTAAACACAATAATAAGTTGTTCAAACATTCTTACAATTGCATTTTTATTAACATCTTTCCAGAATCCTTTATTTGGGTTACCCATATAGTCTGCAAAATCATCAGCAAGTTTTTCATGACTATCTCTAGTCCATTTTCTGTTTTTTACTGAATAAAAATCTAACACTTTATTATATTCATTAGTATCTAAAAATTCTTCTAAAGTAGGTATTATTACATGACCAATTTCGTGAAACATATCTGATGGAGTTGTATATTTCATTGCAGATATAATTATTTGTGAATCTCTTATTAATTTAGTGCTAGCTTTTTGTTGACCTTTTACTTTTCTATATAATTCAAAGTCTGTTATTTCTTCCCAGTCAGTTATAGCTAAAGGTTTACCATTTTTTAAAAAAGTAATTCCGTCTACAAGTTTTTGAGAAGCAGGATCTACTGAAGCTCCTGTTGGTGCAAATGCGTCTTCTATAAGTTGTAATATGTTATCCTCGTTTAAATCATATTTCTTTTTTATAAGATTAATTCCTTCGGCATATATGGCTTGAGTAGGCATAGTATTTGCAACCTTGCCATTATAGGGAGTAAGAGAAAATAAAACATCAATATTTTTTTGAATATGTGAAATTAGATCATCTATTTCATCTCCTTGTCCATAAACAGATTGTTGTCTATATTCTTTTAAAACATCTAAAATTTCTTGATCATCAAGCAATCTTTGTTTTATTTTACCTCTTTGAAATTCTTGTGATTGCATTAATGGAACTTCTGTTAAATCTTCATCAGGATCAACAAAATCATCAGCCTTATTAATAAATGTTATTTGTGGAGCAGAAGGTCCTTTATTATATTTTGTGGTAATAAGATCTATTTTTGCATTTGGATCTACTTTTTCTAACAACTGTTTAATTAGACTTGGTATTGAATTTTTTACTTCAATAACTTCTGAGTCTGCATTTATTTTTTCTGTATCAGCGTTACCCTTTTTTAATATTCTTGAATAATTGTTTTTGTTGTTTTTCCAGTTTGCGCCTTGATTAATGCCTAATAAATATGTTCTAAAATCGTTTGTTACTTTTGTATTAGGTTTTATATTACTAAAAGAAAATGCACCAAAAGTAATACCTTTTTCTCCTTGCTGGCTATTCATTTTCATTTCATTTCTTTTAATAAAATCAGAAACAGTTTTTCCATATGTTTTATTAATTTCATCAAGTGATGCATAAGTATTAAATTTATCTGAAAATTCTTTAAATAAATTTTGATTGCTCAAACCAATATATTCTTTAACTTGTTGTTCAACAAATTCAAAATCTCCACCAAAAACACCATCTTCATCTATATTCATTCCTATTCTTTTTTTAAGTCGCATAAATTTTTGAAATTGCATAAATAAAGCTTCGTTAAATTGCGGATCTCTATGTCTTTCTAATAGTTCAAAATTATCTAAATTACCATGAACTTTTAGGAAATCTTCTATTTCAAATTGATTTTTAGTCATATTATTAGTCCACCATTTCTGAGGACTTTCACCAATGTCAGCAACAGCTTTAAATATATCAAAATTAGGGTTATTCATTTGTTTCCAATAAGTAGATATTTGTGTCCATGTTTCTTTGCTCATTGATGTAGAATTGCTAGCACTATTTATTCCCATTGGAAATACTAAAAATTTATCAACGCCAGTTTTTGCATACATAATTGAAGTAATATCAACTCCATGTAATATATTAGGATCAATAGATTTTAAACTACCATTAAAATCACTACCGCTCATTGTTGAAGTAATAAGATCATCTATAACTAAAGTTTTAGCACTACTATTACCAACAAACTCTTGAACTACCAATTGAGCAACCATTTTATTAATTTGTTCAGGTTCAAACTTTGGAGTTCCTGGAGATAACTTTAATCTATAGTTATTCCACCTTTCGTCTAATAAGAATCCTTGTACATCAAATTTATTTTCATCTGTAAATCCGCCTCTGTTTTCAATCTGAATTAGAAAATCATTCTTTTTTGCAAAATCAAATAAGTCTGTATCAATATATTTTGATGTGTTTTCTTGATTTTGTAGATATCTTAACAAAGCTTCTTTTTGTTCTTGGTTAATTTGACCTATAGGGTCATCAGAAATTTCAATTGGGCGACCTCCTTGACCAGTAACAGGATCTCCACCTATCCAATCATCTTTTGGTCGTAAATATTTATCAATATCGTCAATAGTTTTAAATTTAACATTTGAAGGTTTATAATTTTCTAAAACAAAAGACAAATCCTCTTTCCAAATTCCAATTTGTTCTCTATCAAACAATTTACCTTGTTTGTTAAAATTATTAACATTATCAACCATAGTTAAGAATTCTTTCCATTCTTTTGTCTTACTAAGAGGTATAACGTCTTTATTTCTTGTTAAATAATCATCATGAATTTTTATTTCGCTTACACTAAATACATCGCTTCCATCTGGACTTTTAGCAGTTTTAAATTTTACAGATGCAATACCTGTAGCATCATAACCATTAAATTGATTTGCATACGCAGCATCCCAATTGAATTCACTTCGTAAAAACTTTTGTTTTTGTATTTCTACAAATAAATCTTTTTGATCTAATTCGCTCATAAGACCTTTTTTTGTCAAATCAGTAATACTCAAATTAGGATATTTACTTAACTTATTAATTATATTTTGTTTTAAACCAGAATCTAAAAATTTAAAATCAAGATTTAATGTTTTTTCATCATTTATGTATCCAGCTCTTCCTATTACATTGTATCCAGATTTATTTAATGCTCTTTGTATTTCTAATGAATTTAATGAATCAACATTTGCAGAACTACCATTATCAAGTTTGTTTACAAAAAAATCACCTGCTAAAGCATTTGGTATTAATTTGTGATCTACTTGATTTGCATAAGCTTGAGCATCTTGTGCATTATCAAAGACTCCAACTATTTCTGTTTTCTCTATATTTGTAAGATCAATTAATCTATATTTTTCTTGTCCTGGAACCTGTTCAATTACATACTTTTCTGAAAAATAAAATTTTCTATTTCCAATTACATTCGGTTTAGTAAAGTTATGCAAAACTGAAGTGTTGCCCATATCATCAAGAGCCATTACGTCATTTACACTAATTGTGTAACCCATGTATGAAGTACGCATACTTGCATATATTGTTTCAAATGGAACAGTTTTGTTTTTTGCAATACCTATATATTCATCAAGACCATAAGTTGATAATGCTAATTTGAAAGCATCTTCTGAATTATTTTTATTAAGTTTAAGGTAATTTTTTAATAGACTTTTATATAAAAATTGCCCAGTATAGCTTTTTGGAGTTTTTATCATGTTAGTTAAAAAATCTTCTCCAAAATTATCTGTTCCAAAATTGATGATGGAGTTAAATATTTGCGATCTTTTTGCTGGAGGAACTAATGCATAATTTTCTATAGGAATTTGTTCTGATTTAAATCTATCTTGTAGAGTAAGGTCATCAGGATTTTGATTATAATCATAACCATTTTGTTTTATAACTTTAATGTTTTCTTTTATAGCCTCATTTAAAGTAATATTCTTTTTTTGTGTTATTGAAGTAAAATGCAATAGTTTAGCTGCTGCATCATATTGTTGTTTTGTTCCACCTCTAAATGTTGACGTTATATCTTTAAATAATTTACTAATACTATCATTACCTGTAGCTAAATCTTGACTTGCTTTAGGTAATTGCAATTGTATTGGTTTTATATACAATTTACTTAAATCTATATTCTGCCATCTTGCTCCTGGATGTGTGTTCCAATGTATAATATTTTGAAAGTTTCGTGTTACTGTTCTGTATGGATTAGAAAGCCAATTTAACATGTTATTACCTTTTAAATTTGGCAGTCCTTCCCAAAAACCTAATACTGCATCAACCATTTTTTTGTTTATAGGCATCCTTTCATCAATAGTATAAACATATGCAGTATCAACATCTAAATTAGATTCAATACCAAATTTTTTATAATCTATTTTGTCTGGATATACATCCTCAGGAGTAATTTTATATTTTTGTAAATTATATTGAAAATCTTGCACTTGCCCTGATCTTGATCCAAATACAGTTGTAAGATCTTTTAAATGTTTGTTTGTGTATTTTTCTAATAATATTCTATTTAAATTTGTGCTATATTTTGAGTGAATTCCTTGCCCAGTTGCTAACTGGTAAAAAGCTTTTTCATTAAATTTTCTACCTAATTTTGAAAATAACCTACCACCAGCATTGTATAATGCTCCCATTATTCCAGCAGTTAATATACCTTGCCATTCTCCAGGTTCAATATCCATTCCCATAAAATCCCAACCATCAACTGCTGCGGCTAATTTTTGACCTTCTGTAGAATGATGATTTGCTGTACTTAATCTCCACCATTGAAATATTTTTGACATAAAACCATCACCATACATAGCTTTATGAGCGATTAATGCTCTTTCGTATGCTGGATGATCTTTTAATAATTCTGATTGCCAGATACCTGTTGTAAACGGATCTACCCATATATCGTATGTGCCTAAAATTTGCAAAAATCTAACAGAACCTGGTAAGTTTCTAAGTTTTGTTAAAGGTATCTTTTTTGGAAAAAAAGGATTAGCAGGTACAGTTATTTTGCTTGCTTTACGCCCTAGTCCAAACATAAACTTACCTTGATACGTAATTTTTCCTGTAGTTGTATCAACTATCTGTTTTAAACCAACTTTTTTACCAGCTAATCTAGCTATTCCTAAACCACCTGCAATTGAAAAAGGTCCATCTAATATAAAATCTTTTACATCTAATGCTATTTCTGATGGTCGGCGATGACCTTCAATTAGCATTTCTTTTCCTAAACTTTCGCCAGCTAAACTTCCATATTTATTTAAAAAATTACCATGTTTTATTAGACTTTCCTCTAAAGTTTTTTTCCAATCTACTTCTACTTTTCCTTCTACATACCTTCTTTGACTTCTTGATCTGTCTCCTGCAATTTTACTGCCCTCATCAAAATATCTTATTGCAGCTTCATCTGGACTCATACCAATTGTATTTTGTGGTGTTAAAAAAAAATCTTTTAATTTTGTCATTTCCTTTTGTCTATTCTCTGGCAATGCAGAAATTTCATAATCAAATATATCTGCAATATGTCGTGTTGCTTCTAAAGTTGTTTTGTATTCTCTTGGAGTTGCTATTGCTCTTTTTTCTTCAAATTGAGGATCTACGTTCATCCATGCGTTATCTTCCATGGTTGTTTCTGCGGGAGGAATTTGTTGTTCTATTTTGGTAATTCTTTTATTTATATCTTTTGTATCTTGAAGAAAAGGATCTTTGTAATCGCTTTCGCCTATAACTGGTGGTCCACCTTGTCGTTTTGCATAGTTAAGAAACGACTTATCCTCTGGATCTATATCACCTGGATCTGACGGTGGAGTATTATCTTGAAAAAATCTTTTGTTGTTGTTTACCATTATCCATAAAACAATCTTCTAGTTCTAGGTGAAACTCTTTGTCTTCCCATATCTCTAGATCTTTGGGTTGCTTGAGCAAATCTTTGCGTATATGGGAAGTCTTTCAAATATTCTTGAAACTGTAAAGTAGGTTGTTGACCTTGACGTATTCTGCTACCAAGCTCACCATAATAATCCTGTATAGCTTGATTATAAACATCACCAGACGCTTGTCTTTGTACTTGGTTCATGTTTCCTTGCGGTAGGCTACTATAAAATGTTGCTTGTGGATTATTTTCTAAAAATCTATTAAACACACTTCCTGGATCAGTTTCATTCATTGTGTTAAATTGACTTGTAAATTCTTCAAATGTTGCCATTTATTGCCCTCCTGATCCTGCTAAACTCGAACTACGTGCTGTTCCTAGTGGTGGGTTTGTGGTTGTTTTTACGCCAAATGCATTAGCTGTATATTCTAAAAAGGATACTCTGTTTTTATCTGCTTCGGCGCTTGCTCCAGTAACTAACTCTTGATCTGACTTTACAAGATTTGGATTTTCAGCTCTTAATTTATTGGCTGAATCTCTCATCCATGCATCATATAATGAATTTGTGTCTACATTTACAAATTTAGTATAGTTTCCTCCATATTCTTGTGTTGCCATACCTCTAATTAAATTAACTATTTTATTTGCGTTTTCACTTCTGTCGGTAAATGAAGTTGCTATACCTTTTCCGCTTACATTTATTCCATCCTCTCTTTCTTTTTGATAACCTCTTAACAATGAATTTACTGCATTTTTTTGTTTAACATACATAGATTGTGAAGGATCGTTGCTTAATATTTCAGTTGAAAACTGATCAAATGTTTTGTTTGCTTTAAAATCTTCACCAGTATTTTTTGTGTTAAATCCTTTATCTTTAGATCCTACATGAAAAGCTATATCTTCTGCCATATAAGTTGCTTCTGCTTCATCTTTTAATCCTGCAAAAAATTGACCTATTGGTCCGCTTTGATAAAGAACACTTCTTCCTAACCCTTGATTAGGAGCTAATCTATCAACAGCTTGTGCAAAACCAGATGTTCTTGCATTTTCTGATAAAAATCTATCTAAATAATTATCAAACCCGCTAATTGTTGTTGATTCTCCTGAGTCTAATATTTCATTATTATTACCAAACATATAGGACATATCTTGACCTGGTCCCCCTATTCCACTTCCTCCACCATCTCCACTTCCTCCACCATCTCCACCATCTCCACCATCTCCTCCAGACCCAAGCGGAATATTTGGTTTAACGTCACTTACATCTCTAGTTTGATTTGGCACAGATCTCATTTCTGTTTCTGCGCCTGGTTGAAATCCAGCACCTGTTGCTTCTAACCCTGTTGTCCTAATTGGATTAGTAAAACTTTCTGTTTCTCCTACTACACCACTTGTAGCAGGATTAATACCTGCCTGAGGCATTGCACGCTGTCTTTCAAACTCTTTATATAAATCATCTAATGACGTTGCACCAGAAGCAAAAGCTTGATTCATTGTTGTTGTTGATGGAGTGCCTGTACCTATTTGCGATGTGTTTTGTGTTACATCTTCTACAGTTTCTCCACTTTCTGTATAAGTTTGTGCTTTTCTTCTAGCCTCCGCTAAACTTTCTGCTTCTACAGTTGTAGGGTATGTACTTCCGTCAGCTCTTCTTATGTTTATAAAATATTGCATTAAATACCTAACTCCTCTGGTCTTGGTTCGTTTCTTGCACCAGGTCTAGGTTGTTCAGGCGCAACATTTTGCGTTGGTTCTTCAGTAGGTGGCGCAGGAGGGAATCCTTGCGCTGCACTTGATACTGCTGTGGCGTCAACACCAGGAGGTCCTTGTGGTGGCATACCTTCTGGAGGCATACCTTCTGGAGGCATACCTTGCGGAGGTGGAGCTTGACCAGCTTGTTCAGGTCCTTGTCCACTTACACCAAACTGTTGCATCATTGCTTGGAACTGCACATCCATTGCGGTTTCTTCTTGTTGTTCCTTTTTCATTGCTTTTCTAAGCATATCCAAATAAACCATAGCTTCCTGTTTTTGTCCTTTAGCCATAAGTGCTTGGACAACATTTATCATAACTGCTTTTGGATCTAATGTCTCCCCTGCCTGTGCGTTTATTTCTTTTTTAAAGTCTTCTACATCTTGCACATCAAGTATGTTATCCCATATCCAAACGTCAGGAGCAAGAGGGTTTGGACCTTCTCTCATCATCTGTGCCATAGTTACTTTTTGTGGATCATCTTGTGGCATCTGCGGTTTAATTGCTATCTGTATAGGTCCACCTTCAGCTATGTCTTCAGCAGTTATAGGACCCATAAACCATTTTTTAAGTTCATTATATTTGCCACGCATTTCCATACTGCCATAATCACCAGTAGCAAATTGCGCTAATAACATTTCTGATATTTGTTGGTATGCACTTTGCAAAGCATATATTCTAGGTTGTACTTGATGCTCTGCACCTGACCTTAATAAGTTTGCCGCATATCCTGAAAGCTGGAATTGTAATTCACCATACGCAACATTTGGTAATCCACCACGTTGCAATTCAGATGCAACTAAACCAATGTAATCACCTGTGTTTGCTGGCATAGTTATCTCAGGAAGTAGTTCAATGCTTGTGTTAGATGGTAAATCTACTTCTGTTCCATCTCTCCATGGGTCAGTTTCTAATGTTGCTGATCCGTCAGGACTTGTAACTACATATGGATGTCGTGTTGCTCTAGACATAAGTGTCTTCATTGAACTCATAGCAAAGTTATAGTCTTCAAATAGATTTCTGTTTGCCGCGTATACTGACTCACCATATTCTCTAGATGTGTATTCACTAGATAGGTCTCCCTGTACGTATGGTTGCGGACCCACTACACCCACAAAGCAAGGTGCGCATGGCATTCCTTGTATTTTCACATTGTGTTTAGTAGGTTTCTTTGCAAACTTAGGACCACCTGCATCAATAATAATGCAGTTTATTTCTCTGTCGTAATAATCCCAAACATCAATACCTTGTTCTTCTGCTTCTTGTTCAGGAGCAGATACATCCATGTTGTATATAGCTTTAATAGACTCCCTAGTTCTTTTCTTTCTGTGTGCAATCCAGCTAATACCTTCATCATCCATTTCGTAAATTACATGCAATGGATCCCATGCAGTTATATCTACATATGTTGAGCCATCAGGTCTAGTATTTAATACAGATCTACCTGCAAAATGCCCACGTAATGTTATATGAAATGATAATTGTTCACGTATATTAGGTTGACCCATTCTAAGCAACCTTTCATCTGCAAGATTTAATGCACCAATTACCCACTTCTCTTTGTTAGCTCCAATGATTCTGTCTTCTTCGTTCTTACCATCATGTGGAACTCTAACTACCATGCTAGATGTAGTAAGGTAAGCCATAATTTTATCTGCAAGAACACGAGGAGTATTAGATGTGTATGACTGAAAGCCTTCGCCTGCATCAAATTGATTCATACGATATAAAGAATAGTCTTCTTCCATTCTTTTACGTGATTGCTTGAAACCTTCGGCTTCAAATCTTCGTTTAATTTTATCTAAATAGTTATCTATTTGAGCCATCTACCATCTCTTTACAGTAATTTTTTGTTTTTCTTTAGCAAGTCTTGCATAACCAAAGTTAACAACAAGACCGTATACTATAGCTTTAGCTCCGTGGTTGAAAGAATCTCTAGGTTCTCTACCAACTACGTTACCAGCTCTATCTGTTCTCCATGTATACACATGAACTTGTCCGTCAAAAGGATTCTGGCACCCGCCTAATTCTGATATAATACCACGACATTGTGGGTTAAATATCACATTAGGTTGATTTGTAATTGGGTGAGGTTTTAAAAAAGTATTAAACCTTTCTATACCATCCATTACACCAACCTTTTCACTTATCATTGACACACTAGCTTTGTGCCACCACACATCAACAGGTCGTCTTTCTGATTGCGCGTGTGCTGCAATATCTATAACGCCTGAATCTACATCTTGCCACCATTCTCTATTTTGTGCAATTTCTATAATGTCTTCTGTAGTTTTTTCTCTTTCATATATTTCATCAATAATACGCACCTGATCATCTATCTTTTGTACAACCTCTACAGCATATGCACTCTGTGTAATACTTGAATACCCTGGATCAATCCATAGGTATACAGGTTCACCTTTAACATATTTTGAATCATTAGTTACGTGTACAGAAACATCAAACATAGGATGTACCAAACCTTTAGGAGGTGATGGTTTCCCTGCCATACGTTCCATAAACCATGTGTCGCTATGTAAGTTTTCTAAGCTTTTAATTTCTGGGTCTTCTCTACCACCTGGATATATAATTGAGTTAGACCATGACGGTAAACTAAAACTCTTACCATCATCTTGATTAGGGTGTATTTGCCATGCATCATATCTAGACGGGTACCAACCAAGACTTGCCTCGAATGTACCCTCTAAGAATAACCAACCTCTTTTCTCAGCAATACGTCCACGCAATCTAAGAAAGGATTCAAAGTCTATCTGTGATGCTTCACACGCAACTATACCATCGGGAGCTTCCATCGCTAGAGACCTGTAGTCTTGTGCTGACTTAGTTTTGATACGTATACCATTTACACATTGTATCTCTCCTGGATCTAATCTCTTTGACGCAGACTTTAAAAAACCTAGGCGTCCAAGCATATCAAGTAGGTACTCAAACTCCGCCCTACATCTCTCATAGTCTCTGGCTACTAACCAGATAATACCATTGTCCTGTATCTCATCGAACTTAGATAATATATGTACTGCACCCATAAAGGATTTACCAGCACGCTCTCCACCTGCAACTAACTTAATACGTGCAGGGTGGTCTAGTATCTTTACTTGTTCTTCAGTCAGTTTAAAACCTAACTTCTCAAGTAACATATCTCTATCTTCTGTAAGCATATTAATCCATATAGAACGAGAATTGATAAAAGCTTTCTCTTTCTTTGGTGGTCTCCTTACACTTTGGGCAACGCTCTGTAGTCTCTTCAAAAGTAGTTAGTACCTCAAATGTCTTAGACTCACACTCTTCGTTGCTACATATGTAATTGTATAAAGGCATACCGTAAAATATAACATGTTAAACGTGGGTAGCGCAATATCTTGCATTTGCTATAAAGAAAAAGGGGTTCCTCTCTCTTTCGACACTATCTCTCTCTTCCCCCAAAAGAAATTGTAATCTTATAGATTACTTGTGTCAATACGCAATAACGTGTTTAAAAGCTAGTAGGGGAGGTACAGAAGTATGTTTACACAGAAAGGGGTAAGGGTACTTAAGGCAAAAAATAAATGTAGAACCATCCCTATCTCCTCCCCACTCTTGTATCTGCTAAGACATACCCCCACCACCATTGGTATGTGGGATGCGTGCGAATCTAATCATCCTTATCTACGTTGGCTATGATGTTCGGGGTTGACTCACTCGAATCAGTTCGCACAGGTGTTTCCTCTAGTCCTTGACGTGCCTGTGATTCCTCTAGTTCTGATCGCTTGTGCGAGGCTAGTCTATCTCTCAACATTTCAATAAGTCCAAGAGCTTCGCTCCCCTCACTATTAGCTTTCTGACTCCATCGGTCTTGGAATCTTCTTTCCAAGTACCACGCACGGGCGCGCCAATCTTGGCTCTCCACAATCTCGGAAATTGCATTACTCTCAGAGATACTCTCTGCCATCCTCAAAGCCTTAGCAAAAGAGTAGTATGGCTCTTCATTAGTAGCCTCGCCTCTCTTTATCCAACCAAAGAATGTAGAGTTCGGAACTCCTACTTGTTCACATGCAGAACTTGGATAGTTCCCACGTGAAACAAGGTCACAGATTATCTTACCAATCTCTTTGGTAAGTCTTGTTTTATTTCCCATATTGCTCCATACCAAAATTCTACTATAGCAAACTGCCTAA
>Ga0209337_1001970_pt1 | contig 15166 bp, 25 predicted proteins | sample LinPmetageLP53_FD_184044 | JGI IMG/M metagenome (GOLD analysis project Ga0209337, IMG submission 184044) | Marine viral communities from the Pacific Ocean - LP-53 (SPAdes) (version 2) | ecosystem: Environmental > Aquatic > Marine > Oceanic | place: Pacific Ocean | collected 2010-02-08
TATCCCCCCAATGTTAGTCCCTAGGGGGAACCCCCCCGCGGGGGTGTCCTAAGGACACAAACAACGGATAGCTAATTTTTACAGATTTTGACTTTTAAGGAAATAACAGTGATTAATGTCGGCGACATTGTTTTCCAAAGACGCAAAGGAGGACTAATGAATAATCAGCCTTTAGAGTCTCGCCTTGGACTAGTTATTAAAGACCACAGGGATAAAGGAGCCATCCCGCAGTTTTATGTCCAGTTTAATAAGGAACTTCCCAAATGGTATTATCAGCATGACCTCCACAGAATCGGAGGAGAAAGAAATAAAAATGCTAAATTTTAAAACCAACGTCCCAGAACTAGACTCTGAGAACATTGCCCTCTTTAGAGCATCAGCTATCTTAGAGAGTATGGGTAACCAACCTAACCCCACAGCAGATGAATTCTACGCCTATCTAACTGATAGCGACCTGCCAACTGAAGATCATCAAGCAGTAACCCTTGCGGCCATTTCAATTGAGACTATGATGGGCTTTGATCTAACTGAGGACGAGTGGGGCGAGCCAACCATCCACTGATATGCTAGATCCCGGAGACCTAGTAATAATTGACCCAGATTGTATCATAGAGTACTTCAGAGGGATGACAGCGTTGGTAGTACAGAATGTAGGGCATGATGCAACAGACCACTCCAACGGCGTTTATTACAGGCTGCAATTCTCTGACGGCAGGCATCATATCTTCAAGGACAGGGAAATCAGACTCCTTTCCAAGGCAGAAAGAAAATAATATGAAAATCGGTGACTTAGTTGAATTCACCTACGGCAGAGTAGGCGGGCAAATAGATGGCATAGGTATTCTAGCAGAGCTAGGAACATGTGGTAAACATAAGGTGCTGTTCATGGGTAAGGGGTACTGGGTGCCGGATGCCGTCGTTAAAGTAATCTCTATGCAGCGATCACCCGCTGTAAATGAACCATTAGACAATTAAGAATAAAGATAAGAGTAGAATCCCGCGGAACCTATTAAGTCTTCAGCATCTAGACAATAATTAAGAACTATTGTATAATACTGGGGTAGGATGTATAATGTTTCAGAAGGGTGATATGATCATAGAAAGGCATATGGGCGCACGAGGCGGCGATATTATGTTTGGCGTGGTTGTGAAGGTTGACAGGAATCCTGAAATACTGGATGTTGTTTTCCCTATCGGCAGGTTATACAGCTTTGCCAGCCATTGCCAGCCTTATAGAGAGTGGTTAGATGAAAACGGTTTTTAAAGTTGGCGACCTTGTTCGTCTTAGGGAAGATTCACCACATGTGCGGAGGTCTTATATGGATTATAAGCTTGGCGGCACTTGCCGGCTTGTGTTAGTTACAGATGGCTTACACAGCAGCAAGCAGTTTTTCTATGGCCGTGTCTGCTCTACCGGCGAAACGCACTTATGGTCCCATGACAATTTTGATTTAGTACAAAAAGTTAAGTAGTGAAAAAAATTTCAAGAAAAAATTTCGGAGTTTTAAATGGATGAGACAATTTTATACGTGGCTGCCTTTTTCTTAGGGTGGATCGTCGTCGGAACTGCTTCTGCTTTTATTGTAGCGGCTGCTTTTTTCGGCATTAAAGAAGAAAAAAATTTGGAGGAAAACAACCATGATCTATAAGTCATTGTTTTTACTTGTGTTTGCCAATTTGTTTAATCAAGCGTATCAAATGCAAAATATTACTTGCCCTAAGTGGGTGCCCGGAACCAATCAAATCTTGCCGGCAGGGGTAACGTTATCACCTGAGTTGGAGTTGAAGAACCGAGTTCGTTGTTACTGCGAGATTGTAAAGCCACAAGAGCGTGGATGTATTGCTAATAATATCCCGAGAAATTTATGTGAGGCAAGAACTGCGATTTGGATTGAAAATAATTTACTTCTTCGCGAAGGTTTTAGGCAGACAAATAGCCCTATGCCTCTTCCTCAACGAGATCGGATGATCAATGTCCAACCGTAGAGGAATGACACTACTTCTTGTTTTAATGTTGGGTGCCTTCATTGGCATGAGCGCCATGATGTTATTTTCTACCACCAACATGGAAACGATGATAGCCGGCAATACCCGACGCTTAAATCAAGCAAAAATTTCGGCGGCGAGTGGGTTGAATCATTTTATCGCCCTTCATCTAGATTATAACACACTTAGAGAGCAGGCTGGGGACCTACAAACCTTACAGATCATTCCTGAAACGCAACTATCGCCCAAAACTTCCTACGATGTAAAAGTGCATTTTTCTCCCGTTCTAAGTGAGGGGCAATATGTAGTGGAAAGTGTTGGATATTATAAAAAAGGTGAGAAAGTAATTTCTTATTATCCAGTTAAAGCTCTTTTTCAAGGAGAGCAATAAAAATTTGGAACTATTTAGTTTTGTCGGAGGAACCTATGATTACTAAGAATAAGATGTGGAAAGTAATTCAAGAGCAGTTAAAAGATTCTTATAAGTCCCAAGATGTTACCGAAGAAATATTAAAGATAATTAAGGATAACATTTGTAATGAAAATACAAAAGAAGAAATTAGCGGAAAAGCTTAAATCTGCACTTGAGGAGGCTGCCGCCGAGGGTAGGTTTCAGAATTATGCCCGAGGTACTTTTTCATCCATGATTAAAATGATTAGTAGTGGATCTATTCCCAATACACCCCCTTACACCAAAAAAGCACCTGGACCTGGGAAGAGTGGACCCCCTGGATCTGCCGAATGAATTATAGAAGATGGTCCGCATTCCTCCAGGAAGAAGTTAAGAAGCTTTATGTACATGGATATATTAAACCCACATCAGCATTCCATACTCTAGAAGAGTGGGCTTCATTTGTAAATGTAATATTACAGTTCCAGAAAGATGGCCATTATATAAGTCATGGACATGGAGAGATAGTAGGACCTAAGGAATTGACCAACCTCATAGAGGATTTTTATGGTTTTCAGTTAAATGTTGATGTTGAAAGATATGACTTACTCACGACCAAAAATGTTTTGGATCACATAGAAGATTTTACTAATCATAGGTTTTGGTCCCTAGAGAATGAGTTTAAACAATATTTTAATAACATATCCGATTTAAGGTTTGCCTACTTTTATTCTCGCGGAGATCTAGAACCCTATGTGATGGTGGATGATGCTTTCACAGAACAAGTATATGGATCCCTGGATAACCCCAAGGTTCTGTATCATTATACGCACGAAGAGGGAGTGGAGAGAATTGAAAGAGCAATCGCCGGAGGAAATCCTTTTGATATATCAGCATTTACTGTAGCCGAACGACCTTTCTTTCGCGAAAAGTCAAACTTAATAATGGAACTGAAGGGAAACGTTCGGGCTGGATTCCGTAGTGATGTAAAATCTTATTCCGTCAGTAATGGCAGGAAATGTGTCAATCTCCACAGACTTGGGTATCCTGGTAAAAAGGATAATCTTTGTTTAGATTTAGATAATGATTGTAATGGAGATTTGAAAACTTCTTTATGGAATGAATTTATTGTTACTCCCCTTAAGATTATAGAGGTACATAAGCCGTGAAATTATTAATGGAGCAATGGCGTAAGTTCTTGAAGGAGGGCATCAGCGATGTCGTCTATCATTATACTAACGGACTTGAAAAGGGTGCCAAGATTCTAGAACAGAATAGGTTTATGGCTTCCGGTGGATTCACCAAAGACGTTGAGTCTGAATTAGGTAAAGGTAAACTTTATTATTTCTCTACCGCAAGAACCCCAGTCAATGCTTACACGGGAAACTATCCGCAGGGTGTTATCTTTAAATTAGACGGTCGTGCTTTGGGACAGAAATATAAAGGAGTTCCGCTAGACTATTGGGCAACAAAGAAACGCTCTTCTAAGAAAGCAGCCAACCCTGACCCTGGCGAGATAGAAGGTTTTGAGGCAGAAGATAGAATACTTTTAGATGAGCCTTATATTGAGGATGCCGACAGATACATTGACGAAATACATTTTGCTATTCCCTTGTATCGGTTTGAGAAAGGAATGTTTGATGACGAGCCAAAAAGAAAAGCCGGCAGCGCCATAGAAGCCTATATGATGAAAGGTCTTAGAGATGGCGTCGCTGTAGCGGAACAAAGAAACATTCCTTATTACATCCATATTGATAAAACAACTTTCCCTTTTGTTGAGGTTGGCAAGAAGAAAGCACTTACTAGCTTGGCTGCGTTTATGGAAGAAGTAGAAAAGTCTGGGGTCACGGTCAACGAGCCCCGCGACCAAGCGTCGGTCTATACGAGTAGAAGAGGAACGGAGATCGGAGAGGACGAAGTATTCCTGTATGTTCAGGCAGCCCAAGATATCCTAGCCGGCAAAGAGCAATTTGAAGGAGCCAGTGTAAAGGACAAGGCTGGATATAAAGATGAAAGCCAGCGAAAAGATTTGGGCAAAGTAATGTTCCGAAATCTTACGGGCTCTCCTAATCTGCAAGGTCGTTTTTACAGAGACATTGATAACCCACTCCACAATGTTAGTTCTAATCCCCAAGCTCGTAAGACTTTGGAGATGCTCGCATCGCTTATGCGGAGCACAAAACAAAAGACGATAAAAGATTTTGAAAACTATTTAAATCAGGTTTATAAAAAGAACCATCCCGAAGGGGACCCAACAGGATATCGCAATTCATGAAGATTACTAAAAACTACCTGCGTGAAATGATTCAAAAAGAAATACACAATATTTTATTAGAAGATAAAGAAGGAAAGGGTAAATGCCCCGACAGCGGATGTGTAAAGAAGGAAGGTGATAAGTGGCGCATCATCAGCAACAAAACGGGAAAACTGTGGCCACAAAAATATAACTCAAAACAATCTGCGGAGGATGCCCTAGACGCTTATCATGCTTCTAGATAATATAATATTATGAAAAAAGAACAACTAAGAAAACTTGTCAGAAATCTCCTTAAAGAAGATGCTAGTCGTCTTCCTCTAAAGTTATCGGATGTTGATCCTAAGGTGGCTAAGGTTGTCACTACTACTGGTTTAAAAGATGGTGATCCCAACGATGATAAGATACCGGTTAAGGCAGCACCATCGGGAGTTGCTCCTGTTCAAAAACTAAACCCATCACAATCCAGCATGAATATTCAAAAAGCAATGACTTTTGTTTTGCATATGATTGATCATGCTGCGGGTAAAATGGATCCCGGTGGAGATCTGGGTGCCTTTATTAGTAAAGACGGATATATTATGGACGGACACCATCGGTGGATAGCTACAGCAATGGTAGATCCATCTAAACAAGTGGGTGGTTTTAAAGTTGATATGCCTGGACAGCAATTAGTAGCAATTTTAAATGCTATGACCAAGGGAAGGTTTGGAGAGATGACGGGTAAAGCGGCTTCTGGTGGTTTTGATCAATTTAAAGAAGCCCCAATCCGCAAACAACTCAAGGCTATGGTTCAAGGCGGCATTAGCGCAGAAACAGCACCAGCAACATTTAAATCATGGCAAAAAATGGATCCCGAGGGTGTACTTGCTGGACTGGAAGCATTTACAGGTAAAAGAGGTAATGATGCTGTAGAAGCGGCAGTTACTAAAATGGTTAATAATTTAAATGGTATCAACATGACGACTCCGACTTGGGCACCAGAGAGACCAGACATGCCCGTAATTGATGAGCCCAATGTCCCAACTGCTGTGAAAGCATTGTCGGGTGGCGAAGTTGATTGGAAGAAGCCTACGTTTGATCAGACGAAGGAAGCCCCAGCAGCAGCTAATAGAAAAGATAAGGTATCTGTTAATGAGGATTTTATTCGCAAAGTTGTTTCCGAAAGCATAAAGAAAACTAAAACTGTTCGCGAAGCCTTTCGCATGGAACAAGATTTTAAGAAAGGGATGCCCGTAAGTTGGAATTCTCTAGAAAAAGTAACTAAAAAAACAGCTAGCGGTCGTGAGAAAGTAGATTACGAAAGACTTCCACGATCAGGGGAAATTATTGGATTAGAGGTTGCTCCTCCAGGTCACAATGTGCCAGGATATGCGCTTGTTAAAGACTCTGATGGTAAAACACACGAAGTAGATTTAACAGAACTTACTCCAGCATAACCCAGTCAAAGAAACTACTTATTATAACATGAGTATTTTCCGAGAACACAAAACAATAGCAGACCGTGCAGCGAGCGATAGAAGCCGTCACCGTCAAAAGATTGAAAAAGCTATTAAAGAAAGCATCAAGGATGTTGTTGCCGAAGAAAGTATAATTGGACAGAGCGGCAAGAAAAAGATTCGTATCCCAGTCAGGGGAATAAAAGAACATCGTTTTGTTTATGGACAAAATGAAAAAAATAAACAAGTTGGATCTGCCCAAGGGAAAGAAGTAAAACAAGGTCAGAGAATTGGTCACCGACGAAGAAAAAAGCAAGAAGAAGGAGCCGGCAATAAACCAGGCGATAAACCCGGTGAAGAAATGTATGAGATAGAGATGTCTCTTGAAGAGTTGGCTGGGTATCTCTTTAATGACCTTGAACTTCCGGAGTTAGAAAAGAAAAACTTTAAGTTCACTACCCAGGAAAAAATGAAACGGAAAGGGAAGCGACCATACGGTATTCGTCCTCGTTTATCTAAAAAAGAAACTATAAAGCAGAAAATTAGAAGAAAAAAAGCAGCCATCAAGGCTGGCTCTTTTGATCCCAGCGACGGGAGTCGGTTTACTTTCCACGAAAGCGATCTGCGATATAAACATATCGCCCCAGTCAAAAAAGAAAATACTGCGGCAGTAGTATTCTTTGTGATGGACGTTTCTGGATCAATGACTAAATCTAAGAAGTTTCTTGCACGAAGTTTCTTTTTTCTATTGTATCAGTTTTTAAATCACAAATATTCATCTATAGATGTAGTGTTTATTTCTCATACTGCTGAGGCTCATGAGGTTAATGAGGACCAGTTCTTTACTCAAGTACCCAATGGGGGAACTCTTGTCTCTAGTTCGCTGAAGAAAGCCGAAGAGATTATTGAGAAGCGATATCATCCGAGTAATTGGAATATATACACATTCTATTGTGGTGATGGTGATAACTGGTCAATAGATAATAAGGAAGCTCTGGAATCTTTTAGGCGGCTTAAAGAAATAAACCAAGTAATGTGTTATACCGAGATTGGCAAGCTTCACAATTATAAGGAGTATGCTTTGTTCGCAGGAGGAAATCCAGAAAAACGCCTGTGGGATTGGACCAAACTCATAGAGGACAAGAATTTCAAAAGGGTTCGCCTTCAGGAGAGCCGTGATATATGGCCTGCATTTAAAAAACTATTTGGAGGGAAAACATAATGGCTGATTGGTCCGTGGAAGAACTTCAAGAATGGGACAATAAAATATGTGAATTAGGAAAAGGACTAAACCTTGATTGGTATCCCATTGAGTATGAAATATGTGATTATAAAGAAATGATGGGGCATATGGCTTATACTGGTCTTCCTACTCATTATCGTCATTGGTCTTATGGTAAATCATTTGACAGAATACAAACTGAATATAATTTAGGTATGTCTGGGTTACCATACGAGATGATTATTAATTCTAATCCAAGTATTTCATATTTGATGACAGAAAATCCTATGGCTACTCATATATTGACGATGGCTCATTGTGTGGGTCATTCTGATTTCTTTAAGAACAATCGGATGTTTTCAGAAACGGGTGCAGACACTGTTATTGACCGTTTTAAGTCTGCCGGAAAACGAGTTAAAAAATACATGGAAGATCCGAATATAGGAATAGATGAAGTGGAGAGGGTTCTTGATGCTTGTCACACTATACAATTTCAAGTTCCTAGAAGCCCTGGAGTAAAAAGACGTGATCACAAAGAGCTTAAAAAGTATTATCAACAACTGATAAGAAACGATACATCGGGATGGTGGAACGATTTTGATATTAACAAAATCCCCCTAGAACCCGATAGTAACCTATTGGCATTCATAGCTGAACATAACCGATATTTAGAAGATTGGGAAAGAGATTTAATACGAATTGTAGAAAGACAGTCACTATATTTTATACCACAGGCTTGTACAAAAATAATGAATGAAGGGTGGGCTTGTATGATTCATGAAAAAATAGTAAATGCCCTGGGTATTCCTGACAATTACTTTTTGTCGTTCATCCGACTGCACAATCAAGTAGTTAGACCTCACTTGGGTCGTGTAAACCCCTACCACTTAGGTTTTAAAATATTTAAATATATTGAAGAGAAGTATGGGTTTGAAGAATGTCTTAGGGCTAGAGAGACCCATAATGATGAAACTTTTATTAAAACATATTTAAATGAAGAGTTGTGCAAAGAATTGAATTTATTTAGTTATTCCTTTAATCAGAAAGAAGGACAAAATAGAATAACCGAAGTTTCTGGTGAAGATACATGGAGAACCGTTCGCGACGATCTAATTAAGAATGTAGGGCTTAATAGTGTTCCTGTGGTTATTGTAAAGAATCTAAAAAAAGATGGGACGCTAATTCTAGAGCATGAACATGATGGTCGCGACCTAGAATTATCTGAAGCTAACAAAGTGTTTGAACATATTAACAATTTATGGCATGGTGAGGTAAGATTTACCACCGTAATAGAAGACGAGAGTTGGGAGTTTTAAAAAATGACAAAGAATTCAAAATCAAATAAATTTTTGAAAGCCATAGATAAACATAAAGAAATTAAAAAAGAGCCAAAATTTCAAGGAATTTTATCTGATTATCTTAATCTTCTTGAAGAGAGAGGTGATATTACTAAATTAGCACACAAGAGATTGTATGATGTGATTAGTGGCCACGGTATAACAAGAATGAGCCCGTCAAATAGCCGTTGTAATAAGCTGTTTAATAACGAAGAAGTAAGAACTTATGATTATTTTCAGAGCAAGTTCTTTGGTATGGAACGCTCTTTAGCTAAGATCATGAGATTCCTTCGCTCAGCGTCGCTAAAAGGGGAAGAAAGCAGACAGGTCTTATTATTATTAGGACCAGTGGGTGCTGGAAAGTCTGCACTTCTAGAACATATTAAAACTGCCTTAGAAGAATGTGAGGCAATGTATCACATAGATGGGTGCCCCATCCATGAAGAGCCACTGCACTTGATTCCTAGATCTTTGAGGGCAGAATTTGAAGAAATATATGGCATTCGTATTGAGGGAGATTTGTGCCCTGTATGTAGATTTAGACTTAAAGATGAATTTAATAATGATTACACCGCATTCCCCATCACACAGTCTTCTTTCTCTGTTCGTGGGCGAAGAGGAGTGGGTGTTGTACCCCCCATGGATGCTAATAGCCAAGATGTAACAGTTTTGGTTGGCAGTGAGGACATATCCAAGTTAGATATGTATTCAGAAGATGACCCACGAGTCCTGTCTCTAAATGGAGCGTTCAACGTTGGCAACCGTGGTATAGTAGAATTTGTTGAGGTGTTTAAAAACGAAATTGAATTCCTTCATACAATGATCACTGCAACTCAAGAAAAATCAGTACCTTCACCTGGTAAAGGTCCAATGATATATTTTGATGGTGTAATTTTAGCGCACTGTAATGAAGCTGAGTGGAATAAATTTAAGTCAGAGAATACAAATGAAGCTATTCTTGACCGGATTGTACGAGTAAATATTCCCTATTGCTTAGAAGTTTCCGAGGAACAGAAAATATATGAAAAGATGCTGGGCTTGTCTGACTTTGATGGTCATGTAGCACCGCACACCCTAGAGATAGCTTCCATGTTTGCAGTTCTTAGTCGCCTACATCCATCTAATAAAGTAGATCCTTTAACTAAGATGAAATTATATAATGGCACAGATGTTATAGAAAAAGGAACTGTTAAAAAAATAGATATTAATGATCTTCGCGACGAAGCTAGAGATGAAGGTATGACCGGAATTTCTACAAGGTTTATTATGAAAGCAATTGATGCTTCTTTATCCGATTCAGAAAAAAATATGGTAACCCCTATTTCTATTCGTGATGCTTTAATTAAACAAGTAAAAGATCAGATCGTTGTAGAAGATGATAGAAATAGATATCTTGATTTTCTTGGAAAAACACTGCATGACGAATACCTTAATATTTTGGAGAAAGAAATAACTAAAGCTTTTGTTTCGGCATACGATGAACAAGCAGAGTCATTATTTAATAATTATTTAGATCATGCTGAGGCGTATGTTAATATGTCTACAGTAAAAGATTCTATCACAAATGAAGAGATACACCCTGATGAAAATTTTATGGCCTCCATTGAAGAGCAAATTGGAATCACAGGAACATCTAGAGAAAACTTTAGAGTAGATATTACTGCATTTATGTTTTCTAAATTACGCCGTGGTGACAAAGTAGACTGGAAGTCCTATGCCCCCCTTAAAGAAGCTATTGAAAGTAAGCTGACATCATCTGTTAAGCAAATCTCACGTATTGTCACTAAATCTAAGAGTAGGGATAAAAAACAACAGGGTAAATATAATGAAATGGTACAAACTTTAATTACTGAATATGGATATAATGAAAGTTCTGCCGAAGAAGTTATAAAATTCGCCTCTAATAACTTATGGAGAGATAGTTAGCGAATATAGGATGGAAAACTCTGTGCAAAAAATAAAACATCTAGAACGTTTTATAGGGAATACGCCAACTTTAGAACTTAATTGTCAAATTGATAATAAAAAAGTTACTATTCTTGCAAAATATGAAGCTTGGAATTTTAGTGGTAGTATAAAAGATAGAATGGTTCTGGAAATTATTAAGGCAGCCTACAGGTTGGGAAATTTAAACCCCGGTGACACAATTGTAGAAGCTACTAGTGGCAATACCGGAATCGCTTTAGCAGCTATGGGTGCATATCTTGGACACCCAGTACAAATTTATATGCCAAGTTGGCTTTCATCAGAACGAAAACGCCTCTTAAAGTTTTATGGAGCTAAGTTATTTGAGATTTCAGCCGAAAAAGGCGGATTTTTAAAGTGTATAGAACTAGCAGAGAGAAAAAGTGAAAAAAATGGGTATTTCGGACCAAAACAGTTTGAAAATACTTGGAATATCATGGCACACGTAAATTCTACAGCACCTGAGCTTGAAAATACAATAAAATCTAATAATCTAGGTGATTTGGACGTCTTTATCACTGGAATGGGTACCGGAGGTACAATTATGGGCTTTTATCATTACTTTTCTCAAAAAAAGAATGATTTTAAGGCTTATCCTATCCTTCCGGATAAGAATGAGGACGGTAAACACCGAATTGAGGGTATTGGCGACAGTTTTATACCAAAAATAGTAGATTTAGAGGTACTTAGTCCCACTTTACGAGTAAGTGACTCCGATGCAATAAATATTGCTAGACAAATCAATAAGTTAGGTCTATCTGTTGGAATTTCATCTGGAGCTAATGTTTTTGGAGCTATTTTAAAGGCTTCATCCCTCCCAGAAGAAGCAAATGTAGCTACTATCCTTTGTGACGGAAATACGAAGTATTTAACAACAGATCTATGTTCTGGGACCAAAGAAGAACAATCAGAAAAAATAAATATCTTAAATTATAAGATTTTCTCTTGACTTAACACAGAAAAGTGATATTATATTAATATGATCTCGGAAGAAAGCAAAACAACCTCGGTAAAAAATCTAAATGATGTCATTAGTAATCGTTCCCCTAATTCATATCCGAAAGAGGCTATGCCTTTGGGTACCTTTATAAGATCTACCCGGTTTGATCGTCTTGGAGTTATAACCGATGCGTTTTACGGAGAAAAAGATGAAGATGATAAAAACATTGTTGTTTATACCGTACTTCTGTTTCCTAATGATCATAAATTCAACTCTCTTTCGCAAGAGGAAGAAAATTTTTATTTGTCTAATGAGTATGAATATGAGGTTGTTGGATATTTAATGATATCTCCTGTTAATCTACTTAAGCTTTCAAAAGACTTTGGAGGAAATTTATTTCTATGAAAATTAAACCAGCAGCACTATTATTTGATATGGATGGAACTCTAACGGAGGCCCGCCAATTAATTTCAAATGAGGTAATAGATTGTTTACGATCAATTCCGGCGGGAATTAAAAAATATCTAGTAACTGGGTCAGATATTGTTAAGATTGAAGAGCAAATACCTACAGATTTATTGCTAAATATATTTGAAAGAGTTTATGCTTGCAATGGAACTCGTGTTTATAATTGTAATCTAGACATGGATGATGAGCACGGCTCATTTGAGCCGGAATTAATTCACAAAACAACCTTAAAGGATTTTTACTCAGAAGCAGATATAAATCATATTATTAATGTATTGTTAGAAACAGTTGCCGACACCCACACTAAAATTAAAACAGGTACTTTTATTGAGTGGAGAGATAGCCAGATTAATTTTTCGGTAATTGGGAGAAATTGTACAACAGACCAGCGTGCAGATTATGTTAGGTGGGATAATAAAAGTGGAGAGAGAAAAAAGATTATTGATAATCTTCGTGAAGAGTTCCAAGGTTGGGGATTATCATTCCGTCTCGGTGGGCAAATATCCATTGATATAACAAGAGAAGGTTGGGACAAAAGTTATGCTTTTAATAATATGGTAGAAACTCCAGATCAATGTGTTTTTTTTGGGGATAAGATTTGTGAAGACGGAAACGATTTAGATATCGCTATGAAGTGTGCATATTATCATCATGTAGATAGTCCAGCAGACCTTATCCTCCAGTTACAGGAATATAAATGAGTGTTTCCATCAATTACTCTACTGGTTGGTATTCTATTAGCCCTGCTTTTGCCTGGTGGAACTTTGATGCTCATCGCTTGGCTACGCTCAAAGCACGCAGAGAGGCAGAGAGAATTATTGAAGAAAATAAACGAGAAAAGAAAGTTAACTCTGCAAAAATTACAGAGGGATCAATATCGTTATATGCGTAGTAAAATATCTAAGGGAAAAGATAAATGAAATATATACTTGCAGGCGCTACCATTATCAACGGATTAATCGGCTCATATAATATGATTTTTGCCGACATGTCCTGGGGTGTTTTAAATTTTGCAGTTGCCGCATTGTGCGCTTATAGTTATTTACAGTTGGAGGATTGATGAACTGTTTTGAAATTGAGGTTCGTGGTATAAGTTTTGTCGTATGGGCTCCTACAATCCAGGATGCTTTAGAGACTTTTATGATTGATATGGAATTTTATGAGGTTCCGAAGCAATCTATGGCTGATGAATTCTGGATGCCTGAGGATATTCCGGGCGGTTTCTAGAAATTAAAACTAACTATTAGGAGATTTCTAAAATGCGAGGTGTATCCTAATGGCTGTTTCTGTTACTAATCAATCTACTCCTCTTGGTAGTAAAATTGTAGAAGATACAAATGCTACCAACGTAGCCGTTGATAATGCAACGGGAGCAAGCGGTACATTATATGCTGTAGAAATTGTAAATGCTCAAGGTGCTGTAATGTATTTTAAATTGGCCAATGCTACAACCGCAACTGCTGGAACAACCGCTGCGGATATAGTTTTAATGTGTCCTGCTAGTACTACTAAAAGTTACATATTTCCAAGCGGAATAGCCTTTAGTAATGGATTTAGTCATTGGTGCGTCACTGGCGCTGGCGAAACCAATACTACCGCCCCAGGGGCTAACAATGTTACAGCCCGTTATGTTACTAGCTAAAAAGATTAAATAAAAAACTTGACCTACTCCCAATACGTGGTAATATACGTATGTAAGGGAGAGAGATATGAAGCTTGTAAACGCTATCAAGAAAATTCGTGCCCGTGCTAAAATTGTAGACCGTAAGGTGAGCATTGACGAGAATGACTACCATGGAAATGGTCAGGTCAAAGTCTACGCTCGGTTTGAAGGATCTAATCAAACAATTTCATTTTGGACCAACAGCGATGGCTCCATTAGTTCACCTCACACCAAGCGTGATGGAGATGAGTCGGATCCTCATACGGATTATTTTCCAGGCACCTTTTGGGATAATATCACACAAGCGTTGAACTCGGTCGCTCCTCTTCCTCCGAAGTATCCAGTCGGTTCGCTAGTGCGCTTCAAAGATAATAAGCGCAATGGTCGCTGGAAGCTTGCCGGCAAGGTTGCCTTGGTAATGCAGGCTGAGTCTGGTGGGAACTACAAGGTTCAGTATCCCGGCTCACAAGACCGCTACGATCCTTTCTACTCCGAGCGGGACTTGGAAAGACTTTCATAAAAAACTTGACTCCTAGTCTAAGCGTGATAATATAAGTTATAAGGAGAGAACCATGGCTATCGCAAATCCCGAAGTAGAGTTTCACCTTCAAGATTTTATTGGCGACTGCGCTGTAATGCTTAACGAGCACTACGAGTCCAAGTTTTCAAATATTGAGGTTCCCGAAGTCAAAGTCAAAGAGGGTGGCAAGTATTACAAAGTCATCAAGTCGCAAGGTGAATACAACCAGCACGTTTGGTTCTTCGTCAGTAAAGAGGACGGCTTGATTTGGAAGCCTGCTTCTTGGAAGGCTCCTGCTCGCAACTTCGCTCGTGGAAATATTCTTGAAGACAAAGCAAAAGACGTCATCGGCGTCTACGGAATCTAGGAGAAAATGATGGATTACGAATTAAAAGAATTTGATGAAGATATCTTTATTCAGTGGTTCACAGAGGAAGCTCGCAATGGAAGAATGCCGGCAGAGAGAATGCAGGAACCCAATTGGGGAGTAAGTCCTCAGTTTATTATTAACTCTTCTTTTGATTCTATCGCTGCCGACCGAGCAAAATGGATGCAGCCACTGATGTTCTTGGCTGGCATCGCCACAGGAATGGTTGGTGGAGCACTTTTGAGTTTAGAAGCACCTATTTATTGGCTAACCTTTTAAGGGGGATTTAATGTCAGAGAACAAGAAACAGTGGAAATGCAATTTCAAGCTTGAAATTATTAGCAAAGAGGGAGTATCACTAGATGATTTCAATGACTCCCTTGATAAGTTTGTTAGTGATTGGATTGATGTTATTCCAGATACAGGAACAGCAGCGCCGGAAAGTGCTATTGATTTCTGGCACGGCGGATTACATTTTCCACCAGATAATGAAGAATAGAAATTAGGGAAACATAATGAAAAAATTAAACACACGACGACGATAAGCGTCAGGGTTAAACCCGAACCGATCTGGCAGGAAGCATAAAGAGCCAGCGTCCCTACCTTCAGTAACC